>Ga0247805_1000678_pt1 | contig 17191 bp, 10 predicted proteins | sample UWRJL044104R1_FD_180930 | JGI IMG/M metagenome (GOLD analysis project Ga0247805, IMG submission 180930) | Plant litter microbial communities from Arlington Agricultural Research Station in Wisconsin, United States - UWRJ-L044-104R-1 | ecosystem: Environmental > Terrestrial > Plant litter >... | reverse complement strand
TGCATAAGCAGGGTCTGACGGATTTGGCCAAAAATTGGGTCTTGGAACCCTGATGATGTATCCAATACCGGGAGCCATAACCGATGATTGATTTTCAATCTTCCATCCAGTACCGGAATAAGAAAAATACTTGTCATAAAATGTATCGGGAGACAAATTAAATAATGTCTGGCCTGAAACAGGTGATGACCAATAAGTAAAATCGAAATCCTTCATAGGTGTAGAAGTTCTTTCATAAATAATATTTCCTGTATTAGTATTAACAGTAGCGTTAGGGTCCTGAAATAAACTGGAATTATTCTCAAAGGTTATCTGCCCATTAGTGGTTATAGTATTAATAACAGTTAAAATCACACCTGATGGCACTCTGGCAATTACAGAAGGATTAATAGTTAAACTACAGGCTGTTAAATTTGCCGTTAAAGGAGAATTAGGTGTCACTGATGCTATAATAGCAGCTTTAGTTGCATTAGGAGTTCCATTTGACCAAGTAGTACCATTCCAGGTAGTCGAGGACTGATTAGTAATCACAACATTGGCACTTGGAGGAGATTTACATCCAAAAGTATTATCCGTCACTCTGAAGGTGTAAGTATTTGCCGTTAAATCATTTACCGTAGTTGTTGTTCCTGATCCGGTTATTATTGGACCTGCAGGAATTCTTTCCAACGTCCAGGATCCTAAAGGAAGATTGTTTAAAACCACACTCCCTAAAGCGCTGCATCCAATATCTGTAATTTTTCCGATTGAAGGGGGGGTCAATAAATTAATAGATAATGGTAAAGAAATATCTTCTACAGGATTTAAAGCTGGGTCCATACCCCTTACTGTTGCAGAACTAACTACTCTTCCTGCAGCAACATCTGCGGGTGTGATAATATAAGTACCCGTTAATGTTTCTGTTGCACCAACTGCTAAAGATGCAACAGGATTTCCAGAAATTGACATTCCCGGCAGATCAGCAACCTGAATATTTGTAACGGGTACATCACCTGTATTGGTTACTTCAAATGAATAATTAACACTGTCTCCCAGTTTAGCGCATCCCGCAAAAGAGGTTTTTTTAACCAGACTTAATTGTGCTAATTTTAGGGAATTACTATTAAAAGCGATAAAAGCACAATCTGAACTACCTGAAAAAGTTACTATAAACCGGTCTACCTGTGCTGAAGTTTCATCTGTTATTCCAAAAGAACTTAAATCGAAGGCAAGTAGGCGGATTTCTCTACTATCATTTGCACTAAAACCAGATGCGGGAGTACCAGTATTCGTATTAAATAAATCAAGTCTATATGTACCAACTGGCGGGATAGACATAAAATCTACATCTACAGCATTTCCAACAGTTGCTCCTGCTGCATTAACAAACCTGAATGTATCAACAACTGAATTAGGCTGGGCTACCTGGCTCACTATAATATCTGGAATACCATCACCACTTATACCCAATTGTATATTATTTGTACCGACTTTAAATTCTGCAGAAGTCCCTTTTTTAATGTTTGCAATTCCTGTTCCCAATGCTAATCCATTAATACCATCTGTAAGTCTGGAAGCTAATTCTATAGGACTGGATAGACTTGCTGAAAGTGCGGGAGTTAATATTCTGTCCGTTAATGATCCATCAATAAAAGAACCCTGTAAATAGAAACTATTAGGGTCTGATGGCAAAGACTGAATTTTAAGAGCTCGAAAACGAGAATCTGTAAATGCAACATTATGAGAAATTAAAGCGCTATTGTTTACACCCGTAGCATACGTATTCCCTCTCCATGAAAAAGCTAATAAATTGTTTTCATTATTTGGCTGATCTGCAACAGTTGTTGTAGTTGAATTTGAGGTCCAATATCCATTTTTCCAATCTGTATAAATTCTTGTTACCTGATTCTGGCTTATGACATTAGAACTTACTAACAAAAAAAATAAAACTATAGCTTTTAAAATAAAAGTATGTCTTATTAATAGTATTTTTTGAAACATTGTATATTAATAATTAAGTTTTTTTAATGAACTTTTTATTTCTTATGCTTTTATTTTTGAACTTGATGATTTCAATTTATAGAATTAAGATCTATTTTTTACGGAATGAAAACACATCCATTATGCATGTAGAAATTTAAAACAACAAAAATAATAGTTATACGATGTCTTTTTTTAACCCAAAAAGACAAATTCGATTAAGAGCCCATTTATACGATGTAATACATTGTGTAAATATTTTAAAAAAACAAAGTAAGTTATATCCTATTATAAATATTTCAAATAATTTAAAAACAAGGCCTTTTTTAAATTTTTAATAAAATAGTAAACTAATTAATTTAAAACACACAAGCCGATACTTAAGTATCGGCTTGTGTGTTTTTAAATGAAAAATATGTATTTAAAAAATTATTTTTTTGGTTGTTTCATAACCATTTTCCAAAATTACTTTTATTAATAAAACCTGATTTGGTATTCCTAAATTTTGAATAATTAACTGAACATTTCCAATTTTATTTTTTTGATATAATTGTTTTCCTGAAATGTCATAAATAAATACTTTGTCAATGTTTTCTTTTTCAGAAATAATGGTAATGTTCTTATTTTTTACAACAACCTCCAAATCATTTGCAGTTGCTTCAAAATCTCCTGTTCCTAATGTCTTATTGGTATATTTGACAACAAACCTGTCATTAAATGTTCCTTTTGCCGTTGTAAAGGTATATTCCTTTGATGTTAGTTCATGAATTGAATTGGTCAGCTTGTCTTCAAGATAAACTTTTTGGCTGGCCAATAAACCGTCTGCCTGATCGATCCCTATAGTAAAATCTCCGGCTATACTGCTACGATATCCAATTGGTACCAAATCATTTTGATCAAATGGCAAACCACGTCCCTGAATAACTAGTTTGCTGGTTTTATAAACACTATAAAAATCAATAAAACTATTTCCATCAAAACTCACACCGTCAAAATCTCCTTCATAGTCGTTTGTTGCACCAGTAACATAACCAATAAGTGTTTGTTTAAAAGCGCCTTCACTGTTGGTCATATTAAGCCACAAACGATGTTTTTCGATTGATGAGGTTTTTGATGTTTTGCCTGGCTTAAAAAACTGGCTATTCTCACCAGCGATACGCATCGAATTATTAAACTTTATCCTGCCTGATATTTTGGCACTTGCAAAGAAAGATTGTCCGGCAGCAATTTTACCTGATGGAGGCGAACCTCCCATGGAAGATGGCAGGGTCGCAACACCACCAACTGCATTATATGAAGCGTAATCATTTGCTGCGTAAATATACTGACCGCCCTCTCTTTTAACAGCGCTACTGTGTGTCCAGAAATAAATTGTGCCGTAAAGCGTAGTATGATTCGGTTCTGAAAGCAAAAAGGTATCTGCATCAATAGCCGATGGATAAGGATTACCTACCAAATGAAATTTTCCAGCTGTAACCAATTCTCCATCAATATCTCCATTATTAGGAATACCTATAAATTTAACGGGTTGTGCGTAAGCAGGGTCTGACGGATTTGGCCAAAAATTGGGTCTTGGAACCCTAATAATATATCCCGTTCCAGGAGTCATAACCGCCAATTGCTTTTCAACCTTCCAACCAGTACTCGAATAAGATAAATACTTGTCATAAAATGTATCGGGAGACAAATTATAAAAAGTCTGACCCGAAACAGGTGATGACCAATAAGTAAAATCGAAATCCTTCATTGGAGTAGAAGTACGCTCCATGACAAAGGAATTTGCAGCTCCTGTGTAGACCCCATTACTCTCCTGTAGAAGCGAACCATTATTCTTTATAAGTAATTTACCGTCTGCAGCGACAACAACTTTTTCATTTACTTTAAAGGTTACATTTTCTGGAACAGTTAACGTTTTTCCAGCAGCAATATAACATGAACACACTTCCAGATTATTAGTCACATTTGAATCTTGATTTATCGTAATTGAACTTCCAACCGGAGGAACAACAGAACCATTGTAAACAAATGGAACTTCTATAAAATTAAAAGCAACATTCGCATCACCTCCATCTTCTCTTAGTCTAATTTCTACTTGTGAATTTTTATTCAATGCATAAAAAGCCCCGTTATTAATCAAACCGCCATTAACTGTGTAGGTTTGGCTGAAAACCTGTTTCCCATCAATGTAAACCTGGGCAACATCATCACAGTTAACTAACTGAATCTGGTAACGACCGCAAGGAAAGCCTTTACGTCTGTATGTCAATGTAAAATTATCTATCTGAATTGGAATACCATTCCACGCTGTGTTATTTACAGATGGTGACTGTGTTTTATGCCAGAATTTTTGGGAATCGATATTTAAATTTGGATCAATATAATAACCTGAATAACTGTCTCTTAATTCAGTATTATTAAAATCTAAATTTGCTTTCGAAAATCCGTAAACATTCCAAACATTATCTCCAAAAGGCAGGGTTGGATCTCCTTTTGGCAATCCATAAGTAAAACTGACTCTGGCTAAACTTTCATTTTCGAAATACTCTAATCTGAATTTATGTACTCCAACACTTAATGCGTGTTTTGCAAAAGAAGTAGTGTAACCATGAGTATTCCAATTGTTGATTCCATTTACCGGAACGTCGTCAATAAACAAACGATATCCATCATCTGCACCAACAGTTATACTATAATTTCCTGCTTCTGTAATGGTAACATCCATTAAATATTTCACAAAAAATTTATCGCTTGGAGCGGTACCGCAAAAATTATTAGGTTCTACTAAAAGGTTTCCCGTTATGGTCCCAGCAGCTATATCTCTGTCAAAATTTGGATTTTCTGCTATAGAACCAACATAGGTTGTTGCCATAGGAGTGTTTCCTGTGTATGTATAGACATATCCTTTCCAGTAATTATTACCCGGTATCGATGAGGCCACACATGGAGGCGGGGTTACAGTAACCGTTACTATTGCTGATGAATAAGTAGTACCGTTAAAAAGTGTATAGGTAAAGTTTGTTGCTCCAGTAAAACCTGTTGCCGGGATAAAAGTAACATCAGTAGTACCGTTTACAGTTACACTTCCTTGCGAAACTGGTGGCTGTATAACGCTTATGGTCTGTAAAGCTGAATAACCTTCATCATTTATTAATATTGGAATTGATAAAGCCGTATTTGAAGAAGTTGTTGCAGTATCTGGATTTGCAGTCAAAACATTTGCAGAATCTACTACACCGGAAACAGTTGGTCCAACATCGCCACCATAATCATTTTTAATTCTAAAATTAATATTGTTATTATTATTAACATCCAACATTCCATATGGATAAATACGGATGTAAAAAGTTTGAAGTGCATTCGTACTGCTAACCGTAGTTCCAGTTGGAAAAGATGCTGTTATTTTTGTGTCAGCACCTTTTACTGCATTCGTTTCGCCCATTAAAACAGTTCCTCCTCCAGTAAAACCTGGATTCGTTGAATAACGAACCTGATATTTGGTTGCTCCCTGATTGTTATTTGGAGAAAAATAAATGAACTCAAATTGTGAAAGAGTTAGTTTCTTATTAAGTTTTGGTGTTATGCTTACCTGAACATATTTATTCAAATCTATATTAGTTGTTCCAACATTTAAAAGATTAAAATAGTTTTCATAAATTGACAGAGTATTGGATGAAGGAGTAGTGAGGTCATTTCCTGTAATATTACTATCTGTTACAACTGCCTTTGGCGTCTGAATTGCACCATTCCAAATAACCAAACCAGCAACTACCGGATTAACAGAAGCATAAACTGTGGCCACAGAGGACTTAGAACCTTTTGTCAGGGTGTATGTAAATGAAGTTTTTCCTGTAAAACCATTTGCAGGAGTAAATATAAAAATATTATTATTTATAGTTACCGTTCCTGCACTTGATGGTGGCTGCGTATAACTAATTACTGATCCTGTATAATTAACATCATTTGATAATGCATTGAAAGAAATTGCTTTTTTCTCTTTTGTCTCAACGATATCGTCATTTGCATTTAAATCGTTAATGTCATATGTTAAAACTGTACCTCTAATTGTTGGCGAAGTATTTTGTCCTCCTTGTGTTAAATTTGGTGTCCAAATATCAATTGCCGAATCGCTCCAGGTGTTTGGCGTTAGCTTGTATCCGTAAATTCGTATTTTTATAGGTGTTGAAGCAGCACCAGGATATAAAGTTACATTTGATAAACTTAATGATTTATTAGTAAAAGAGGTTGCAGCTGCTTCATCGATTAAAACAAAACTTGTTGCAAAGTTATCTAACGAATATCTTACCTGATATCTTTTTATATTAGCGTTGGCTTTATAAGTAAAATTAAATGAAGAAAGTTTTACCTTATAACCACTTTGTGCACCTAATGAAAATTCTACATATTTTGTATCATCAATGGTAAAGTTTGTTGGCCATGGAAAAGCTTTAAAACCTTCATTACTATTGTTAAGCTGCAAATTGATGTTATTGCCTGTAATATTTCCCGCAGCAACAGCTGATACAGGACTGGCCAAAATTGTTGGATTAGCTGTGTTAGGCCCATTCCATTTAACCAAATCAACTTGCCCAAATCCCAAAAAAGGAAACAAAAACAAAATAAGTAAAATTCTTTTCATAACTATTTTTAATTGAGAGGATAATTTTATAATTATCCTTTTTGTATTTTAATATTGTTGTAAAACATTTACTTCTACCTACGTATAAATACGCGTTAAGGTTTTGGTTTTTTTACTATTACCATCCTTTAAAATGTGGTGCAAAATTAGATAGGAAATGCCTGTTATTTATTAAAAATCAGACCTTTTAGATGAAAAGCAGGATTAGTCGATGAGCGACATATTCCAAAATTAAAAACACGATAAAAGAAAGTGATGTCCTACAATAAAAAGGGGCTCACAACGCTTTAAACCAATAAATTAATTTAACAAATAGATTAAAAAGAGTTAAATTAACACTCAATCAGTCTTAATTTAACTTCAAAAAAAATTAAAAAGAGTTTAAATGATTTGATTAGGGATCTAAGTTTTATAAAACTACTGTCATGATTTAACTTTTGATTTTTTTCATTTAAAAATTACAGTCGTACATTTGAAAAAATAATGCCACACATTGAATATGAAATACACTACATTACCGAATACAGATATAAAAGTGAGCAAGATTTGTCTGGGTACTATGACTTTTGGTGAACAGAACACAGAAGCAGACGGACATCAGCAAATGGATTATGCATTAGAAAAAGGAGTTAACTTTTTTGATACTGCCGAAATGTATTCCGTTCCGGCTCGTGAAGAAACCTATGGAAGTACTGAAAAAATTATTGGAACCTGGTTTAAAAAATCCGGGAATCGTGACAAAGTAATTCTGGCTTCTAAAATTGCAGGTCCTAATCCTAATTTTACCTACATGCGTGAGAAAGATGATTTCTCACCTGCCAGTATTAAATATGCATTAGAGAACAGTTTAAAACGCTTACAGACAGATTATATCGATTTGTATCAATTGCATTGGCCAGAACGCAAAAGCAATAACTTCGGACAACGAGGCTTTAAAGGTTACAATGATTCATGGGAAGATAATTTCAGGGAAGTGCTGGAAACTTTCGAAGGATTAATTAAAGAAGGAAAAATAAAACATCTTGGGGTTTCTAATGAAAACGCCTGGGGAATGATGCGTTTGCTGGAAGAAAGCAAATACCATAATTTGCCAAGAATAACAACTGTTCAAAATCCCTATTCGCTTTTGAATCGCCTTTTCGAAGTAGGTTCTGCTGAAGTTTCCTATAATGAAAATGTGGGATTATTAGCTTATTCTCCATTAGCCTTTGGTGTTTTATCCGGTAAATTCCTGACTGGCGAACCATTGCCAAATGCAAGGATTAACCTTTTTCCGCAATACAAGCGATACAATAGCAAAGAAAGCACAGAAGCTACCCGTTTATATCAGCAAATTGCTCAAAAACATGGTTTGACATTAACTGAACTGGCTTTGGGATTTGTATTGCAGCAGCCATTTGTAACCAGTGCTATCATTGGTGCAACAACAATGGAACAATTAAAAGAAAATATTGCTACCGTTGATGTAGTGCTTTCAAAGGAAATTTTAGCCGAAATTGAGGAAGTCCAGACAATTATTCCGGATCCGGCTCCATAATTAAATATTAAAACAATAATAAAATCCATAAAACATCAAATTCAGATTGGCGTTTTATGGATTTTGGCTTTATAATTAATTCTTAAAGGTCAAATTCATCTTCAATCGATAGAGAATCAACCGGAATTGCTGTCGAATCAGGAGCTTTGATTCGTAATAACGAACGTGCATTCCCGGAAACATATACCGGAAGCCTTCCAATTGTATCTTCAGAAACCAAAACACCACGTCGTAGCATTAAGTTACTCAGGAATTTTTGGTTTTGAATTGCATAATCTTTCAAATTGCCCTGATCATTAAACTGATACATGAATTTTCTTGGTTTCGGAATAATGGTAGCCAGAAACAAACATTCATCTAAACTTAATTCTGATGGACTTTTCTGGAAATAAAAACGGCTCGCTTCACCAATTCCATACACATTTGGTCCCCATTCAATAATGTTGAAATACACTTCCAGCATTCTCTCTTTGCTTACAACACGGTTGTTTTCTAAAATATAAACCAGTAAAATTTCTTCCAGCTTTCGCGAAAGTGTTTTTTCACGTGTTAAAAAGACGTTTTTAATCAACTGCATACTTATGGTACTGGCTCCACGGGAGAACTTTTTGGTACGGATATTTTTTAGGATTGATTGCTTGAAGGCTTCATTGATAAATCCGCGATGCGAAAAGAAAGATGGATCTTCAGTTGTGAGTACGGATTTTCTCAAATAAGGTGAAATCTGATCCAGAGGAGTATAATTTGGATTCGCATTTCCAACCAGTACGGGACGCTGCAACACATTCTGAATAATGGCACGATAAATAAATTCACCGTTTAGCTTATTCAGATTGGCTTCTCCGTATTTGGTAATTTTCAGGTTTTCCTTATTCAGTTTACTATCAAAAACCAAAGCATTCGGTTTGTTTTGATTGAATTTGAAATCCAGTTGGTAGTCGAAATTTCCTGTCGCTTCCATTCCCTGAAAATGTGTAAACAACCCATCCGGCAATGAAACAATAAAATCCTGTGCCTGCATTTTCGGGATAGCAACTTTCAAAGTATAAACCGTATCTTTTTCGGTGTTATAAGACACATACGGATGAACTTTTATTTTGTTCAATTGCATGGTTGATGTACTGTCGATCGAAATAAAATCATCACCTAATAAAAACCGGTAATCAAAACGGGCATTTTTAATGACAACATCCTTACTGGCAATTTTGGGATGATTGATTTTTAAATTGGCGATAGAAGTGTAACCGTCAATATGCAATTCGCTTCCGTCCTTGTCAATATTCGCAACATTCAAACGAATAGAATCAAAACTTGCTTTTAAGTTATAGCGTTCATCCAGATATGGGACTTTGATTGCGCCGGTATCCAAATTGAAAAATCGAATATCCGCTTTTTTATTTCTTGGATCAGCAAAGCCTTTAATATTCCAGCGCTGATCAAAATCTTTACTTTGAACATGGAGACTGGTTTCAAGCTGTTTATTATTTAAAACCAGTTTATTAATCGCAATTGAAGCTTTTTTACCATTATCATCAATTTTAAATTCCAGATTTTCTAACTTCATATCGGTTGGAACCAAATTCAAAAGTTTTGAAATGATACGATAGGCAAAAGTGGCGTATTTGCGTTTTTCATTTTTATCCGAATCGGATTTATCTTTTTTCAGAAAAGCATCAAAATTGCGGACTTTTCCTTTTTTTACCAATTGAATATAGCCATTATTGATTTTTAAAGTTCCAACCTGAACATCACCTATCAACAAATTTGAAAGACTAATACTGGTTTCGATTTTCTGAATATGGCAAAGCGTGTCAGCATTATTGGGAACCAAAATAACATCAGTTAATTTAATGCCCGACAAACCATCAAAAGATGCTGATTTCACAGAAAACTTACTATTATATTCAGTATTCATTTTAAGGGTTACTTTTGCAATGGCCTGCTTCAACAGAACATCACGAAAAAAGTAAAATCCCAAAAAAACCATTACCACAACAATGGCAAGTATTCCTAATACTTTAAATATTTTTCGTTTTGGAAATTTCATAATTAGGTCTATAAAAAATTAACCAAAAAGAATACTGGCTACATCTTCGATTTTTGCCACGAGTTCTATTTTGATTCCTGTATTTTTTAAAGCAATTTTGTTGTATTTGGATACAAAGATAGTGTTGAATCCCAGTTTTTCGGCCTCCTGAATACGCTGGTCAACACGATTTACAGGGCGAATTTCTCCGGAAAGCCCTACTTCGCCGGCAAAACAGAATCCTTTTGTTACCGGAATATCTTCATTAGATGATAAAATTGCGGCAACAACGGCAAGGTCAATCGCAGGGTCATCGACAGAAATTCCTCCGGTTACATTGAGGAAAACGTCTTTGGCGCCTAAACGAAATCCGGCTCTTTTTTCTAAAACTGCCAGAATCATATTTAGCCTTTTGGCGTTGTATCCTGTTGTACTCCTCTGCGGAGTTCCATAAACTGCTGTACTGACAAGTGATTGTATTTCGATCATCAGCGGACGCATACCTTCCATCGTAGTAGCGATTGCAGTTCCGGACATTTCTTCGTCTTTATGCGAAATCAATATTTCAGATGGATTGGAAACTTCTCGTAAACCGCTTCCTAACATTTCATAAATCCCTAATTCAGCTGTTGAACCAAAACGGTTTTTTAGGGAACGTAAAATTCTATAAACATGATTTCTGTCACCTTCGAATTGCAAAACGGTATCAACCATATGTTCCAGGATTTTTGGTCCGGCGATATTTCCGTCTTTCGTAATGTGTCCAATTAAAATAACCGGAATGTTGGTTTCTTTGGCAAATTTAATCAGTTCAGCAGTTGTTTCCCTAATCTGGGAAATACTTCCGGCTGTGGATTCAATATAATCGGTATGTAAAGTCTGAATCGAATCAATAATAACAATTTCAGGCTGAATGGCTTCAATCTGTTTGAAAATATTCTGCGTCTTGGTTTCGGTCAGAATATAGCAGTTGTCACTATCGGGCGTAATCCTTTCGGCACGCATTTTTATCTGTTTCTGACTTTCCTCTCCGGAAACATAAAGTGTTTTATAAGGCAACTTCAATGAAATCTGAAGTAAAAGTGTACTTTTTCCAATTCCGGGTTCACCGCCTAAAAGTGTCAAAGATCCTGGAACTATTCCTCCTCCCAGAACACGGTTCAGTTCGCCGTCGGTTGTATCCATGCGGATTTCCTGAGCCGAGTCGATTTCATTAATTTTTAATGGCCGTGGAGCTTTACTTGTTGAAGTCGGTTCGCTTTTCCAGGCCACTTTTTCCTGCTTCTGAATAATTTCCTCCGCAATCGTGTTCCATTCTTTGCAGGCATTGCATTGTCCCTGCCATTTGGCATATTGGGTTCCGCAATTCTGGCAAAAAAAAGAAGTTTTAATTTTTGACATTATTTACTTTGTTTGGCAAGCGTATTCATTTCATCTATTTTTTCATACATCATATCCTTGTTCAAATCACCAATTGGTTCCATTTGCGAAGCATTCTGATATTTTTTGGAAGCTCTTTTCGGATCTCCCATTTTTTCATACATCAAACCCAATTCATATTCACCCAACATTGCTTTTGGATATTGGACATTGGCAATTTCAGCCATTTTACCTAATTCATCATAAGCATTATTTTTTAATATGAGATTTTCAACAACTTTAAAATCACTCATTCGTACCGGAATCTCAACCCCTAAAACTTTTGACATGGTAGCATATTTATTTTCTAAATAGTCTGCATAGCCCGATTGGAGTACAACGATTTTCTCTTTGTATTCAACTGAATTAATAGGTCTGTACACTTCAAAAATATGATATAGTGCAGATGGAATCGAATGTAAAACTTCTGTGTAATGTGTAGTTCCTTTAAAAAGGTCATATTTATAATTCACTAGCGGATTATTAGCAATTTTAATATTACTATCTAACTTTTCCGCTGGTTCCTTGATTTTTTTGATATCACCATCAGCAACCGATAAATAGTAAAAAAACGGTTCCTTTATTTTAGCAATCTGCTCGGGAATACGGACTTCCATTTTTGGAGCCAATTCAGGACTTAAACAAATATAGGCCTTAAAAAGCGGCTGTTCTTTATATAGATAAAAATTGATAAAACTGGCAGTCGTATCATGCCCTGCTATAATCCTAAATGGAGCGGTACGGTATTTTTTTTCAATATACGGAATAAGTTCTGCTCCAATAAATTCAAAAAATTCTGCCCCTTTTTCAAATGGCAATCCTGCATTCTGATCAATTGTGGTATCCTCGTAACGTTCTCCATCCTTGTTTTGATGAATACCTATAATTATCATTTCAGGCAAATCATCCCAATAATTACCATATTTTGCTGCGCCAGAGAAAGGGTCAAAAAGATAATCGCCATCCATCAAATACAAAACCGGATATTTTTTGTTAGGATTGGCTTCGTAAGAATCAGGAAGTCCAATCGTAATTCTTCTTTCCTCACCCAACTTTTCTGACTTGATGTTGTCAAAAGTTTTTTGTGAAAAAGCAGAAAGGGAAATAAGAACAATTAAAAGGTAAACTTTTTTCATGATTTTGGGCTTTTCATTAAATTAAAAAGTAGTAAAATAGTGTAGCAATATAATACTTTATTTGCTTTTTTGTTAGGAAGTAACTTTTAAAAAAGTAACACAAATTTGTTTGCTAAACCGAACTTAATTTTAATCAAAAGAAATCTGATTGCCCAAAAAAAATTGACCAGTTTTTAACGATAACAAAAAAATTGCAAGTTTGAGTTTATGTCAACGAATTATCGTTTTCATTTGGAAAAACAATCCATGGCTTAAAAGATTTTGCTTCCTCAAAATCAAGGGTTGCGTATGATATTATGATGATAATATCGTCCTTTTGAACTTTTCTGGCAGCAGGTCCATTCAGTGTAATTTCCCCAGAATTTTTCTCGCCTTTAATGGCATAAGTTTCAAAACGTTCTCCATTATTGATATTCACAATAGATACTTTTTCTCCCTCAATGATATTCGAAGCCTCAAGTAAGGTTTCGTCAATAGTAATACTGCCAATATAATTTAAATCGGCTCCGGTTACTTTAACACGGTGTATTTTTGATTTTATAACTTGGATTTGCATGATGCAAAGGTAAATTAATTTAATGAAATGGTATCAATCAGCCTTATAGAATTAACAAATACCGCTATAAAAGCACGGTACTTTTTGTCTTTACTCTTATTATCGATAGGTAATAATGTAGATTCATCAGCTATTACAAAATATTCAAGATCAAATTTTTCGTTTTCCTTAAAAGAATTTTCTACAAATTCGATTGTTTCTTCCGGGCTTTGTGTGTGGAAAATTTCTTTTGCTTCTGTTAATGTTTGATAAATGATCGCTGCCTCTTTTCGTTCTTCGGTAGTGAGACGCTCGTTTCTGGAACTCATCGCAAGCTGATTATCTTCTCTAAAAATTGGACATCCCACCACATTTACAGGTAAATTATTTTTCTCAACCATTTTTTTTACAATCTGTAATTGCTGAAAATCTTTTTCTCCAAAATAGGCATTTGTTGGGGTTACGATTTCAAACAAACGTTTTACAATAGTACCTACACCATTAAAATGCCCTGGCCTGAACTTGCCTTCCATCTGATTTTCGAGTCCGTCGAAATCGAAAGGCTGAGAAACAGTATTACCTTCATAAATATCATCGACACTTGGTGCGTATAAAATGATTTTATCGCTTAAACCTCGCATTTTTTTGACATCTTCTTCCAAAGTTCTCGGATATTTATCTAAATCTTCCGGGTTGTTAAACTGGGTTGGATTCACAAAAATACTCACAACAGTATCATCATTTTCTTTAATCGAACGTTGCATTAAAGCCAAATGACCTTTATGTAAAGCGCCCATAGTTGGCACAAACCCCAGAGTAGAATTTGCCGTTTTGATAGTTTTCAAATATCCTATCAAGGCTGCTTTACCGTAAAAAATATGCATGGTGGTATTATTAAAATTTAGTGCAAACATAATATATTAGTTATAAACTGCATAAATTTTTGTAATTTTGCAACGTTTTTATTACCAAAATTTAAGTAAATTACTATTATGAAAGATAAGAGGATATTATATGTATCATCTGAAGTCGTGCCTTATTTGGCTGAAAATGAGGTTTCTTTAATGTCTTATGACGTTCCGAAAATGATCAACGATCAAGGAGGTCAGATAAGAATTTTCATGCCAAGATATGGAAATATTAACGAAAGAAGACATCAATTACACGAGGTAATCAGACTTTCAGGAATGAATTTGGTAGTAAATGACTTAGATATGCCATTGATTATCAAGGTAGCATCAATTCCAAAAGAAAGAATTCAGGTATATTTTATTGATAATGACGAATACTTCAAAAGAAAAGCAACATTTGCTGATGAAGAAGGTGTTTTATATCCTGACAATGACGAAAGAGCGATCTTTTTTGCAAAAGGAGTCGTTGAAACTGTAAAAAAATTAAATTGGGTACCTGATATTATTCATGTTCACGGATGGCTGGCGGCAATGTTGCCTATCTACATGAAACATTATTATAAAAACGAAGCTTTGTTTTCTGAAACCAAAATTGTGACTTCCGTTTATGGTCAGTCTTTTGATGAAAATTTGGATCTTGAAATGATAAATAAGGTTAAATTTGATGGTGTTCCCCATGAATCAATTACAGATTTAGAAACGCCTAATTACGAAAACATCCTAAAAGCCAGCATCTTACATTCTGACGCTGTGATAATTGCTTCAGAAAACGTATCTCCAAGTTTAACAAAATTTATAGAATCTTCAGGAAAACCTTTTTTACCTTTCGCAACGAAAGATGGATTCGCCGAGGCGTATACCAATTTCTACAAAAGTATGGGGCTTTAAAATTAACTTTATTATTAAACATGTATAATACTTCTTTCATTAAGAAAACGCTATTAGCAGCAACATTTGTTTTTCTATATTCCTGCGACAAAGATTTTAATGCCATTGGCGACGACATAATTGGCGATAATCATTTTGACTTAAAAGCTGAACTTTATGATGTAAAAGCATACAATCAAAAGGTCACCCCGGTAATTGCAAACAATTTAGAAATAAATGCATTAGGAATATATGACAATCCGGCTTTTGGTGTAACTACAGCAAATTTTAACACTCAGGTTGCATTGGCAGCTTACGGCCCTGAATTAGGGGAAGGTGTTATTATTGATAGTGTAACTTTACACATACCTTACTTTTTAGATCGAAGCAAAACTGAATTCAATACTACTCCAGGAAAAACAAAATATGTACTCGATTCTATATATGGTCCAGAAAATGGAAAAATCAAGTTAAGTGTTTACGAATCCGGAATTTTTCTAAATGATTATAAGGCCAATGACCCTATTACAAGTAATTTTTATTACACTGATAAAAACAGTGAATTTCAATCAAAGTCTATTGGTACAAGATTAAATAATTCTGCTAATAAATCTGAAAATGACGAATTCGTTTTTAGCCCAAAAGAATTATTTGAAAAAACACCAAAAACAGAAACTACACCGGAAAGCGTTAAAAGATTTGAGCCGGAAATGAGATTGCATTTGGACACCCTGTTTTTTAGAAATAAAATATTCAAAGCTCCTGCAGCAAAATTAGCTAATATCGAAGCATTTAAAAACTATTTCAGAGGTCTGTATTTTAAGGTAGAAAATTCAGGAAGTGAACCAGGAAGAATGGCTATGCTTGACTTTAAAAATGTTAAAATAAATATTTTTTACAGAGCAAAAACAGCCGTCACTACAGATGCAGAAACGGTTAGAGAATCAAAAACTCTTGTTATAAATCTATCTGGCAATACAACAAGTCTTCTGGAAGAAAGTAATCCCAACCAAAAATATTCTAATGCAACTCAAGATTCCAATGATCCTGTTCCGGTCGAGGATGAAAAATTATATATAAAAGGTGGTCAGGGATCAATGGCAATTATTGAACTTTCTCAATTTGAAAGCCAGTTAGCCGAGATACGAAAAAATGTTACTGATAAAAAATGGATCGTTAACGAAGCAAATTTAGTTTTCTATGTAGATGAAACCGAGATGACTAAAGCAGGAGTTGCTACACCTGAGAGAATTTATTTGTATGATGCAACAAATAATACTGCTTTGCTGGATTATTTTACTGATTCCAGTGTCCTGAATGGCTTTCCTAAAAGAAATAAGTACATTTTCGATGGAATTATTCGAACTATAACAGAAAACAATGTTTCACATAAAGTATACAAAATCAGAATAACAGATCACATTCGTAATATCATTAAAAGCAATACTGCTGTTAATGTAAAACTTGGATTGGTCGTAACTGAAAGCATTGCCATTGGCACATCTAATAAATTAGATCCTAAAAGCGTAAAAAGCGAAAACTTTAGAGAAATACCTACAGCATCTGTAATGAGTCCGTTAGGAACAGTTTTATTTGGAGGAACTGCCGCATCAGCAGATAAAAGGGTTAAACTTCAAATTTATTACACGAAACTAGATTAATAATATATATATGTGTGGAATTGTTGGATATATTGGACATAGAGAAGCTTATCCTATTGTAATAAAAGGATTAAAAAGGCTTGAATACAGAGGATATGACAGTGCAGGTGTAATGTTATACGATAACGAATCCGGTATTAAACTTTGTAAAACAAAAGGAAAGGTTTCAGACCTGGAAGAAAAAGCAAAAAAAGACTTTACTTCAAACGGAAATATAGGAATTGGGCATACAAGATGGGCTACCCATGGCGTACCAAATGATGTGAATTCACATCCGCATCTTTCAAATTCAGGGGATTTGGCTATCATCCATAATGGAATTATTGAGAACTATGCGCCACTGAAAGAAGAATTAAAAAAAAGAGGCTATATTTTTCATTCTGATACCGACACGGAAGTATTGGTGAATTTAATTGAAGAAGTTCAAAAGAAAGAACAAATAAAATTAGGAAAAGCTGTTCAGATAGCCCTTAATCAGGTTGTTGGCGCCTATGCAATTGCAGT
>Ga0247805_1000676_pt1 | contig 17197 bp, 17 predicted proteins | sample UWRJL044104R1_FD_180930 | JGI IMG/M metagenome (GOLD analysis project Ga0247805, IMG submission 180930) | Plant litter microbial communities from Arlington Agricultural Research Station in Wisconsin, United States - UWRJ-L044-104R-1 | ecosystem: Environmental > Terrestrial > Plant litter >... | reverse complement strand
TACTACCCACAACCCGGCAATACTAGATGGTCTAAATTTGCATGACAATGAACAGCGCTTATTTGTTGTATACCGAAGTAGCGTTGGGCACACTCGCGTGCGTAGGATCAAGAGCAAAAAAGACCTTGCAGAAAGTAACCTTAAAATGTCCGAGATGTGGATGAGGGGATCTTTGGGTGGAGTACCAGATAATTTTTAATTATGGTAGTTGGAATCATAGCCGAAGGACACTCCGATAGAGCAGTCATTATCAACATTATAGCTGGAATCACTGGTTTAGACGATAGCGATTTTATCGCATTAATGCCCCAGTACAAAAAAGATGCAACAGATGAGGCCGAAGACAAAGGTGAAATTCACGGCGGATGGAATGCTGTACGGGATGAATGCCAGACTAGGGTATTTATAAACGATTTTTTTGAGATCTATGATGACTATGCACTCGTAATACACTTTGATACTATGGAAGCGTCGCAATACTCTATAGCTCTTCCTAGGGAGAAAAATGATGAGTATTGTACTATTGTACGTAAATTGATGATAAATAAGATTACAGAATGGATTGGTGAGGATCTTAAGGAGAAGATCGTCCATGCCATTGCTATTGAAGAGACGGAGGCTTGGATTCTTACACTTCGAAAAGAAAAAAACACATGGAAATCTGCTGATCCGAAAAAGAAATTGGAGTACAAGTTAGGGAAGGGACTTGGAAAACTTAAACCTGACTATGAGAGCTACTTTGAGTATAGTACAGGGTTCAGAGTTGAACAGAAAAAAATAAAATCAATGAAAATTCTGCCTGAGAACAAAAGTCTAAGTGATTTCTATGAAGAAGTTATTGAAAAGATTGTTCCTAATGTATAAATCCACCACTAATGCCAAGAATATTATATATTTCAAAAAATATAGAGAAAATCACCCTCAAAAGTTTGTTTTTTAATTGCTAAAATTCTATATCAAGAAACAGTTCATTGATTATCAACGATAAAACAAGATTATTGTGGCGTTAATATATATCTAACAATATGTGCCCTATCCGGCTCCTTAAATTGATTTTTATTTGATATATAATTAACAATCAATATTTTAAGAGTTTGGTTAAGCATCCCGCCACCCCGACAATTAGACTTAAAAGTCGGCAAAGATACCCATCCAATCGGTTCAGACAATTGGGATCCAGGATCGGATCAAGCGAAATTGATTGAAATTGTAGTCAAATAAACAACAACCATGAAAACACCTATTCTAACACTACTGCTTCTATTGAGCGCAACAGTTACTTTCGGTCAGGAAAATAGCACTTACAGAGCATCATTAAAGAAAATGATGCAGGTATCAGGATCAGAGGTTGCTTACAAAGGAGTAATGAATCAAATGATTACCATGTTCAAAGAAAAGCAATCAAATGTTCCCAAAGAATTTTGGGATGAAGTTGCCATAGAAATGAATAAAGATGCACTTAACCAGCTTATTAATTTAGTATTACCAATCTATCAAAAGCATTTAACTGAAGATGACCTAACTGGTGTGATCGCTTTTTATGATACACCTGTGGGTAAAAAATTCGCAGAAAAAACTCCTGTGATTACTCAGGAATCAATGATTGCAGGTCAGGAATGGGGTCTACAGATAGGTCAGCAAGTAATCGATAAACTTAGAAATAAAGGATATTTGAAAGATTAGATCATACCGCTTCCAATTCGGCTTTTGAGCCTGTTTTTTCTTCGAAAAAGATATACCATACCTATTGATACAGCAACAATAATACCTATCCCTATTGACCAAACTAATCGTGTCAACAGATATCTATGATAGGAAACGTAATTACTCAATATATAATTGGTTAATGGTTTTAGCCTTTTATTAGGCTCTACCGGATGCGTACCACTGTCAGTGAAAAACTCATGTTTACCTCGTATTTTCGAATACCAAACTTTCCCAAGCGAATACTTTGTAAGGGTATCTGTCGCATTTATCCGTCTTAAACCATATAACATTTCGAGATTCAAAGGCATTACATCCGCATGTTTAATGCTTTTGTCACATTTAATAGGCTCGTAATGTTCGCCTGTCCAATACATACATTTCTCATCTGATAACGGTTCTCTGATCGAACCCACCCTACTTCCTCCCGATAAAAAGAACCCAGTACCTGCAACCGCAAATAACGTGATACAAAAGATCATCGTTCTTTTAATTGACCTTGACCAGCCACTTTGCTGATCCGGCACCTGCGGTTCGTTAGCACGAGGATCCTCTGTGCCCTCACTTTTACCCTCTGGCTCACCTTCGGTTATCCCGGGTGGCACACCTGTACCTTTACTATCGTCTTTACACCTCCAATTCCGATAAGGCTCGAAGTCTATCAGCCATGCTAAAAGCTTTACAGATTCTTCATCTCTGATATTTGTTCCTTTTTGCAAAAAATTGACTAAAGGCCTGAATTTATCTAATTCAAATCTTTCAATACTCTTTATATGATCATTAAACTTGCTTAAAGGATCAAAAAAGGCCTTCAGCATCTCATCATCACTTTTGGTGTATTTGTCTCTGAAAATCTTAAGACACTCTTTTTTTAATTTCAAGCGAGCTGGACTTTCCAAATTATTGGAAAGTTGTTTTTGCGACTTTTTTAAAAAGTAAGATTCTAGCAACTCTTTCTTATATTCTTCGAACATCAATTGAAAATTGAGACACAAAAATAAGGATCAGTTAAGACTTTTCTTTACGGTAAACCGTAAAGAAAATATAACATAACACAATAAATACAATTGACAAACAGCGTGTTATCTATTTCTAAAGTTTCGTAGTATATGGGCAGAAGAGTTGAAAAGCATTGGTAATGCGACTCCCCTATTTACCAGTGATAGTCACCGGGATTAAATTGATTTAAAACAGTAAAGTGCGGTTTATGTTAATATACTGGACGAAACAATCAATTACATAAAATGAATGATCAGCAACAACTCTTAGTCTCAGAACTTGAAAAACTACTAAACGGAGGTACAGCTCATGTCGGGCTGAGCGATGCAATCGCTGGTCTTCCTAAAAACCTACGCGGTGTTCAGCCGCATAATTTACCATATAGCATATGGCAATTGGTTGAGCACATCAGAATTGCGCAGTGGGATATGCTGCAATTCTCCAAAAATGTGAAGCACCAGTCACCCGATTGGCCTGAGGGGTTCTGGCCAAAAGAGGCTGAACCCGCTGATGAAGAAAGCTGGAACAATTCAGTCACACAAATCAAAAATGATCTGCAAGAGTTTATAAACCTGGTTAAGAGCGAAGATCTATATCAGCAAATTCCAGGTGGTGACGGACAAACCATATTCCGCGAAGCCCTTCAGATAGCAGATCACAATGCTTACCATGTCGCTGAAATTATTATTTTAAGACGCCTAATGAATGCCTGGAAGTAATTGCTCAAAAAGAATTAAATACTTGTTAAACTAATTTTTGAAGGTTCTTTTTGAAAAATTGAATACTTTGTGTGATGCTATCCATAGCGTCACCTGTGCTGAAATTGCCACCCTGTTCCAAATAATAATATTTCATTCCCGACAATTTCACATGCTTCAGAATCGGTTTATAATCAATAGTTCCATTGCCTAATTCGGTATAATCCTGAGTCACGCGATCCATATCTTTTATATGCCACATTTCAAATCTTCCCGGTTGTTTCTCAAAATAGTAAGCAGGATCATGTTTTGAAGCTCTCACTGCCCAATATAAATCAATTTGAAGTTTTACTAAATCAGGGTCTGTCTCTTCCATAATAATATCATAACCAGACCTCCCTCCCAGATCTGCAAAGTCGAAATCATGATTGTGATAAGCCAGTTTTAACCCCGCCTTACTAACGTGTTCGCCAATTAAATTCAATTTCCTGGCTAAAGAAAGAAATTTGTCTAAAGTTCTGTCCTCAGGAGCCAGCCAAGGCCATGTGATATAATTTTGTCCGATTGAAGATGCGCCAGCTATACAGCTATCCACATAATTGAGCATCTCATTTTCAGGACTATTCATATATTTATGTAAGTCGTAATGCCCGCTGGAGGTAGTTAAACCTAAATCGCCCAACAAACGCCTAAAATCAGAGGTGGGCATGTCATAGTAAAAGCGCCCGTTTTCGCCCGTTCCATAAGTTTCCAGGTCTTCATATCCCATTTTAGCAACACGCTTCAGCGTTAGTTCAGGGTCTTTCTTCATAGCGTCACGAATGGTAAAAAGCTGTAATCCAAGTTTAAATCTGGACTTCGCTTCCATACTGAATCCAGACAGGGAGTTTGTAAGTAACGCGGCACTGGCTGCAACACTCGAATTTCTAATAAAATTTCTACGGTTCATATTTGGGTTTTAACTAAAATAAGCACTATTCCCGACTCCTAAAAGCAGTGGAAGGAAACTCATTGAACATATTTTTATACAGCTTTGAGAAATATCCTGGTTTTCCAAAGCCGACTTCATAAGCAACTTCACTGATATTCCCAAAATCACCGCTTCCCAGGAGTACTTGCGCCAACAACATTTTCTCTCTCAGAAAGAACTGTTTGGGACTGAACTTAAAAAGTTTCTTAAATATATCGCTGTACTTAGATACCGACATTCCCGCCATTTCTGCCAACAGATCAACTCCAGGAAAGTTCTCCTGCAACTGCTCCATAAGATACGCCTGGGTTTTCATAACCTGTGCAGCATCGACCTCGGTTATTTGTCTGACAATGACCGGCCCTGTTTCATTCATTTGCTCAATGAGGTGTCCAAAAACTTTAAATGTAACTCCTCTAAGCATCAGTTCGAATGACGGGCTGTCATAGCTGGTATCTTTGAGTTGGTTTAAAGCAAGCCAGGTCGAACTTTTAATGTGACTATAGAAAAACATAGTATTCTTTCGACCGTCAAATGTCCGATCTACCATTAGCGCTGACATATTTTCCTGAAAATATGTCTTCAGCAAAGATTTGGATACCAGTAAACGAAACGAATACATTCTTTCCCCTACAGCAGGGATATAAGTGCTTCTTAAAGCTGCATCTACAATTCCTAAACCGAGCTTGGACTGGTAGCCAACCTGATGTCTTGTGCCATTTACCTGATGCAGACTGATATTGTCACTCAGATCAAAATAAACAATACAAAATTCTCCTTTACTGGCAAGTTTTGTAAACTCTATGCTGGTATGAAATGTGAAATCAACGATAAGCACCATTAAACCTGGCATAACTTCCATAAAATAAGAGCATCCCTCTGCCATATCATCTGGTAGACGCATTTGCCTGGAATTTATAATCCGCGCACCGAGCTGGTCTACAAAATCAGCTCTCCATTCCGAATCCATTGACATTTGATGCGAAATTTTTAATACTGGCTGCTCCTCTGCTGATCCCATCATAAAGAATTTACATACACTTTTGGCAACATGCCGAATTGATTTTTAAATAACTCTGTGAAATGAGAGGCAGTAGTGAAACTCAATTTAAAAGCAATCTCAGCAACGGTATATTGCTTGCAAGCCAACAGCTCCTTTCCGAGTTCCAGTTTATTTTGCATAAAAAAAGCGTGCGGTGTAAAGCCGGTTATTTTTTTATAAAGTGTCTTATATTTTGTCTCTGACATTAAAGCATCCGCAGCGAGTTCTGAAATACCAGGAAACGCATCATTCAGATGTTTGACAAGTGTGGCTTGAGAGGCCAAAATTCTAAAGACATCCCCACTCTCTATTTTACCGATTATAATCTCTCTCGACAATAAAAAACTCAGGTAACCACTGAGAAGATAATATACTGTGCTGCTGAGAAACAAATCATAAGTTACACCTCCTGGTGTGAGTTGTCTGAATTCATTGATGATATGCCAGCTATTGCTGCTCATTTGATCATAATGAATTATTGTATTTTGTTGTCCATCAAAAATACGGCTACGCACATCTTCCAGAATCCCCGCCCGCTCCAGATAAACGCTGAGCATCTTTTTCTTTATAAAAATAGAGATGTTATATGATTTACTACCAGCTTTTATAAGATAGTCAAGATCAAGTTGGGAGTCAACTATAGCCAGATTGTAATCCCATCTGCCTACCGAACGGCTGATATCGTCTATAATATGAACGGACTCACCCTCGGTCAGATTAAAAAAAATACCGGCAAAATCGTTTTCTGTATTTCTGAGTTTGAACAGTATATCCTGATGGTAGGTCGCATCTGCCAGTAAAACTGTGATATCTTCATTAATGGATAGTGTATAACGCGTTCCGGTATGAATTTCCGGCACCAATGTAAAGTTCCCATCAACTGTACCACCCATTGCCCCTGCCATCTCTGTTATCCAAGCAGTTTCAACACCAAAACGATGGGTGACAGTTTTTATCATTAGTCTTTATCTGTTATTTAAAAATAAGATTTGATCCTCAGCACATTTAGAGTGAAAGTACCTTTGTAAGGTAAGATAAACAACAAATACTTATTCTTTACCTAAAAAAAATAAAATGAAAAATAAGAACAGAATTGTTATCAGCTATCTTTTACTAAGCTGTGTATGGATTATAAGCAGTGACCAGCTGATTTATATATTTACACCCAACCTTACTCCGGACGGGAGAACAATAATTCACACGATGAAGGGATTTATCTTTATTCTGTCAAACGCTCTGTTTTTGAATTATGTGCTTGGTATTTACAACAAACGAAAAAAGAAAAGTCATTTGTCGCTTATAAGCTGTCTGGAAGATAATAAAGAAAAGCAGAGTAGAATAAGTAAGCAAGATAACCTGTTACGAGAAATGGCCTGGGTAAACGTACATGCTATTCGCAAACCTGTCGCTTCGATACTAAGTTTATCAGAGCTGACTAATACGACATCCGATCCAATAGAAAAGGGCGAATACTATCTGATGATCTCTGATTGTATCAAGGAACTGGACATCGTAGTTTGCCAGACAGCAAAAAAATTAAATCAATTTACCCAGTCGGAACGCAATGGCAAATAATAAGCTTCTACCAGGACATGTAGAAATGTGTAAGCTTATCGACACGACATTATTAATAATCTACATAGAATCCGGAGCAGATATAACTTATACCGGAACTATAGGTCTTAGTGATCATGAGGTTCCCGAAAAATATAACTTTCACTGCAGAAGCACCAATGATTCAGAGAAAACTATCCGGGACGTAATGAAAAAACACCCACGCCTCCAAAGGGGCGAAGATTTCGGTTTAGCAAAAGACAGGGTCTATTTATATATTTCAGCGTAGCTTTTCTATACTATCCCTGCCGGTGGTATTCCGTTTACCATTGGAATGGAAATACCCTGCGACCCGTTTTGTCCAGTTAACCTGTTGTTTCGAAACATAACAATAGTCAACAATAAAAAAAACACACCTGACAACAGATCACAGGGTAACCCCCACCCAGAATATGATTAGCAGGCTTCCCCTAACCCTCCTCTAAATACACCTAATGGCAGGTCTAAAGAAATAACAATGCAAAACCTATGATAGTAAAAATGGTCCCTGCAATTTTATACTTTTTGCTCAAACCTAAATTTACTCTTTTAAAATGGTGCATCCCGAGAAAATTAGTATTGAACATGATCTATCTTAAATAAGATGATAATTGCTTATTATCCGAATCTGAATTCTTATTTGTTTTTCCTTATACTTGTATTATTAGAATCTCTTTATAAAATACTGACTCCAAACAAAGGTCATGACCTTTGAATTTGCCCGGACTAATTGTACGGGCATAAATTCTTTATGTCAAATTTTATAAGATAATATGAAAACTAATATACAGACTATAGCTGTCCTTGGCGGCGGCGGAAGAACAGGTCAATATATCATTCAGCAACTCCTTAACAAGGGACTTAAGCTTAGAGTTTTATTAAGGAACCCAGAAAATTTTCAATTCGAGAACCCTTTGATTGAAATCATTAAAGGTGATGCAGCCGATCTACATACCATTCGAAATTTATTAACAGACTGCAATGCCGTTATCAGTACAATCGGGCAGCGTCCGGGCGAACAATTAATAGCCAGGCAGGCTACGGAAAACATTTTGAAAGTTATGTCTGCCGACGGAATCAAACGCTATATCCTGGTTGCGGGGATCAATATAGACACCCCTTCAGACCAAAAAGGACAAAGTACGCTAATCGCAACAAACTGGATGAAAGAGAATTATCCGGAAATTCAGACAGACAGACAAAATGCTTATACGCTGCTCACCCAAAGCCAGGCAGACTGGACCATGGTCAGGGTACCAATGATTGAATTTAGTGCGCAAAAAACTGAAATTGCGGTAGACCTGGCAGATTGTCCCGGTCAGCAAATTACGGCAGGCAATATCGCATCATTTCTGATCGCGCAGTTGTCAGACACGCGATTCTATCATAAATCACCTTTTATTTCTAATATTTACTATAATCCTGAGCCTTTCAGGCTCAGGATTACCTAATTACCTTCGGAAGCCGAATCAATTTCCTTCTGCTCGTGCAAATCAATCAATTTCAGCAGGGTATCAATGGTTGTTTCGAAGTTCTTAACTCCTACAACTTTTTTATACTCGTCGTGTAACTGGTAAGTTTCCTCCTTCAGCAAACCGAATAAGGACTTCCCCTGGTCAGTAAGATAAATCATAATTGACCTCGCATCTGTCTCACTTTTAACAGTATAAGTAAGTCCAAGACTTTCGAGCTCTTTAATAATTTTACTTACACCCTGCTTGGTAACCTTAATCAGCTGGACCAAATCATGGTTGGAAATCCCATTTTCACCAATATTCATGAAATACGGTAAATGCGTTACATTGAAGTCAGATGAACTGACTTTCGATAAATTATTAGACACCCATTTATCGGTTAGTCTTTTAAGAATATACATTATTCTGAAAATTACCCGCGCATTGGCATCCTGTTTTTCCATGCTGTAAAAATAGGACTTTTTTAAGTATACCTCATTGTCATATAATTGTATTTTTCTAATCTACCTTGACATTTTTAGTAAACTTAGTTGACTTTAATAGTCAACTAAGTTTACTTTTGCTGCTATAATTAATCTCATGGAAACAGTAGAAAAAAAACAATCGTCAGCTAAAAAGACGTTAAAAATAGGTTTGGCAGGGTTGGTCTCCATTGTCGTCTGTTATTTTGTATTCAACAAAGTAAATCATGCTTTAAATCACGAAAACACAGATAATGCACAGATCGAAACAAATTCGGTTCCAGTCTTAAGCCGTATACCAGGGTACATCAGCAAGTTTTCATTATTGGATTATCAGGTTGTCAAAGAAGGTGATACAATAGCAATAATTGATGATCATGAATATACCCTGGCTGTTCAACAAGCTGAAGCCGACCTTTTAGGCGCAAAAGCAGACCTGAGCAGTGCCCAATCCCAGCTGCCAACCATCGGTTCTAATAAACAGGTAGCTTCGGCCGGAATTAGTGTCGAAGAAGTAGCAGTACAAAAGGCAAAAAGAGACGTTGCCCGTGATGAGGCTTTATTTAAAGAGGGTTCCATTACGCAGCGGCAATTTGAGAACAGCCAATCTGCCTATGAAACTGCACAAAAAATGCTGATTTCGAGCCGTAGCCGACTCACACAGGCGAGTACACAAACCGGTACAGCTGAAGCACAGATAGCAAAGGCTAAAGCTAATATTGCCGCTAAAGAGACTGCCCTGCAAAGCGCAAGACTTAACCTGTCTTATACCAGAATTATTGCGCCATCTACTGGAAAAGTTGGTAAAACCAATTTAAGAAAGGGGCAGTACGTTCAAGGAGGACAGCAACTTTTCAGTTTGGTCAGCAATGAAAAATACTGGGTGGTGGCCAATTTTAAAGAAACTCAGATCGAACATATGAAAGTGGGACAGCCCGTGAACATCAAAGTAGATGGTTATCCAAACCATACGATCTCCGGAAAAATATCTGGTTTTAGCGATGCTACCGGAGCAAAATTCTCACTCCTTCCCCCTGATAATTCGACCGGAAACTTTGTAAAAGTAACACAGCGGGTTCCTGTGATTATTGATATCGACGATCTAGCCTCACTTCAGACTATTTTAAAAGCTGGTTTAAGCGTAGAAGCAGATGTTAAAATTCATTAATCAGGATGAGAATGGCCGCCGAAAGAAATAAATTTATTAAGATCATTATCATCATTACCACAATTACTGCGGCGATTATGGAACTGATCGATATGTCCATTATCAACGTCGCATTAAATAATATTAGCGGCACTTTAGGCGCAACGCTGGAAGATGCATCCTGGGTTGTTACGTCCTATGCTATCGCCAACGTAATCATTATCCCGCTGACCGGTTTTTTGAGTCGATATTTTGGGAGAAAAAACTATTACCTGACTTCTATTATCATTTTCACTATCGCTTCTTATATGTGTGGAGCCTCAACCTCGTTATGGATGCTTGTTTTCTGGCGTTTTGTCCAGGGTATAGGCGGCGGAGCATTGCTTTCGGTATCGCAGGGTATTTTATTCGACCAGTTTAAACCTGAAGAAAAAGGTATTGCCGGTGGTATTTTTGGAATGGGGATCGTAATCGGGCCAACCATCGGACCGATATTAGGTGGGTATATTATAGACAACTATCATTGGGCACTGATCTTTGATATTAATATTCCAATCGGAATTGTTGCAGCGCTGTTGACCTGGAAATTTATAGACCGGAAAGAGGATGAGTATAACATCGACAGGAAGGCTATCTCAATAGATTACATGGGTATTCTATCTCTGGCTATTGGAATAGGCGCCCTGCAATATATTCTGGAAAAAGGACAATCCGAAGATTGGTTCCAAACCGAACACATTAGATACCTGACCGCACTGGCAGTAGTGAGTCTTGCATTTTTTATCTGGTGGGAATTACACACCAAAACGCCGGCCATTAACCTCAGGGTACTTAAAAACCGAAATCTCGTTGGGAGTAATGTACTAACTTTCGTATGCGGGTTTGGCTTGTTTGGTTCGGTCTACCTGTTTCCTGTTATGGTACAGCGGGTAATGGGTTATACCCCTACCGAATCCGGGCTGGCGATGGTTCCGGGAGCGCTGGTTACTATTTTCGCCATGCCTTTTATCGGAACGGCCCTGGGGAAAGGTGTTAAACCTATTTATTTTGTCATCCTTGGATTTACCCTTTTTATACTCCACGGCTATACCAGCTCAATGGCCTCCCCCGATGCCAGTAAAGGATGGTTCGCCATGACACAAATATTTAGAGGCGTCGGTACAGGTTGCCTGACCGTCCCTTTACTCAGTCAGGCCGTGGTAGGCCTAAAAGTGCAGGACATGGCTTATGGAATCTCGCTGAATAATATGTTCCGTCAGCTGGGAGGTGCATTTGGCATCGCAATTATGAACACATACGCAACCAATCGATTCGCAACACACCGGTCGGATCTGGTTTCCAATCTACAGGAAAACAACCCATTACTAACCGAGCGAATTGAAGGAATCAGCCAAGGATTAATAGCAAAAGGTATTAACCCGATGGCTGCACGACAGGCTGCCCATGGAGTTCTGGATCACACCCTATCCAATCAGGCACAAATGCAGGCTTATCTGGATGGATTCCTGCTGATCTCCATATTTTTTGTATGCACAATCCCTTTTATGCTGCTTCTGAAAAATCAGACCATGGATGCTGAGACCAGGGCAAAAATTGCTGCAGAAGCACATTAATCAAATATCAATCACATGAAACGTCTATTTTTACTATTATTTATATGCTCCCCATCCCTTTACGCACAACAAAAAACGGGTGAGCTTTCTGAATTAATCAATGAGTCTTTTTCTTACTTCCCTCAATTCCGGGAAATGGAACAAGGGATTGATATTGAGCAGCAGAAAATCGGGCTGGCAAAAGCCTCCGGACTACCGGTCTTAGGGGTAAATGGCAGCTATAATTATATTAACCCTGTCTCTGAGATCTCCATCCCCGGCGGACAGTCACCCAATTTTCAGATTATGCCTAAAAACAACTACAAAGCGGCAGTAAATGGAAGTTACACACTGCTGGATTTTGGTGTAGTGAAAGCAAAGGTTGACCGGGCCAAAGCGGCTCTCCAGTCAGCGAAAAACGATCTGGATTACAATAAGAATCAGATGGCGGCACAAGTTGCTAACATTTATTATCAGATCGCTTATCTTAAATCGGCGATTGAAATTCAAAATAGTGTAATTTCTTTTCTAGAGACCAACCGTAAGGATACTGAAATCAAATATAAAAACGGAGATGCTTTAAAGTATGATGTCTTGTCGATACAATCCAGCATTGATCAGGAAAATAACCGGAAAATTGATCTTCAGAATACCTTAAACAAGCAATACATCTTAATGGAATATGCAACTGGAAAAAAGGTTGAAGTAAATGTCCGCGGTTTTCTGCTTCCTGGTGTAGAAATCACAGCCGATGCAGCCCGTGCTCTGGAAAACGCAAGGCAATACAATCCGGAATATAAATTACTGAATTCTAAAATTAAAGAAGCGGAAATGGAAGTTGCCATCAGCAAAACCGGGGGTAAACCATCCCTGACTTTAAATGCGGGAACTGGTTATTCAAATGGTTACGCACCAGATATTGACCAATTTAGATATAATTATACTGCAGGTGCTACGCTGTCGATACCTATTTACCGGGGTGGTCAGATAAAAAAACAGAGCCGTATTTCACAAAGTCAGTTAGAACAGGCCAAGATGGGGGTGCAGACTTTAAACAATTCTTTCGATAAAAACATACGACAAACACTTACAGACATTGCAAGTAACCGCTCAAGCCTGGTGAATGCCTTAGGCCAGATAGATCAGGCAAAGGAAGCTCAAAAACTAGCACAAAGCCGTTATAAAAATGGTATTGGTACAAATCTGGAACTTATTAATGCCAGCACAAATGTACAAAGGGCTGAGTTAACCAGGTTACAATATGAATACCAACTCTGCACCGCTCAGATTGAAATGGCCAGATTAACTGGTATTACCTATTGGTAATAAAACAAAAAAGGTGAAAAAGTTCTGCGGGTGGTCACCGCAGAACTTCAATGCAAAGATGTGTTTAGCCCGGTCAGAGATATCTGATTTGAAGGTCGTCAGGTGGAATGGTGAAATTTTCCGCGATATTCGCAGATACCTAACCTAAATTGAATGGCCAGCCTATTAAAAGACCTCTATTCCCCTGTTTTCTATCAGCGTATCGCAAATGTATTCGAGCAGACCATCCCTGAATTCGACTCAGATCTTTTTATCAAAATGATCTATAGCCCCGATTTCGAGGTTAAGGAACTGAAAGAAAGAATGCGCCATACTACGGTAACCTTACATCACTTTCTGCCCGCAGCTTATCCAGAGGCCACACCGATGATCAAGGAAGCAATTGAGCTATTCAGGAAAAATGGTATTCAGGAGGACGGATTACCTTTTATTTTCCTTGCTGATTATATAGAAGTTTACGGAAAAGAAGATTATGAAACCTCAGTTGATGCACTAGAATTTATTACTCAATTTGTAAGTTGTGAATTTGCGGTACGGCCATTCTTACTAATTTATGGTAAAAAAATGATCAGTCAGATGCTGGTCTGGTCAACCCATAAAAACTACAAGGTCAGACGCCTGGCAAGTGAGGGCAGCAGACCCCGACTGCCCTGGGCAATGGCCGTTCCAATACTAAAAAAAGAACCCGCATTAATTCTCCCTATTCTTGAAAATTTAAAATCGGATCCCGCTGAATGGGTCAGACGGAGTGTAGCGAATAGTCTTAATGATATTGCAAAAGATCATCCGGGAGAGGTACTGAAAATCGCTGCGCGCTGGACCGGATTAAGTAAAGAAACAGATGCTATCATCAAACATGGCAGCAGAACTCTACTGAAACAAGGACATCCTGAAATATTAATCCATTATGGTCTGACTGCAAAGGACATGGAATTCAACTCCTTTAAAATCATTAATCCTGAAGTCAGGATAGGTGAAAGTCTGGAATTTACGTTTTCAATAAGCAACAGGCACAAGGCGAGCCAGACAGTCCGGTTGGAATATGCTATCTATTACAAGCTAAAAAATGGACAGCTCTCCAGAAAGGTATACAAGATCAGTGAAAAGAATTACCTCTCTAATCAAACTGCCCAGATTAGGAGAAAACAGAAATTCATTCTGATTACCACCAGAAATTTCAATGCAGGTACGCATCATATAGCGGTTATAATTAATGGCCAGGAGCAAATCAAAGTTGCCTTTGAATTAGCTGAATAGAGAGGGCTAAAGATTTCTTCTCAAAACCTCCAGCGCCTGCTGTATTTCAGATTCGTTGAGAGAAGCAAATCCCATTCTCAACGCATTTGGACTGAACACTTCATTTCTGTAAAATGATCCGTCTAGAATATGTAATCCCTGTTTTGATGCATTTTCGGACAGCTGTGCTAAATTAACTTTGTCATCAAATACCGCCCAAACCGCGAGCCCTCCTTCGGGAACCTTGAATGCGATAACATCACTGAAATTTGATTGCAGGATTTCACAAAATAAATTTCTGCGCTTTTCGTAAATCTTCAATGATTTACGAAAATGCCGCTCCATTTCCCCATTTTCAAATAAAGAAGCAAAGGCCTCTTCAAGCAGAGAGTCTCCTTGTCTGTCGATCAGCTGCCTCAACGATGAAGCCGCCTCGACAAAGGCAGACGGCCCGATCATAAATCCTATCCGCAAAGCCGGAGCAAAGGTTTTTGTAATAGAGCCGATATAAATAACATTATGATTATGATCAATACTTGCCAGCGGAACGTATGGTTTGTTATTATAGTGAAAGTCAAAATCGTAGTCGTCCTCAATAATCGCAAAACGATATTCTCTGGCAAGCTTGAGTAACTTTAACCGCCTTTCCATACTCATGGTTACAGTTGTCGGAAAATGATGATGCGGAATAATATATACAGCTTTAATTTTCTTATGCTCCAGCATCTGCTCGAGGTGATCAACATCCATTCCCCTGTCATCTATAGGAATTCTTAGGAGATTAGCACCTGAGTATTTAAAAATTTCGTCTGCTGAGGCATAATTTGAAACACCCACGGCGATATTATCTGATGATTGAAGTAAAAGTTGTGCTGACAAATAAATTCCCATCTGACTGCCTTTTGTGATCAGTATATTTTCCGGACTAACTACCAAACCTCTGGTGTTACCAAGATAAAAGGCCAGGGCCGTCCGAAGATGTTCAGAACCTTTAGAGTCGCCGTATTTTAAAAAGTTTTTCCCGTAAAATCTTTTCGATATACTCCTGTATTCACGCATTAACTGATCTACCGGAGTCAAACGTACATCTGGAAAACCATCGTCGATGGTCAGTATCAATTTTTGATAACTTTCGCTTCTGTGTGTATTCTGAAAATGATTAGTCCACAGAAATGATTCTTTCGGTTCAGAATCCCCTGTAACAGGAATGGATTCGATTTCAGGAAGAACAGGTAGGCTGGAAAACACAAAGATACCTTTACGTTCAACGGATTCTGCCCAGCCCTGACTAATTAACTCTTGATAGGCCAATTTAACTGTCTTCCTGTTTACACTAATTAAGTCCGCGAGTACACGGGAACTTGGGAGTATGCCTGTTGGTTGCAGCGTACCATTCGTAATCAGTGTTATAAAATTATTACATATTTGAATATGAAGCGCTATGGCAGAATTCCGTTTGAGCTGTATTAATGATTTATATGGTAACATACTAACTATACTTTTCTCATTCACAATATAACTTATATAACAAGGTTCTCATTGCAAAATCAGAAACAAAAAAAGCCGTCTCAATTCTGAAACAGCTTCCCTCCCAATATCAATAGAATACATTCCTACTTCGGCATTAGCTGTGTAGCTATTCCGATCCTATTCCAGGCATTTATAGTGATTATGGCCAGGATAACCTGAGCCAAATAACTTTCCCCCAATAGGTCCAGGACATTCTGGTAAGTTTTGTCTTTAACATGATTACTTATCAAAGTAACTTCCTCTGTTAAAGCTAGAATTGCACGTTCTTCGTCAGTAAAAAAGGGGGTATCACGCCAGGCATTTAGGCTATAAATATGTTGTTCCGTTTCTCCTGAATTACGTGCATCCCTGGTATGCATATCAATACAAAAAGCACATCCATTCACCTGCGACGCTCTGATTTTTATTAAATCTTTATGAATTCTGGTTAAGGGGGTACTTTCAATAAATTTCTCCAGACCCAGAATTGCTTTGTAACCAGCTTGTTCTACCTGGTCAATTTTAATACGTGTTTCCATTTTAAATGAATCTTCCATAAATATGTTTTTTTGCTATACAAAACTACCTGTATTCTAACTGCCTTTACTACCCCAGTTTAACCATACTCCATGGTCCAGACCTCCCAGTATTCTCCTCAAAGATTTATTTGTCTATTTTTTTAGACTAAATTCACAAATAATTTGTTTGTCTAAATTTATAGACTTAAGATTGCATAAAGATTTCTAACCTTAAAATCAATCTTTATGATCAAATCCAGTATTATCGCAGTTTTAAGCTGCTTCGTATTCATCTCAGCTTCCGCACAGCAAAACGTAAAAACTACACAAGACCAAAGTCAGACAGAGGAAAACACGAAACATAAAGCCCCGTTTGGGGAATCCAAGATCAAATGTTATTACGAATTTACCCGGTCTTCTACAACCTCCTCTTCCCGCCGCGATACGCTGGTTTTGGAAACCGGAGCGGAAAAGTCCAGGTTTTATGATCCCGCCAGACAGTACAGAGATTCCATGGTCCGTGCAAGTATGAATATTCCTAATCCGGAAACTATAAAATCCATCTCAGTCTTTAAAAGCGAAAATGGAAAGGATCTATCCACTATGCAGGGTACAGTGAGTTCCAGGACAGATGAAGGCGAAAGTTATCAGATATTCAAAGACCTGAATACCGGTAAAATTAAAGTTGTAGACTATACTGCTGTTAATGGTAAATCTTTCGAATATGAAGACCAGGCAGGCCCGATGGACTGGAAAATACAGCAAGTACCAGATACTATCATCAATTCGTATAGCTGTAAACAAGCCAGGTTAAACTTTCGCGGAAGGGAATATACCGCATGGTTTAGCCCTGAGGTTCCAATAAATGATGGACCGTGGAAATTTATGGGGTTGCATGGCTTGATTGTCAAGGTGGAAAACAGTCAC
>Ga0247805_1000675_pt1 | contig 17217 bp, 17 predicted proteins | sample UWRJL044104R1_FD_180930 | JGI IMG/M metagenome (GOLD analysis project Ga0247805, IMG submission 180930) | Plant litter microbial communities from Arlington Agricultural Research Station in Wisconsin, United States - UWRJ-L044-104R-1 | ecosystem: Environmental > Terrestrial > Plant litter >... | reverse complement strand
GTCAGGGCAGCTAAGATCCCGGCACGTTTAACATCGCGGCTCCAGACCTGCAGGATATCCGCGCCCATAGCTTTAAAAGCAAGAGAGAGATGTGTAGCAACATTTCCCGAACCAATACAAACAAGTTTCATGCGCTGTAATATTTTATAAAATATTCAATAAAATCAGAAGCCCGTGCACCAGGGGTACACGGGCTTCTGATTTTATTAGCTTAATTTTTTACGTTTTCTTTTTGCCTTCTGACAATGGAAATAAGGAAGCCGACCACCATCACAATTAAACCAACCCAATAAAGGTTAATATAAGGAAATTCAATTGCTTTGAATACAACCCAGTCTTTAGACTGCTGTGGTTTTTCAAAGACCTGCAGTTCCACTTTTTTCTGATCAGGCAGAATTTTTGTAAATCTTAATCTCAGGCCCAGTTCAGGAATATTTCTTGCGAAGTCGAATGTATTGTTACCTTTTACAAGGAAGATTGGCTCCGTCTTATAAATTTTACCATTCAGGTCAATCTCCAATGGTAATCCTACAGCAAGATCTCCTTCTGCCAGGGCAAGACTCTTGGCCACTGGTTTAAAGTTCAGATCCTTAATATGAATAATTCCACTGCTGGTGTGCAGGGTATCACCCGTACTTACATTGACTATTCTTGGTTTTTTATAATTTTCTTCATCGCTCTGTGCATCACTTTCTGCATGCGAATCTTTTTTATCAGGAGCACTGGTGATATGCGTATACATATCGTAAGTCAGATAATGTTTGGTGTCAGGAGACGCAATCAAACCCATCTTCTCATTGATCTGAACCCTTGGATTCAAGTCAAAATTTTCTTTCACTGCACCAGATTTTTCATCAAGAACCTTAAAGTTCAAAGTATAAAATGTGTTCGGGGCAATGGTCGTATCATTCGTATAAGTTACTGTAAAACGGCCCATTTTCTTTGGCTCATTTTTGTACAGCACCATGTTCTCCCCTGGTTTTTCTACCTTTTCGAAATCCTTAACCGGAATAAAATTCGCAGCATTCAGAGATACAGGCTTGCTTGTCGCAGCTGCAACCAATGCACCTACCAGTAATAAAGCGAAACCTATATGCGCAACTGCAGCACCAACCAGTTTTCCTTTACCACTAAACCCTTGCACCAGGATTCTTGCATTGGACAAGATCGCAAACATACAGCTAAATGAAAGCAGGATGTACATTAAGTTTCCATAAACATCTGTGATATATACGAATGCACCAGTAACTACAATAGCGATCACTAAAGTAGCTATCAGACTGCTATAAAACTTACGAGTGTCTGTCCTCTTGTATTTAAGGAATTGTGAGAAACCGGAGATCATAGTAATCAAAATCGCGAAAGGAGCCTGCCATTGATTATAGTATTTGATCGCATCGATCGGAGGTGCGAAATTTGTACCGAAAGCCTTGTTAAATACAGGAACCGAAGTAGAGAAGATTACCTGAATACAAGCAACGGTAACCACCAATGCACCAATAAACATCCAGAATTCTCTGGAATAAGTTTCCTCTTCCTTATTAGTAATAGGCAATTCTTTCCAGCGGCATATGATTAATACAACTGGTATAAATAGAAAAACAACATTGTAAAGGATCAGATGACCAAACATTCCCAGGTCTGTAAAAGAGTGAACCGAAGTTTCACCCAGAATACCACTTCTGGTTAGAAAGGATGCATACAGTACCAAAATAAAACTGACCAGAACCAGCGCAATAGATGTAAAGAACGCATGACCTGTGTTTTTAAAAGCGATCATTACGTGAACTGCACCAATTAAAGTAAGCCATGGAATCAGTGAGGCATTCTCCACCGGGTCCCAAGCCCAGAATCCACCAAAATTTAAAGCTTCATAGGCCCAGAAAGACCCCATGATAATACCTGTACCCAATATCATTACAGCAAACAATGCCCAGGGCATAGCTGGTTTTACCCATTCTTTATATCTTTTTTGCCAAAGACCGGTAATCACATAGGCGAAAGGCACGATCATACTTGCAAAGCCCAGGAAAAGAGTTGGCGGGTGAATAACCATCCAATAATTCTGCAACAGTGGATTCAGACCACGGCCGTCCGTTATAAACTTAAGGTAGTTTTTAAAGTTTTCAGGATCTGCGAAGACAACCGGAGCCATTTCCTGCAAGTTCACTGCATCACGTAATAAAATAAAAGGAGAACTTCCTATCCGTTCACCAAAAATCTGTACGCCCAGCAACATCGAGGTTAAAAACACCTGTGAAAGACCAACTACAGTCATCACACCACTCTCCCATGATTTACAGGTTCTGATTAATACAATACCGAGTACGGCCTGCCAGAATGCCCAAAGCCAAAAACTACCTTCCTGGCCTTCCCAGAAAGCTGAAATAATATAGTATACAGGAAGCGCTTTGGAAGAATGGGAATAAACGTAATAATACTCGTTATAATGGTTTAGAATCAGGTAAAACAGTGTAGCACCGATTCCAATGATACTCAGTACATTAATTCCATATGAGATTCTTCCCATACGGGTCCAGGAAGACTGATCGGCCTGGTCTTTACTGCGGGTAGCAAAAAAGTAAGAAATAGTAGATAAAAGTGCTGCAGCAAAAGCTAAAACAATAAAAAACTGCCCAACCTTGCCGGGAAGAAGGGTCTCTCCTGTAAATTGTATGTCCATTAAAATTATTTGTATTGTTTAACCTGTCCGTCCTGCTGTATCTCTACAAGGTCATTGTTATATTTAGAAGGGCATTTCATTAAAATCTTGGAGGCATGGAAGACATCTTTATTCATCTTACCAATCAGAACGAGTTTTTCAGAACGTTCAAAATCCTGCGGTTTGGTACCGCTGTAAATAACTTTTTTAACTTCACCTTTTTCATCTCTCATATAGAAAGCAAAGTGATTGGCATCTTTCAGGGCATCGTAATAAGTTCCTTTTTCTTTTTCCCAATGGCCCATCACGTGAAATTCACGGGAATCTTTGGCTGCTTCCGTAAAGGTCGAATAATTGCTGGTGTCTGCGTTTAAGCTAACCAGGAAACCAACGCAGATAGCGATTGTAATCAAGCCAATAATTGCACTTTTTTTCATGTGAGTATAATTAGTTTTTCAACACACAAAGATAAAAAATATAAGCACCTAAAGACCTGGACTGTCCATCTAATCAGCCAGAAGGCCAAATATTGATAGTAGTCTGACAAATGAAGCGAACTGTATCAGTTTTGTTAAAAAAAAAATCCGCCTGTGAGAACACAGGCGGATCAAGTTTATGCTAAATACCAGCTCTATGGCCAGATACCCAGATTCATATAAGATACAGCGATCTTATCGATTGAACCAACAAAAGCTGCAGTTCTTAGCGTCTGAATTCCAGGCTTGCTTAATAGTGTTTCTCTGATCTCATGGTAAGAATGGATCATTGTATCTTCCAGTCCTGAATTAACCAGTTCCAATTCAGACGCACCTTTAATGATCATTAAACGATGCTCAGAAGGAATGCTTTGTCCGGTTAGACTTTCCAGTGTATTGATTAGATTTGCATTTGAATTCTCTGCATAACGTTTTTCCATACGGCCAAAAGCGACGTGAGAAAGGTTTTTTAACCACTCAAAATAAGATACAGTTACACCACCGGCATTACAGTACATATCAGGAATGATAATACCACCCATTTGCGTAAAGATATCTTCTGCTTCAGGTGTACATGGACCATTTGCACCTTCTGCAATAATTTTAGCTTTGATATTTTTTATGTTTTCCACTGTAATCTGGTTCTCCAGAGCTGCAGGAACTAAAATATCACATGGTTGCTCCAGACCTTCCATTGAATTTTTAAATTCAGTGGCTCCCGGGAAGCCCAGGATAGATCCTGTTAATTTACGGTGTGCAAAAACTTCGTCTACATTCAGACCATTTGCATTATAGATTGCACCTTCGTATTCACAAAGACCGACAATGGTAGCACCAAATTCAGTAAGGAATTTCGCAGAGTGGTAACCTACGTTACCCAAACCCTGAACGATAACTCTTTTATCACCAAGACCAGCAGTTAATCCAATTTTCTGCATGTCTTCTGTAACTCTTACACATTCGCGGATTGCATAGGCAACTCCACGTCCAGTAGCTTCTTTACGTCCGCGGATACCGTGGAGTGCAATAGGTTTTCCGGTTACACAACCCAATGCGTCCAGCTGACCAGGATTCATAGTCATATAAGTATCGGCAATCCAACTCATCTCACGTTCTCCTGAACCATAATCAGGAGCAGGAACGTCGATACCGGGACCAATAAAATTTTTCTTGATTAATTCTGTAGTATAACGGCGGGTAATGTTTTCCAGTTCTCCGGTAGTGTAGTTTTTAGGAGTAATTTTAATCCCTCCTTTTGCACCACCAAACGGAACGTTTACAATTGCACATTTATAAGTCATTAAAGCGGCAAGTGCCATGACTTCATCTTCATTGACCATTTCACTGTAGCGGATCCCACCTTTGGTAGGACTCATGTGGTGAGAATGTTCTACGCGCCAGGCATCAATGACTTCAAATCCATTCCCTCTTCTGATCGGGAACTGAAAGCGGTAAACACTGTTACATGCTTTGATCTGTGATAACAGACCTTCTGGGTGACCGGTAAATTGTGCTGCGTCGTCAAAATTTTTACAGACGTCTGTAAAAAAATTTGTGTCGTTTGCTGTATTAGCCATTATTGATTTTTTAAGAATTTGAATTATTGTTCTTATTCGTTAGCGCAAAATTGCACTAAAAAAAACGATTAATGCAAATAAATAATTGCTTAGTGTAAGACAAACACACGCTTAAAAATCAGCCAAAAAGCTGTGTTAAAGGATTTAAATAAATTATTTTCCTTCAGATTTTTTTTCGAGTTTTTTTACTCTGCGGTCAACAGAGAACAATAAAAACAACAACGCAAGTAAAATCAACAGTGCGCATGCTGCAACTACATAGATTTTTTCCGATCCGGCCAGTGTATCCACAACCGCAGATTCCTGAGGCTGAGCGAACAACTGCATAGAGACCAGCAGTAAAACAAAAGTAGTAGTTAAAGATTTCATGTATATAGAATTAAATATTTTCAATTTTGATTTGATAATTTGATCTGCTGATTAAAGCGTCTTCTTTTTTTCAAGTTTGGCTACCCTGGCCAGCAAGGTATAGATCCAGTAACCGATCATGATCCAGCCCGCACAGGCAGGATAAAAGACCATCCGCATTCTGCTGTCCAGATCGTAGGCGTTAAAACCAGGGTTACCGCCATTTCCGGGGTGCAGACTATCACCAATACGCGGCAGGACAAATAACAACACGACCATCATCGGGAAAGCGAAAATATTATAGATTGCAGATATCTTGGCTCTTTTCTGCTCTTCATCGATGGCATTCCGTAAAATCAAATAAGCGAAATATAATAACAGCGCAATTGCTGCGAAATTCTGCTTTACATCAAAACTCCAGGCCTGTCCCCAGGTGAAACGTGCCCAGATTGCTCCGGTAACAATACCCAGAATACCAAATACAATACCGGCGTTTACACTTTGTACAGCTTTAAGATCACTATCCTCATTCCCGTTATTTAAGAACTTAATACTGTGAAAAACAGAGATCGAAAATAAAACGATCATGGCGAACCACATAGGTACATGAAAGTACAGGTTTCTAATACTTTGATGTAAAATAGGCAGTGCCGGAACAGTGGACAGGAATCCGTATACCGTTGAATAGATGACAAGGACCGCCCCTAAAATTTTCCACCAGGATTGAGAAATATTCATTTATATAAAATTATTATTTTCAGTTTAAATTATTGTACAATTGGATGAACCCCACCTAACGCGCTGGATTGAACCTTTAAAACTACTAAAAACTTCAGGAATAAGCTTAGAGCTTGTTTAAAATTCATCTGATCATCTAAATTTAAACAGGCTCTTAATTCCCTTATTTAATCTTTCCACAAATAAGGAAAAAGCAGTAATGAAAAAGCGGCAACCAACACATTTATAGTCAACAGTATTCCAATTTCATCCAGACTGACACTTCTGTCTAAGCCGTCTATTGCATTTTTACTTAATTTAATCAGTACGGTAATTACCGGAATAATTACCGGGAAGCTTAGGATAGACATGAGCATTCCGCCATTTCCTGCCTTGGACGCTATTGCCGATACCATAGTAAATATCATCGAAAAGCTGATGCTGCCTAAAATAGTTGCAATTATATACAACAGCATATCCTGTGGCACATAATCAAATACGAGCGTATAGAAAGCCAGCGCAATTAACGTAAGCAGCAGCATTAACAGCACATTATAAATTGTTTTGGAAATAATAAGTGCCAACGGACTTGCTATAGTATAAATATAGAGCTGTCTGCCCTTACTTTCTTGCAAAAAACTCTTGGATACTGCATTAATTGAGGCAAAAAGCATAATAATCCAGAATAAGGCATTCCAGGTAACTCCAGATAACGATACAAAAGAAAGAAAACATACGAAAATCGTGGAAACGACGTATAGAACGACGCCATTGAGTGCGTATTTAGATCTCCATTCCAGCAGGAGCTCTTTTCCAATCAGGAATTTAACTTCTTTAATTAACTGCATCCGGTGACAAAGATAATCCTGCAATTGGTTTTACAGGTCTGCGCATTGTAATCAATATACCTGAACCTGCAATTATTACCAGCCAGCCCCACTTATATTTAACCATTCCGGCAGCCAGATTAATTAGCTTTCGAAAATGAATAAAGCCGAAAAGATCATGCGATTTAAACCACACTGCAGCCAGGCTTAAGATTACCCAGATCAGCGCGGCCCATCCTGCAAAACGGATTGTACCCGGTTTATTTTTCCAGATTGCCCAGAAAGCGAGCAGGACGAAAAAATAATAGACCCCTCCCAAAAAAGGGTCTATACCAAAATAATTCCATGTACCCATAATCGGAACCCGGATTAAAGGGCAAAGTCCCCCTGCGGTGAGCAGAAGGACTCCTGTTACAGCTTGAAGTTTCATTTATTTACGCTGGTCGATTCCCATTTTATCTGCAAAATGCGCGCAATAATCTCTCAGGTCTTCTACAATCAATTTTTCACCCGTAGCTTTCAGGAAGCTATCACCCATAGTCTGCAGGGTTTCATAGAAAAAACGTTTCATTTCATCCACAGGCATATCCTTTGTCCACAGGTCGATACGCATGGAGTTTTTATAATTATGATCCCACAAAGCGAGCATCATCGACTTCACAGGAACTTTTTCTTTAGTTTCGGCATCAGTAGATTCCCAGGTTAAATTTTCCGGTACATTATTGTCGTCCAGCTCTACAGTTATTTTAATTTCAGCAGTCTTCATTTAGATATAATTGTTTTATACAGCATTTATTTGAATTACACGCGGGCTTTAGCCGATAACCATTTTAAAAATAATCATCAGCACCAGACTAAAAATCAGAAAGGCACATTCTACTACCCACAAATTGCGGGTCAAAGGTATAAACTTCCGGAAAATCAAATCTGAAATAAAAGCAATAATTGCCCCTAAAATATAAAGACCGGTCATACCCGAAAATACGCCCATGACCAGACATCCGGAAGTCACAATATTCAGCGGTGTAAGCTTCAATTTAGGTCTTTTTAAATTTACGTTTCTTCCAGGCCGGTGTTTTGTTCATTTTCTTTTTAGCCGACTCCACTGCTCTTGCCGCAATCGCTGCAGCATGTTTCTTCTCATGGAAAGCACCTTTAAAGTCCGGATCATCCTTTCTCTTCTGGTTATCAATTTCCCGGGCAAGGAACTGACGTTCTTCATAAGGAGTTTCTTCAATGAAGACCTCCTCCGGAAGTGGCATTACGGGAATAGACTGACGCATCAGTTTCTCAATCTTAGTCACATAATACTTTTCGGCCTCTGTACAAAGCGTAATTGCATCGCCTTTAGCATAAGCACGGCCTGTACGCCCGATACGGTGCACATAATCTTCTATGATAATAGGAACATCGAAATTGATCACATGACTTACTTCCGAAACATCTATCCCTCTGGAAGCAACATCGGTAGCTACAAGAACCCTGATACTACCCTCTTTAAAGGAATTAATCGAGTTGATACGTGTGTTTTGTCCTTTATTCGCATGGATTACACGAACCGCATCTGCTCCGTAACGGCGTTCTATAAAACTAAAAATATTATCTGCTACTGTTTTCGTTTTACAGAAGATAATCAACCTTTTAAAATCGATTTCATTCTTTAACAAATGCTGCAGCAGGTTAATTTTTGTCTTAAAATTAGGTACCTCGTAAAGAATCTGCGTAACGGTCTGTGCTGGTGTAGCCTGCTCTCCCGCTTCTATGATAGTTGGGTTTTTCAGGAAATCTCCGGCAATTTTATGTACCAGTTCGCTCATGGTAGCAGAGAACAGAAGGTTCTGTCTTCTGCGGGGCACGATCTCAAGAATCCGGTGGATAGAGCCGATAAAGCCCATATCCATCATCTTGTCTGCTTCGTCCAGTACCAGAAATTTAAGATATTGCGTGTTAATATGTCCGGCCAGGTAAATATCCAGGAAACGTCCTGGTGTGGCGATAATGATATCTACCCCTGCTTTTATTTGTTCAATCTGAGTTTTCGGTCCGATTCCGCCAAAAACAACAACCGATCTCAGATCTGTGTATTTAGAGAAAATTTTAACGTGCTCTGCAATCTGCATGGCAAGTTCACGTGTGGGCGCCAGAATTAATGCCCTTGCAGCATCAAACTGTGCATACTTAAGCTGCATTAATATAGGTAATACGTATGCAGCAGTTTTTCCTGTTCCTGTTTCAGCAATTCCAAAAATATCCTGTCCCGATAAAACCGGGGCAATTGCTTTTTCTTGAATAGGTGTCGCTACAGTAAAGCCTGCGTCGGCAACAGCATTAAGGATCTGTCTGTTCAGGTTAAACTCTTCAAATGATTTTGGCATTTTGCAAAGATACTATAAATAATAGGAAGGCTAATTCATTTTTTAATAGATTTGGCCCTATGAAGAGCATCCTAATTAAAGGCGCAACGCTGGTTAATGAAGGCCGGGTATTTGTTGCAGATGTGTATATCGAAAATGGTTTCATTGCAGAAATCGGCACAGAAATCAATAAAAAAGCAGATCAGGAAATCAATGCGGAAGGTCTCCACCTATTCCCCGGAATGATCGATGACCAGGTCCATTTCAGAGAGCCGGGACTGACCCATAAAGCAGATATTTTTTCAGAAAGCATGGCTGCTGTTGCAGGTGGAATTACTTCTTTTATGGAGATGCCTAATACTGTACCCAATACATTGACACAAGAACTACTGGCAGATAAATATCAGATTGCTGCTGAGATGTCACTGGCCAACTATTCCTTTTTCATGGGCGCTTCGAATGACAACCTGGATGAAGTGCTGCGTACTGACCCAGCCAATGTCTGCGGAATTAAAGTATTCATGGGCTCCTCTACAGGGAATATGCTGGTTGATAATGCCACTGTGCTGGAGAACATCTTTTCTAAGGCACCGATACTGGTAGCCACGCATTGCGAAGACGAAATGACAATACAACGTAATCTGGCGGTATATAAAGAAAAATACGGAGACCAGCTGACCATTTCTATGCACCCGCTCATCCGCAGTGCAGAAGCTTGTTATCTTTCTTCATCCATGGCGGTGGAACTCGCAAAAAAACACAATACAAGATTACATATCCTGCATATTTCCACTGCAGCCGAAGTTGGCCTTTTCGATGCGGTCACACCACTCGCCGAAAAAAGGATCACAGCGGAAGCCTGTGTTCACCACTTATGGTTCGATGACCAGGATTATGCCGAAAAAGGTAATCTGATCAAATGGAATCCTGCAGTTAAAACCAGTGCAGACCGGGATGCAGTTCTACAAGGTGTACTGGATAACCATATCGATATCATCGCTACCGATCATGCTCCACATACGTTGGAAGAAAAATCGCAACCCTATATACAGGCACCTTCAGGCGGTCCGCTTGTACAACATGCTTTATCGGCCCTGCTGGAAATGTATCATCAGGGAAAAATAACACTGGAAAAAATTGCTGAGAAAACCGCCCATAATGTGGCAGTATGTTTTCAGATAGACCGCAGAGGTTATATCCGCGAAGGTTACTGGGCAGATTTAGTACTGGTAAACCTAAACGATCCGGTTAAAGTAACCAAGGCCAATATTCTCTATAAATGTGGATGGTCTCCTTTCGAGGGACAGACTTTTCAGTCTGAAATAACCCACACGATTATTTCAGGAAACCTGGCCTATATGAAAGGTAAATTTCTAACCAATAAAACTGGCCAGCGCATGGCATTTAACCGCTAATGCCGAGCCGGGTCCGGTATGAACTGCGCTGGCTTGCGCTTCCGGTATTGCTTTCTGCAATCATCTGGTGTATAGGCTTGAACAGCAGTCTGACGGAACAATTTTATAGCCTGGGATTCTATCCCGGGCTCTCAGCAATCTTACGCTGGCTAAGCGGCCAGTTTAATTTTGCGGCCGGAGACTTTATCTATCTGATTTTAGTTGGAATCCTTTGTGTTTCGCTCTTTCGTTTTACCAGAAAAGCCTGGCGGAGTCTGCCCGACAGAACCCTTTTATACAAAGCCCCGTTCAAAGCATTAAAACTTATTCTCTGGTTATATATTGTATTTAAGATTCTTTGGGGACTCAATTACAGTCGCCCATCTGTTGCCACTACCCTTGGTATCAGTAAAAAGAGCTATACAGCAGAGCAGCTCACCACGCTCGGAGAACAGTTAATCAGAGAGGTAAATACCTTATCTGCTGAGCTTGATCAACAAAAAGCCAGAAAATCCTATACAATTAAGGAACTCCAGTATGGAGCAACCATCGCGTATAAAAATCTGGCTGGCAGAAATCCATTATTTACCTACAAGAACCCGGTCGTTAAAGCTGTGCTTTCACAAGCCCTGATCAATAGAATCGGTCTGGAAGGTTATTATTGTCCGGTATCCGGAGAAGCCAATGTTAATATGGGGCTCCCGCCGGTATCCCTTCCTTTTGTAACCTGTCATGAAATCTCCCATCAGCTGGGAATCGCAAGGGAAGACGAAGCTAATCTGGCCGGATATCTTGCCTGCCTGAACAGTCCTGATCTGAATTTCCGCTATGCCGGGGTCTATTCAATTCTTCGAAATGTACTTTTTGAAATCCGCCTGATCGCTCCGGAGAAATTAGAGAAGCTCCGTGACCAGATTAATCCAGCCACTCAGGCCGATTACCGGGCTGAACAGGAGTTCTGGCAAAAATACAATGGCGATATGTCTGCTTATATGGGTACTGCACTGGATCAGTTCCTGAAAATAAACAATCAGACTAAAGGCGTTGACAGTTATCAGGATATTGTGATCTGGGTTTATAATCTGCAACTTGAGCACGCTCCTGCCCTGTTTCCTGCCTTTGAAAATAGTACGGGTTACAGACATAAAAACCAGTAAACATTCCTAAATTTGCCTGTATTATGGCAAAGATATCCATCAACCTGGCTACAGGTTCTTTACAAAAAGAAGAGATTATTGTAGGGATAGACCTGGGCACAACCAATAGTCTGGTCGCATTTATTGATCCTGACAAAAACCCAAAAGTTATTAATGATACAGGCAAGGGCTTACTTGTTCCTTCAATTGTGCATTTCAATACTGCAGGGGAAACTGTTGTCGGTCATGATGCAAGGGAGTTTCTGATATCTGACCCTGCCAACACTATATTTTCTGTAAAACGCTTGCTGGGCAGATCTTATAAAGATGTTGCAGCCCACCAGGATACTTTTAGCTATAAAATCATTGACGATGATAGTGACTCCCTGGTTAAAATTCAATCTGGCGGGCGCTTTTATACACCAGTAGATCTTTCAGCAGCCATTTTAAAAGAACTCAAAACCAGAGCAGAACACGCTTTAAAAACACCAGTTAACCGTGCGGTAATAACTGTCCCGGCTTACTTTAATGATACGCAGCGTCAGGCAACACGCGATGCCGGAAAACTGGCAGGTATCGATGTACTGAGAATCGTGAATGAGCCCACTGCTGCCAGTCTCGCCTATGGAATCGGACTGGATCCGCTGGAACATAAAACAATTGCTGTATACGATCTTGGCGGAGGCACATTTGATGTATCCATTCTGGCTATACAGCATGGGATTTTTGAAGTATTGTCTACGCATGGCAACACATTTCTAGGCGGAGACGATTTCGATAGAGCTATTGTACATTACTGGATCGAAAAAAATAAAATAGATGTGCAGGCATTACAGAAAAATTCGGGCTTAATGCAGCAATTACGTCTGAAAGCGGAAGAAGCGAAAAAAGCATTGACTACACAGAACCTGTTTAACGAGACCCTGGATATATCTTCATTTTCAGGCCTCAGCCCTGATGAATCTGCCGGTAAGATCTGGTGCACGATTAATAAACAAACTTTTGAAGACTTGATCGCACCGAAAGTAGCAGAAACCATGCTCTCTTGTAAACAAGCTATTGAAGATGCGGGAATTTCGGTGAGTGCTATAGATGAAGTGGTCCTTGTAGGCGGATCGACACGTACACCGTACGTTAAAGCGCAGGTTGCAGCCTTCTTTGGTAAAGCTCCCCACGATCAGCTTAACCCAGATGAGGTCGTTGCATTGGGTGCAGCTATTCAGGCAGACATTCTTGCCGGAAACCGGTCTGATATTTTGCTGCTTGACGTTACACCGCTTTCCCTGGGTATTGAAACCATGGGTGGACTTATGGACGTCATTATTCCCAGAAATGCCAAAGTTCCGACTAAAGGCGGCAGGCAGTATACAACTTCTGTAGACGGACAGGTTAATATGAAAATTTCTGTTTATCAGGGCGAACGTGACCTGGTTAAAGAAAACCGTAAACTGGCAGAATTTGAACTGAAAGGAATTCCCGCTATGCCGGCTGGTCTTCCAAAAGTAGATATTAACTTTCTGCTTAATGCCGACGGAATCCTTACTGTTCAGGCGATCGAACTTCGTTCGGGTGTAAAACAGGAAATTGACATTACCCCAAGTTATGGACTAACTGACGATACAGTTGAGAAAATGCTGGTGGACAGCATTACTCATGCAGAGGCAGATGTTGCAGAGAGAATGCGAATCGAAGCAAAATCTGAAGGTGAGCAATTACTTTATACCGCGGAACGTTTTGTAGAGAAGAACGGATATGTACTCACTGCAGAAGAAATTAGCCATACTAAAAACTATATTCAGCACCTTGCTGATGCACTTGCAGATGGAGATAAAGACCTGATCCTGAAAAAAGCTGATGAGCTCAATGAATTTACACGTCCCTTTGCAGAAAGGTTAATGGACATTGCGGTTTCTCAAGCCATGAAAGGTAAATCAATAGAATAAAAAGCAAAACAGAAATTCTTAACTGATATCGGCAGGCCTGAAGTAGTTTTACGAAAATGAAAAGTTTATTCATCTTCGCAGCACTCATCTTCTGCCTGCTTTTTTTTTGCTCCTGGGGTTTTCACGCACACACGAGGATCAACTACCTTGCCGTACTCACCTTACCTGAAGGCATGATCCGTTTTTATAAAAGCCATATCGGTTATTTATCTGCGCATGCTATAGATCCTGACAAGCGGAGATATACTGATCCGCAAGAAGGTCCAAGGCATTTCCTGGATACGGAAAATTACCATCATTGCATTGACAGTATTCCCCGCCGGTGGGAACACGCGCTGGAAAAATACGGCCTGGAACATTTACAGCAAAACGGGATCCTCCCATGGCATATACAAAAAAGTTATCTGCAATTGGTTGCCGCTTTTCGCGAACAGAATAAACGTCGTATCCTGCGCATTTCTGCCCATCTCGCACATTATGTTTCTGATGCTCATGTTCCTTTACATGCTACCCGAAATCATAATGGACAATACACCGGACAGACTGGTATCCATGCTTTGTGGGAAAGCTTGCTCCCTGAGTTATTTGATAAACAGTTTGATTTGATAACCGGGCCAGCCGTATATGTAGCTTCCCCTTTAGCAGAAGCGTGGCGTATAATAGCCACAAGCTATGAATTGGCCGATAGTGTATTACGTATAGAAGCCAGGCTCAGCGGAGAATTTCCAGCCTACCGTAAATATAGCTTCACGAAAAGAAAAGGGCTTCTGACCAGAAATTATTCACCTGAATACGCAAAAGCATATGACCAGAGACTTAACGGGATGGTAGAAAGGCAAATGCGTGGTGCAGTGGCCATGACCGGGTCACTATGGTATTCAGCATGGGTTGACGCGGGTCAGCCCATGCTGGAATAATTTAATTAGTCTATGGTTTCTTTCGGCTTGAACATTGACTTTAGAGCGGCAAAGACCACCGGTGCAAAAGTCACAATAGCGATGAAAGCGATAACAAGAGAGAAATTATCACGGATCAGCGGAATTTGTCCTAACAAGTAACCTGCAAATAGTAAACTTGCGATCCAAGCAATACCACCTACAATATTGTAGTATGTAAATCTGCCGAAAGGCATTTTAGCCACACCAGCTACAAACGGTGCGATAGTTCTGAAAATAGGCAGGAAACGACTGAAAATAATCGCCTTACCACCATGTTTCTCGAAAAACTCGTGTGATTTGTTATAATATTCTAGTTTCAGTATCCTGTTTTGCGGTTTAAACACCTTAACCCCAAAGAAACTTCCCAGTCTGTAATTCAAGCTGTTTCCCAAAATACCGGCTGCAGTAAGCAAGAAAAACATAATCCAGATATCCAGGCCTGTATTTCCCTTTGCAATAAGCGCTCCGACTGCAAAAAGCATAGAATCGCCGGGTAAAAATGGAGTTACAACAAAACCCGTTTCCGCGAAAATTATTATAAACAAGATCAGGTAAGTCCAAGTCTGGTAGTTACTGACCAGTTTTACCAATTCTACATCTGTATGCAGAATAAATTGTATAAGCTGATTGATGATATCCATAGGTCTGGTATTAAAACGTCAAATGCAGCATAAAATTCCAGCGCATTTGACATTTTAGAAAAAATCGTAAAAAATTTTAGTTGTAACTGTTTAGCATAACCGGCATAACCAGCATTAGCACATCCTCATTTTCATTATTAGTCTGAGGAATCAGCAAGCCTGCACGGTTTGGTGTAGACAGTTCCAGCGTAACTTCCTCACCAGATAAGTTACTTAACATTTCAATCAGGAAACGTGCATTGAAACCAATTTCAAGGTCTTCACCCTCATATTGGCAACTCAGACGTTCGTGGGCCTCATTTGCAAAGTCCAGATCTTCTGAAGAAATATTTAATTCACTTCCGTTGATTTTCAACCTAACCTGATGTGTGGTTTTATTAGCAAAAATTACCACACGACGCAGTGTATTCAAAAACAAAGCGCGGTCGATAATCAGTTTGTTAGGGTTATTCGCTGGAATTACAGCTTCGTAATCCGGATAACGCTCATCAATCAGACGGCATACCAGGTTAATATTTTCAAATTTAAAAAATGCGCTTGTTGCATTATAATCGACCGATACATTGATATCAGTTGAAGGAAGTGCAGCTTTTAACAGGGTCAAAGCTTTTTTAGGAAGAATAAAGGAAGCTGTTTTTTCAGCTTTGCTATCCATTCTTCTATATCTGACCAGTTTATGTGCATCTGTTGCCACAAACGTGATGAACTGATCTGACAACTGGCAGAATACACCGGTCATTGCAGGACGAAGCTCATCGTTGCTTACTGCAAAAATAGTTTTGGTAATCGCTTCTGTCAGTACAGCTGCAGGCAGGTTCACTGAAGATGCGTTTTCAACTACAGGTATTTTTGGGAAGTCATCTCCGTTTTCACCGCTCAGTTTATATTTTCCATCACCGGCGCTGATCTCAATGGAGAAAGTCGAATCGTCGATATTAAATGAAATTGGCTGGTCAGGAAGCGTTTTTAAAGTATCCAGCAGAATTCTTGCAGGAACGGCTACTTTACCCCCTTCTTTAGATTCAACCGGTAATGACGTAGTCATACTGGTTTGAAGGTCAGTTGCCGAAATCGTTAAATTACCCTCTTTAATCTCAAAAAGGAAATTTTCCAATATCGGTAAAACAGTGCTGCTGCTTGAGGCACCATTAACCGTTTGTAAATGTTTTAAAAGCGTTGATGTGGATACAATAAATCTCATAATATGATCTTGTCAAGTTCTCAAAAATATAAAAATTACCTCGCATACTTATACTCGCTGTAATAATGTTGAAAAATCGCCGCCATTATTATCTGATTTTTTGGAAAACAAATCAATATTATGATTTATTTGTTTTCTTATTTTAATCGTCATACAAAATCGACCTATGGAAAAATACGATCCCAGAATAGATAAATATATAGATGATGCAGCAGAATTTGCCAAACCAATTTTGAACCATCTCAGAACGCTGGTTCACCAGGCATGTCCCGAAATGAAAGAGACCATGAAATGGAGTTTTCCTCATTTCGAATATAAGGGAACTGTCTGCAGTATGGCGGCTTTTAAACAGCACTGTGCTTTCGGTTTCTGGAAAGCGGCACTCCTTCCCCCGGCAACGCAAGAATTAAGAAGCAGCGCTTCCGCAAATGCCATGGGACAGCTGGGCAAGATATGTTCACTGAACGATTTGCCTACCGACGACCTGTTGATTTCCAGTATTAAGTTTGCAGTTCAGCTTAACGAAGAAGGCGTTAAACTCAAAAAGAAACCTGCATCTCCAAAGACCGAACTGCTAATTCCTGAAGACTTTGCAAACCTTTTGGCGCAGGCAATAGCGGCTAAAAACCATTTCGAAAACTTCAGTTATTCTCAGAGGAAAGAATACCTGCAATGGATTACCGAAGCGAAAACAAAAGCAACGCGTGAAAAAAGGATGCAGACCGCCGTAGAATGGCTAGCGGATGGAAAGATCAGGAACTGGAAATACCTCGAAAAACCATAGCGTCGATGATGATTTAATATTGCCTTAACTTGAGCAGAAAGGAAGTTGATTAGTTTAGCGACGTGAAAAAACTAATGATACTAACAGCAGCAGTTTGTTTGACAGGCGCTGCATTCGGACAACAAAAATTAGACGTCCAGGGCCACCGTGGCGGTATGGGTTTAATGCCGGAAAACACTATTGCGGCAATGCTAAACGGTGTAAAGCTAGGGGTAAAAA
>Ga0247805_1000674_pt1 | contig 17220 bp, 14 predicted proteins | sample UWRJL044104R1_FD_180930 | JGI IMG/M metagenome (GOLD analysis project Ga0247805, IMG submission 180930) | Plant litter microbial communities from Arlington Agricultural Research Station in Wisconsin, United States - UWRJ-L044-104R-1 | ecosystem: Environmental > Terrestrial > Plant litter >... | reverse complement strand
ATTTTAATCCCAGCCAGTTCCGCTCAAATCATTGCCCAAATAACCATTTTGAAATCCATTTCCATAAGTCACCGAACTTTGATGCTCCATACCCAAATAAGGCACTTCAACCAATTTGTAACCGTCTTTGTAAAAAGGATAAGGTCCAAACCAGTATTCGAAAGCTTTAAGCATTCTAGGGACTTCCTTAAATTGTTTTTTGGCTTTCGCCAAATTATCTCTCAAAACATAATAACTGCAATTTAAAATTCCTTTTTCACCTTTGTATTTTTCTGAAAAAGAAACATAATCGCCAATATTGATATTTACACCGTAATTATTTATGGGATTCGAAACATACCAATTATAAGTTTTAGTTCCATCTTTATGTTTTTTCACACTCAGTAAACGACCATTTGAAACATCCATCAAGTTATCAGGAACAGTCACACTAATGTACATATCTTCCACTTCATCGTACATGTGATCTTTATTTGGCCACCAAACACTAGCCCCTAATCCTTGACAAGAAGATGCAATAAAAGGTTTTCCATTGCTGTCTTTTTTCCAGCTGATTCCTCCGTCCCAGGGCGGATTGACAGCCACTTTTGGTCTACCTCCATAAAAAACGGTAAGTTCTTTTGTTGTTCCAGTTTTTTGTGGAGATTCTAAATTTACAAAATAGACATTTCCTTCTCTATTGTATTTTAATTCAATTCCGTCCTGAATAATTTTACTGATTGCCAAAGGATTTTGTAGATCAATTTGCATTACATTATATTCTTGTAATACTTTATATTTAATCACATTAAAACCTGTAATTGTGCTATCTAAAGGATTTACTTTTATATCTAATCGATATTGTTTTAAATCCCACCAGGATCTTTCTTTGGTAATACTTCCGCGCAAACTATCTTGTCTGGTAAACAAAACTTCTTTGTTATTTAAAAGGGATTGTGCATTTATGGGGTTAAAAACACAGCATATTATAAGAACGAAAAAACGAAGCATCTTCATAAATTTAAAAAATCTTTTTTAATAAAATTGTAATTGAATTAATTCAGCAATTAGTGCAAATTAGTTACTTTGTTCTGTTTGATCACCACAGTATAATCAGCAATTAAACGATCGGCGTAATCATTTAGTAATTCCAGAATCCTTTCGCTTTTTTCTGATTTTACAATTAATCCCGCATGATAATCTAACGGAACTCTAAAACAAACTTCGGGATCTGAAAAAGAAGATAAATCAGGATGCTGATATTTTGATAATGTCAAAACAATACCCGCATATTCGTTTTTTACTTTTGGCAACTTATATGTTGTTCCTTTGACCAAAGCATCTTCAATAGTTGCCCATTCTTTCCAAAGATTGATATTAGATGCTGCTTCTACCATTTCGGCAATATGAGCTCCGCCTACTCGTGAAGAAGTTTCCAGAAAATAAAGTTGCCCATTTTCTTTAGACTTTATAAACTCAGTATGAGCCACTCCATTTTTTAAACCAAAGCCTTTCAGAACCGCTTCATTTACTTTTTTGATTTCAATATCGTCTTCAGAATCATAAGGAATATTTGAAGTCCTAAAAACACCACCGCCTTGTGTGATTTCCATTGGCGTAGCTGAATATTTTGAAGTCAAACTAAACAAAATTTTACGATCTAAAATCAAACTATCACAATGATACACATCGCCAGGTTTAAAGTGTTCCAATAAATATTTGAATCGGTTATTGCCCATTTCGTTGATATGAATCCACAAAGTTTCTTTGTCAAAAACTTTAATAATTCCAGAAGAAGAAGCTTCAGAACGCGGTTTTAAAACCCAGGGAGGCGAAACCGTATCGGCAAAAGTATTAATATCATGATCATTGAACAAAGAACAAAAAGCTGGAATAGGAATTCCGCAACTTTTAGCTCTCATTCGCATGGCTAGTTTATCTCTAAAATAACGTCCGGTAGTTTGTCCCATACCGTCAATACGAAGATTTTCTCTAAGATAAGTTGCTTTTTCAACATCAAAATCGTCCAGAGCTACAATTGCATCAACCGTATTGGATTTCATTAAATTCCCGACACCTAACAGCAAATGCTCTAAATTCCATTCGGTATCTTGTCCCTGCATATAAAAAATTTCGTCTATATATTCGTGAGGCCAAGGTTTTTCTCTTAGTTTCTCACTAGTGACAAGATATACCTTGTTTCCTATTTTTTTTAACTGAATTAAAAAATCAGTTCCTTTAAAATAATTTGAAATACAAACGAAGCTTTTAGCACTTTCCATAAATTCATAAATTTTCTATGAATTTAGTTAATAAATGTACACCATAAGCAGTTGCATGTTTACTTTTTGCAAATTCATCATCTCCAAAAGCAACTCCAGCAATATCCAGATGCGCCCATGCAGGATGCTCTTCGGTAAAAAATTCTAAAAACTTAGCTGCACTGATGGCTCCGGCAACTGGTTTTCCGCTAAAATTCTTCACATCAGCAATATCACTTTCAATATCTTTTTTATACGAATCCCATAATGGCAACGGCCATAATCGTTCTCCAATTGAATCTCCTGTTTGCTGAATTTTTTTAGAAATAGATTCGTTATTAGTAAACAAAGCCCCGCATTCGTATCCAAAAGTCCCAACGCTACTTCCTGTAAGTGTGGCAATATCAACAATATATTCTGGTTTAAAATTCTTAATTAAATAAGACAAACCATCAGCTAAAACCAAACGCCCTTCGGCATCAGTATCAATAATTTCAATCGAATTTCCGCTATAACTGTAAATAATATCACTTGGTAAAAAAGACTTACTATCAACTGAATTTTCGGCACAAGGAACAATTGCAGTGACTGTTATGGGTAATTGTAAATCGGCAATTAATTGCATTGCCCCAAAAACAGCAGCGCCTCCAGCCATATCGCATTTCATGTGAACCATTCCAGCCGTTTTAATATTCAATCCTCCCGTATCAAACGTAATTCCTTTACCAACTAAACCTACGTGCTTTAAATTAGGAACCGTTTCTTTAGGACTGTAATTCATAATAACAAACTGAGCTTCATTATCACTGCCTTTTCCAACAGCTACAAAAGCACCTAAATTTTCTTTTTTTGCGACTTCTAGTCCTAAAACTTTTACTTCAAAACCATATTGTTTTCCTTTTTCCTGAGCCCAATTGGCCAAATATTTTGGAGTAACTGCATTTGGAGGTAAATCAACCAGCGTAAAGATTTCCAGTTGCGCTGTGGCAATTTTTATAGCCTTATTAATTGTTTCCGAAAAATCTTTATCGGATAAAATTTGAAGTTCAAATTCAGGATTTAAAAATGGATGGATTTCCTGTTTTTTATAATGTCCCAAATTATAAGTTCCTAAATACAATCCAGAAACCGCAGCTTCTACTTGTTCTTCAGTAAAAACCTCTGGTAAAAACAAAGACACATTTTGTCCAAACGTGTCTTTCTCTTTAATAGCTATCCTTCTAAATATTGTTTTTAATGATTTGTAGTCAATTGATTTTCCCAGACCAATAAAAACATATGTTGTATCCTCTTTTTCGACTAAATAATGGGTGTCTTTTTTTCCATAAAAAACCTTCGAAGCAACCGCTACACCATCAAATTGAATCGGAATTAAATTCTTAGCTGTGGTTTCAAAAACGGGAATTAAAACAGTTCCTGAAAAATTTTCTAAACTATCAATTGTTTTGGTTTTCATCTAATTATTGTCTTTAGTGTTAAAAAAGAGCCATTCTATTGCCTTCGGAAATTCGTCACTCCAGTAGGTTTCGTTGTGCTTTCCTAATTTGTTAATGCTTAGGTTGATCTTCATTTTATCAGCAACAAATTCACTTTCGAGCATTTTATTTTTAAAAGTTTCCACATGTTCTATCATTGTTTCACTTTCATCTCCGCCTGCATACAGGTAGATTTTTGTTGCTTCGGAATTTTCATAAGTTTTCAACTCCATTTTAGGAACAACCCAAAGTGAAGGAGAAAACACCATCAATTTACCAAAAATATCCGGATGTCTTAAACCTGAAAAAATACTAATCAAACCGCCCATAGAGCTTCCGCCAATTCCAGTAAACTCTCTTTCTTTTTTAGTTCTATAATTACTATCAACGTAAGGTTTTAGCGTTTCAACTAAAAATTTAATGTATTTTTTTCCTTGTCCTTTTCCTAAAATTGTTTTCCCAACATTGTATTCTCTTAGCCGGTCTTCTTCGGCATGTTCAACAGCAATAACTATAATTTTACCCACATTATATTCTGACATTACAGCTAGCTTTTTGTCAATTTGCCAATTGCCATATCCTGAGTTTTCATTGAATAAATTTTGTGCATCCTGCAAATACATTACCGGATAGCTTTCTTTCGAATAATCGTAGTCATGTGGCAAAAGCGCCCAGACTTTACGTGTTGTATTCAATTGCGGAATTTCAAATTCATCCGAAATCAATTGGATTTGAGGTAAAAAATTAGGTTTAAAAGGCAACCAGTTTCTTCTCCAGCGAAAAACATGTTCCTTTTGAATTCCAGTATGTTGATTTGTCGAACGATTTTCTGTTCGTTCTCCATTAGCATCAATTTCGACTGCACTCCAATCTCCTTTCGTGAATTTATACAAGACCGTTTCTGGCAATTTAAAATCATGGGCGAATTTAAAATGATACAATCCTGAGCCTACTTTTTCCATTACATAATTTTTGTCCTGGGTAAGCCAATCATTGAAATTTCCCGAAATATAAACCGGACGGGAATCATCTTCGTCTGTAGTCAATATGATATGCAATCCTGTTTCTATTTTAGTAGTGATTAAATCTTCTGAAAAATGAGTGTTATCAAAAATCATAAGGGGTTATTTCTAAAGATTAATTTATGGGGTAAATATAGCGGATTGCTTTTTTTAGAAAAAGAAAAAACGAGTCTAGAGCTGAATTTTATTCTCTAATAGACTCGTTTTTAAATAAATTAACACAAAATAAGGCTGCTATTTCTGACGGTCTTTTAAAACCGAAATCACATCTTCTAATTTGTATCCTTTGGCTTGTAATAAAATCAAATAATGAAATAATAAATCGGCGCTTTCACTTAAGAATAAATCATCATTCGCATCTTTTGCTTCAATCACTACTTCTACAGCTTCTTCTCCTACTTTTTGAGCAATTTTGTTAATTCCTTTTGCAAAAAGTGAAGCCACATAACTTTGTTCAGAATCAGAATTTTCTCTTCGGCTTTGAATAGTGTCTTCTAAATGAGAAATAAAACCATAGCTGGTTTCATTTGGAGTTTGCCAGCAAGTATCAGCACCTGTATGACAAGTTGGCCCTACCGGTTGCGCTTGAATCAACAAAGTATCCTCATCACAATCATTTTTAACATCAACCAAATTTAAAAAATGACCACTTTCTTCCCCTTTAGTCCAAAGACGTTGCTTAGAACGGCTGTAAAAAGTTACTTTTCCGGTTTCAATTGTTTTTTGATACGCTTCAGCATTCATGTAGCCTAACATCAAAACATTTTTAGTTTCACTATCTTGAATAATGGCAGGAATTAATCCATGTGCCAATCTTGAAAAATCTATTTCCATATTTTTATTTTTTAGTTGGAAGATGGGAGTTGGAAGAAGGGAAACTGAATCCCGATTTTAACTTCAAACTTCCTACTTCACGCTTCTAACTTCGATATTACTCTTTTTTAATTCGTTTTTCAATGTTTTAATTTCAATTTCTTTGAAATGAAAAACACTGGCAGCTAAGGCAGCATCGGCTTTTCCATCAATAAATGTATCTGCAAAATGCTGAATATTTCCTGCTCCTCCCGAAGCAATAATTGGGATATTTACTAAAGTTGATAATTTAGCCAAAGCTTCATTAGCAAAACCATTTTTAGTTCCGTCGTGATTCATGGATGTGAACAGAATTTCTCCTGCGCCTCTTTGCTCTACTTCTTGTGCCCAGTCGAACAATTTGATTTCTGTTGGTACTTTTCCACCTACCAAATGTACAATCCATTCTCCATCAATTTGCTTGGCATCAATAGCAACAACAATACATTGGCTTCCAAATTTCTGCGCCAAATCATTAATCAACTGCGGATTTTTTACCGCTGATGAATTAATAGAAACTTTGTCGGCTCCATTTTGCAACAGCACTTCGACATCCGAAACTGCCGAAATCCCACCACCAACAGTAAATGGAATATTGATAGTTGCGGCTACTTTTCGAACCAAATCAACCAAAGTACGTCTTCTTTCTTCCGTTGCCGAAATATCTAAAAACACCAATTCATCCGCACCTTCATCCGAATAAATTTTAGCTAATTCCACCGGATCTCCTGCATCACGCAAATCTACGAAATTAACACCTTTTACGGTTCTTCCGTTTTTAATATCGAGACAAGGGATTATTCTTTTTGTTAACATTATCTGTAATTTGAAAATTTGAAAATTGTATCAATTTGAAAATTCAGCAACCATTTTCAAATTATAACATTTACAAATTATTTAATTTCTAAAATATAATTTTCTAGTTGCTTCAAACTAATTCTTCCTTCGTAAATTGCTTTTCCGATTATTGTCCCTTCGCAACCTAATTCGGCTAATTTAGGTAATTCGTCAAAAGTAGAAATTCCTCCCGAAGCAATCAATTTTATTCCGTTGGCTTCAGCCAAAATCTTTTTGTACAAATCAAAACTTGGACCTTCCAGCATTCCGTCTTTGGCAATATCAGTACAAATCACATACTGAATTCCTTTAGACTGATAGTCCTGAATAAAAGGAACTAAATCTTCATTAGAATCTTCTAACCAGCCAGAAACAGCTACTTTTTCGTTATTAGCATCAGCTCCTAAAATGATTTTATCCGCGCCATATTCAGCAATCCATTTTTCAAAAATAGCACGATTTTTTACCGCGATACTTCCTCCTGTAATTTGGTTTGCACCACTTTCGAAAGCAATTTTCAAATCAGAATCTGCTTTTAATCCACCACCAAAATCAATTTTCAATTTGGTTTGTGAAGCAATTTGCTCCAATATTTTATAATTGACAATCTTACTTGATTTGGCTCCATCTAAGTCCACCAAATGCAAATATTCAATTCCGTGTGCTTCAAATTCTTTAGCAACTTCCAGCGGATTTTCGTTGTATATAATTTTGGTATTGTAATCTCCTTTAGATAAGCGAACACATTTTCCGTCGATGATGTCTATGGCCGGTATTATTCTCATTTATTTTTAATTTAAAGATTTAAAGATTCAATAATTTAAAAGATTAACAATGAAGAAAAGCAATCTTTAAATTTTCAATCTTTTTAATTATTTAATTCAAGAAAATTCCCTAGAATTTTCTCCCCAACATCACCGCTTTTTTCAGGATGAAATTGGGTTCCATAGAAATTATTATTTTCTAATGCTGATGAATAGGCAACTTCATAATCTGTTGTAGCAATGGTTTCTTCACAAAGCGGGGCGTAAAAACTATGTACTAAATACATGTATTCTTTTTCCGAAATCTCCTTAAATAAATCTGATTTTAGATTGTAAATCGTGTTCCAACCCATTTGTGGTACTTTTACTTTTGGAGTGAATTTAACCACATCCACATCAAAAATTCCTAAACCAGTAGTATCGCCTTCTTGTGTGTGTTTGCACATCAATTGCATCCCCAGACAAATACCTAAAACGGGTTGAGTAAGTGTTGGGATCAAAGTATCTAATCCACTTTCTTTTAGCATTTTCATGGCGTAACTCGCCTCTCCCACTCCTGGAAAAATTACTTTATCTGCTGCTTTAATTTCGGCTGGATTATTACTCAAAACCGCATGAAAACCCAATCTTTCGATGGCAAACATAATACTTTGAATATTTCCTGCTCCGTAATTTATGATAACTATTTTCATTTCTTTTTTAGTTGGGAGTTAGAAGTTGGGAGTTGGAAAAAGCAAACTTTACTTCAAACTTCCAACTCCAAGCTTCTTACTTTATAACATTCCTTTCGTTGAAGGTAAAATCATTTTTTCAGTATCGCGTTTTATTGCTACTTTTATTGCTTTCGCAAAAGCTTTAAAGATAGCTTCAATCTTGTGATGTTCGTTATCTCCTTCGGCTTTGATGTTGATATTGGCTTTCGCTCCATCAGAAAATGATTTAAAGAAGTGGAAAAACATCTCTGTTGGCATTTTACCTACCATTTCACGTTTGAATTCCGTTTCCCAAATCAACCAGTTTCTTCCACCAAAATCAATTGCTACTTGTGCCAAACAATCGTCCATTGGTAAACAGAAACCGTAACGCTCAATTCCTAATTTATTTCCTAAGGCTTTGGCATACACTTCACCTAAAGCAATCGCAGTATCTTCAATAGTGTGGTGCTCATCTACTTCCAAATCTCCTTTGACTTTGATATCCAAATCCATTTGTCCGTGACGCGAAATTTGGTCTAACATATGGTCGAAAAATGCAATTCCAGTATCGATGTTGCTTTTCCCTGTTCCGTCCAGATTTAACTTGATATAAATATCCGTTTCATGGGTTTTTCTTGTAATTGAAGCAGTACGGGCTTCTAATTTCAAGAACTCATATATTTGCTTCCAATCTGTAGATTGTAATGCAATAACTGCGTCTAATTCTTCTCTTTTAGCACTAATTTCGTTGCTTCCAGCTCCATCAGTTGTATTTAAAAAGATCGCTTTTGCACCAAGATTTTTAGCCAATTCAATATCCGTAAGTCGGTCACCAAGAACAAATGAGTTAGCCAAATCGTAGTTTGGATTATCAATGTACTTAGTCAACATTCCTGTACGAGGTTTGCGTGTTGGTGCGTTGTCTTCAGGAAAAGAACGATCGATAAAAATATCATCAAAAAGGACTCCTTCATTTTGAAACGCTTTCAGAATAAAATCCTGTGTTGGCCAAAAGGTATCTTCCGGAAAAGAATCCGTTCCTAAACCATCCTGATTGGTTACCATTGCTAATTCATAATCCAATTCGTTAGCAATTTTAGCCAAATATTGAAAGGCTTTTGGATAAAACTCTAATTTTTCCAAACTATCCAGTTGTAATCCTTCTGGTTCTAAAACAATCGTTCCATCACGATCTATAAAAAGTACTTTTTTCATTTTATATTTTTATTTTTCCACAGATTAAAAGTATTCTTAGAATCTTTTTAAAAGTGATTTTTTATTTTAATTCTGTTAAAGCCTCCATCAACTTTTTGTTCTCCTCTTCTGTTCCAATAGTTAAACGTAAAGTATTTTCGCAAAGCGGCTGTGTTGTTCTGTTTCTGATAACAATTCCTTTAGCAATTAATTCATCATAACGTTTATTAGCATTATCCACTTTTATCAGAATAAAATTAGCTTCCGTTGGATAAATTTTCTCTACAAAAGATACTTGATTTAAAACTTGCAATAAAGCTTCTCTTTGTGCTATAATTGAGGTGATTTCGTTATCAATTTTAGATTGATCTTTTAATCTTTCCAATGCTCTTTGTTGTGTCAATTCGTTTACGTTATACGGTGGTTTGATTTTATTCAAAACTGCAATGACTTCAGGTGAACCATAACAAATTCCTAAACGAATTCCTGCCAAACCATAAGCTTTTGACAAAGTTTGTGTAATAATCAAATTCGGATATTGATCTAATTTGGCTAACCAACTTGTTTTATCTGAAAAGTCAATATAAGCTTCGTCAATTACAACAAAACCATTGAATTTTTCTAAAATTGTTGTTACACTTTGTTCCGTAAATGAATTCCCTGTTGGGTTATTCGGCGAACACAAAAAGATGATTTTAGTATTTGGTGTAACCGCTTCCAAAATGGCTTCTACTCTTGGTTGGAAACTTTCTGAAAGTAAAATTTCTTTATGCTCGACATTGTTGATATTGGCTAAAACACCATACATTCCATAAGTAGGCGGCAATGAAATCACATTGTCTTCTTTTGGCTCACAAAAAGCTCTGAACAACAAATCCAATACTTCATCACTTCCGTTTCCTAACAAAATTTGCTTTGGACTCAAGCCTTTGTTTTTAGCTAAAATTACTTTTACACTCGCTTGTTGCGGATCTGGATAACGGTTTACTCCATTTTGATACGGATTCTCATTGGCATCCAAAAACACCATATTAGCGGTATCAAAATCTTCAAATTCATCACGTGCCGACGAATACGGTTTTAAAACCTTAACATTATCACGAACTAAACTATTTATATCGAAATTTTTCATTTTATTATTTTAAAAAAGATTAAAGAAAATAGAGAATAGAATATAGACTTAACTATAATTCTAATATTTCTATCTATTCTCTTTTATCTATATTCTATTATCTTTTTCTATCTGAGCTAATCTCAAAGTAACTGCATTTTTGTGTGCTTGCAATCCTTCGGCTTCTGCCATGATTTCAATCGCTTTTCCAATGTTTTGAATTCCTTTTTCAGAAATTTTTTGGAAAGTCATTGACTTCATAAAACTATCCAAATTCACTCCGCTGTAATTCTTAGCATAACCATTCGTTGGCAAAGTATGATTAGTTCCCGAAGCATAATCTCCAGCACTTTCGGGCGTATAATTGCCTATGAAAACCGAACCTGCATTTTGGATTCCATCTACATAAAAATTATTGTTTGCCGTACAAACAATAAAATGTTCTGGACCGTATTCATTGATTAAATCCAATGCAATAGTATCATTCTTAACAAAAATCAATTTCGAATTAGCAATTGCTTTTTCAGCTATAGCTTTACGAGGCAAAACGTCTAATTGCAATTGAATTTCGTTTTCAACAGCATCCATCATCTCTTTAGATGTTGAAACCAAAATTACCTGACTATCTGTTCCGTGTTCTGCTTGCGACAATAAATCGGAAGCTACAAAGGCAGGAACAGCTGTATCATCAGCCACAACTAACAATTCAGATGGTCCGGCTGGCATATCAATTGCCACACCAAATTGCGTTGCCAATTGTTTAGCAACAGTTACGTATTGGTTTCCAGGTCCAAAAATCTTATAAACTTTAGGAATAGCTTGCGTTCCAAAAGTCATTCCAGCAATTGCCTGAATTCCTCCTACTTTGATGATTTTGGTTACACCACATAAATTAGCGGCATACAAAATCGCAGGATTAATATTTCCATTTTTATCGGGAGGCGAACACAAAACAATTTCGTTACAACCGGCAATTTTAGCAGGAACAGCTAACATCAATACTGTCGAAAACAAAGGTGCTGTTCCACCAGGAATATATAAACCAACTTTTTGAATTGGTCTTTTTTCCTGCCAACATTGTACTCCTTCTGCCGTTTCAACAGAAACGCGGGAAGTTTTTTGTGCTTGATGAAACTTTTCTACATTGGCTTTTGCCAAAGCAATAGCTTCTTTCAAATCATTTGGCAAAGTCGCAACAGCAGCTTCAATTTCAGCAGCCGTTACTTCGATGTTTTCAAAACTTACGCCATCAAACTGAGTCGTATATTTGGCTACAGCCGCATCTCCGTCTTTTTGAACAGCAGCAAAAATTTCTTTTACCGTTTGTTCGATATCGTTAACCGTTTTAGTTGGTCTTTCTAAAATAGAAGCCCAAGTATCAGGTGTTGGATTGTATATCTTATTCATGTTGTTAAGTTATGAGTTATGAATTAAGTGTCAGTTGTTATTCGATTATTTGAATACTTCTAACCCCCAACTTCTAACTTTTTAAAGTACCATTTTCTCAATTGGGCAAACCAAGATTCCTTCAGCTCCAGCTGCTTTCAATTGGTCAATAACCTCCCAAAAAGTATCTTTATCAATCACAGTGTGAACACTACTCCAACCTTCTTGCGCCAATGGCATAACCGTAGCACTTTTTAATACTGGAAGAATACTGCTTACCGCTTCGATTTTTTCGTTAGGTACATTCATTAAAATGTATTTTGATTTACGGGCTCTTAAAACCGATTCGATTCTGAATTTTAAAGTATCTATGATTTTTTGAGATTCAGCAGAAACTTTTGGAGAAACCGCTAAAACTGCTTCACTTTTGAAAATTACTTCTACCTCTTTCAAATTGTTTTTAAACAAAGTGCTTCCGCTAGAAACAATATCGACAATGGCATCAGCCAGACCAATATTTGGAGCAATTTCTACCGAACCTGAGATTTGGTGAATATCAACCGTTACTCCTTTTGAATTGCAATAATCAATCACTGTATTTGGATAAGAAGTGGCAACACGTAAACCATTCAAGTCCTGAATAGAATTGTATTGAAACGCCTTAGGAACAGCAATAGAAACTTTACATTTAGAAAAACCTAATTTTTGAATTACTTCAATGTTTTTTCCTTTTTCAACTAATAAATTGTCTCCTACAATAGCAATATCCACCACTCCATCAATTAAATATTGAGGAATATCGGAATTTCTTAAATACAAAACTTCCAATGGAAAATTAGATGCTTCAGCCTTTAACTGATCAATACCATTGTTGATAGAAATCCCCGCATCTTTAAGAATTTGGATACTTTCTTCGTTTAATCTGCCTGATTTTTGAATTGCAATTTTTAGCGTACTCATTGTTTTGTTTTTTTATGTTTTATTGAATGTGTTTGAGTACAAAGGACTTAACACACAATGAAAAACCCGTTTGATGTACTCAAACGGGTTTATTAATATGATGACTTACACGCATACCATTAACACATCGCTTGAGAGCAATAATGTGAATGATGATGATGCAATTGATTTGATAACATATATTGTAAAATTTAACAATCTTTTTATTCGATTGCAAATATACTTTTTTATTTAAATACGAAGCAATTTTTATTTTATTTTAAAACAAACTAATTGTTTAAAAAAACAAAATTCTAATTTGATGCCGCTAGAGTGTTATTATAATGTTTAGTAATTTATAAGTTATCGTTAATTATATTACTTTTTTTCTAATTTTACACAAATTTCACAAAATATATTTATTTCAAAAAACTAGCTTCATTTTATAGTCTTACTTTATTTCTAGGATTTTAAAATTGATTAAAAGAATATTTTTACTATCCTTTCCTTTTTAATAATTATAAAGTCTAAAAGTATTACTTAAATTATTTACTATCAAAGAGATCTAAAAATCTTCTGATATGTTGAATGAAAAAAAAATACTGATAAAAAAATTAAAATATTAAACCAGACATAAATCAGTTGATAAGATTAAGTGTTTGGGAAAATATAGATTATTATTTAAAATTACATATGTTAAAGAATTATCGTCTTTCTTTTTGGTTGCGCCTTTGGATTTTTTGGATACTTTATTTTTTTATTCAACGAATCATATTTTTTATTTACAATTATTCTGTTTACACACAGTATTCCGTTACAGAGCAATTAAAAGGTTTTTGGGAAGCAATCCCCTTAGATTTATCTGCTGCAGGATATTTAATTGCTATTCCAACTCTATTATTAGTTGGATATGTTTTTTCTATAAAATTCATTAATAGATTTAATTATTTTTTAATTATCCTAATAGGTTTAATTAGCATTACCGATACCTTGCTTTATCATGAATGGGGTTATAAACTAAATGCTTATGCACTTTCGTTTTTATTTTATCCAGTTCAAATGTTGGCATCAGTTACTACTTCACAAATAGTTCTTTCTATTGTTTTAGAAGTTGGCTTGATTAGTTTAGGTCTTTTTATGTACAAATTTATTTCAAAAACAGGAATCGCTAATCCAACTCAATTTGAAAAATTTGATTTCAACAAGAAAACAATCTCTCCGGTAAGTTACGGAATAGCTTCCTCTTTAATTCTGGCATTTACATTTTTAGCTATCCGTGGTGGTTTTGGGATAATACCTATCAACCAAAGTTCCTCATATTATTCATTTCATGCTCCTTTAAATCATTTGGCTACTAATACTACTTGGAATTTATTATTTAGCATTATCAAAACTAACAAAGCTAATAAACAAGAAGGAGTTGCTTATTTTAACGATAAAAAAGTTAGAGAAAATTTAAAAGAAGTATACAAATCAAATCCTAAAAAACAAGAAAAAATACTTAGTAACCCCAGACCGAATATTGTTTTAATAGTTCTGGAAAGCTATACTTCTGATGTTATTGAAACCTTGGGAGGAGAAAAAGGAGTTACACCTTATTTTTCAAAATTAACACAAGAAGGATTGTTGTTCGATAGTATTTATTCTACTGGCGACCGAACTGATAAAGGGATCGTAGGGATTTTAAGCGGTTACCCTGCTCAAAAATGCTCTTCAATTATTAAAGAGCCTCAGAAATTCGAAAAACTCCCTACTCTGCCTGCTATACTTAAGAAAAAAGGATATGCTACATCTGTCTATTATGGAGGAGAATCTGAATTCGCAAACTTTAGAGCTTATTGGGAATTTGCAGGATTTAATGAAATTATTGACGAAAAAGAATTTGAAGAAGAAGATAAAAACTCAAAATGGGGCGCACATGATCATGTTGTTTTTGAAAAAGTAATCCAAGATTTAAATTCTCAAAAAAGCCCGTTTTTCACAACTATACTTACCTTAAGCTGTCACGAGCCTTTTGAAACACCTATCAAAACTCCTTTTGATGAAGCGGCAAATACAGAAATAGACGACGATAAAAAACAAGCTAATTTGTTTCGGAAAGCAGCCTATTATACTGACTGGAGTATTAATAAATTTATGGAAGCGGCTAAAAAACAATCTTGGTACGATCAAACATTATTTATTTTTGTGGCAGATCACGGAAGCCGATTACCAAAAATATATAAAGACACTCATCAAACCGAAAAGTACAGAATTCCTTTACTTTTTTATGGAAATCCAATTTCAAAAGAATTTTTAGCGACAAGAAATTCAAATTTAGGTTCTCAAACCGACATTGTAACAACTCTTTTAGGTCAGTTAGAAATAGAAAACACTCAATTTAAGTGGGGGAAAGATTTATTAAATCCATCTTCAAAACAGTTTGCTTTTTATTGCTATGATGAAGGAATGACCTGGATTACTCCAAATGGGGCAATACGCTATGTAACAACCACTGAAACTCCACAATTTTCAACTACCAATAAAAAAATCAAAAAAGCACTTTTAAAAGAATTGCCTTTTGCTAAAAGTTATTTACAAGCTCTTTTAGAAGATTATGCAAAAAAATAATTGAACTTTAGTTCAAATACAAAATAGCCATTAAGGACAACGAAGCAATAAATCCCCACAACAAGACTCCTTGTATTAAAGGTTTTATCCCAACAGCCAGCAAGACGGAACTACTTAATCCTGAACCAATAAAAAATAAAGTAACTGTTAGTCCAATTTTAGCAATTGAAACAATATATGGCGTTACAATTGCTACTTGAGGAACGTAAGTATTCACAATCATAGCCAAAATAAAAAATCCTATAAAATATGGGATTTTAATTTTGCTGGTTTTATTCTTAAACAAAAAACTCGTTAACAAAACAATAGGAATAATCCATAAAGCCCGCGCCAGTTTTACCGTAGTTGCAATTTGCAAAGCCAATGAACCATATTTATTAGCTGCTCCTACCACCGAACTGGTATCATGAATTGCTAAAGCGCACCACAATCCGAAATCTTCCTGAGATAAACCCAACCAATGTCCAATTGTTGGGAACAAAAACAAAGCAATCGAATTCAGAATAAAAATAACACCTAATGCTACCGAAGTTTGCTTTTCATCTGATTTAATAACTGGTGTAATGGCAGCAATGGCACTTCCACCGCAAATAGCAGTTCCACACGAAATTAAATGTGAAGTTTTTTTATCAGTCTTGAGCCATTTTCCTAAAAAAGTACCTAATAAAATAGTACTAAACAAGGTAACAACAGTTAAAATAAAACCTTCTTTGCTCGAAAGCAAAGCATTGGTAACATTCATTCCAAATCCCAAACCTACTACCGAAACCTGTAGTAAAATGTGAATAATTTTATGGTTTAAATGCAACCAGGGATGTCCCGAAATATTAGCAACCAGCAATCCAAGTAATAATGCAATAGGCGGAGTTATTATTCCTGTCAGGCAAACAATAAGCAAACTAACAAAAATAATTTGCTGTACTCTGCTATGTTTTTCGAAATTAAAGATTCCGTTTTCAGGAAAAATTTTTGATTGTTTATTCAAGAGAAATCCTTTGTATTAAAATTTAAAATCGGTTACAACAAACCATTGTATTTTCGAATAAACCATTCGATGGCAAAAAAACTACAAATTAAAACCAATAACCATTTCCAGTCAATCAATGGCGAACGGCTTATGTTATTTTTTTCAATCGTTTTATAATTTTCATCGGCTAAAAGTGATTGGATTAACGTATCAATTTGATTCGGGAAATAAACTTTTCCCTGTGTCAATGCGGCTAATTGATTCAATCGATCCAAATCGGGATTTACAAATTGTTTTTCGATATCAAAATCCAAAATCTCAAAATGACTAGAATAGCTTGATTTTGAATTCAATTCTTTTACTGTAAAATTATAAGTTCCCGCAGACAAACCGTCCAAATTAACTTTATAAGCATTATTGCCTTTTAATAAATCGTAGGTTTTCGTTTTTTTAGTTTTCGAATTAACTAATGCAATACTCAAATGCACTTTTTCGTCAAACTCATAATTTTTATTGAAATATTGTGCTGTAATTTCGATAACATCGCCCGAATTATAGAAACTTTCGTGATTGACAACCAAAGATTTCCTGGTATTATTACTCGCTAAAAACTGAACAATTTTATCGATAAAAATATCATATTTCTCGAAAGATTCATTTTTAATATGACTTTCTAAACGCCATTTCCAACTGTTTTCTCCTAACAAAAATGCTGAACGACTTCCCTGGTTTTCATTAAAAGCAAGCAAAGGTGCTTCGGTCTCTATATTTCTAATTTTTGAAGAAAGTAAAATACTCGTATTTCCGTTGGTTTTAATTTTTCCATACGGATTTTGCAAAGGTGGAAAATTTTCGAAACCAATATTATCAACAGCAAAAAGATTAAATTGCGAATTAAATCCAGCTAAATAATCTTCTCTTTGCGAAGTCATTTTGAACTCTAAATTACTTTGTTGTTGGTTTAAAAATCCAAAATCAGTATGTATTCCTGTAATAATAAATGTATTGATTCTAGCCAATTTATTCGATTCAAAAATAGATTTGAATTCTGATGTTGGCTGATATAAAATTAAAACATTGTAATCTGTTAATTGATTGATTTTTTTTGGATTAAAAACAGTTACTTTA
>Ga0247805_1000669_pt1 | contig 17254 bp, 12 predicted proteins | sample UWRJL044104R1_FD_180930 | JGI IMG/M metagenome (GOLD analysis project Ga0247805, IMG submission 180930) | Plant litter microbial communities from Arlington Agricultural Research Station in Wisconsin, United States - UWRJ-L044-104R-1 | ecosystem: Environmental > Terrestrial > Plant litter >... | reverse complement strand
TTCTTTCCAAGTTTGGTTGTAATTACTATAACTCCGTTTGCCGCCCTGATTCCGTAGATAGCAGAACTTGAAGCATCTTTTAAAATATTAACGCTTGCAATGTCATTTGGGTTGATGTAGTCAATATTATTAGTTAAAACGCCATCTACGACATACAAAATATCGCCTCCGCTAATACTTCCCTGACCACGAATGGAGATCGTTGGTGCTGCCCCAGGTTTACCAGCATTTACAATTTGCACACCGGCAACTTTACCTTGCAAATTGCTTAATACATTCGGGTTTGGCCTGTCACGCAATTCTTTTTCAGCAACTACAGCAATTGATCCCGTAATGTCCGCTTTTCTTTGCGTTCCATAACCCACCACAACAACTTCTGTGAGATTTGTTGCTGAAACCTGCATGCTCACCTTCATAGATGCAGCTGCAGCAACTGTTTGGTCTTTATAACCTACATACGAAAATTTTAAAAGTGTTCCAGCAGTTGATTCGATGGCAAAGTTACCTTCGAAATCGGTTACTGTTGAAGTACCTTTTGATGCATCAGATATACTGACGCCCGGAAGCGGTAGCGAATTTTCATCTACCACAGTTCCTTTAATGGCTTGTCCAGACATAATGGCGGTGCCCGCAATTAGCCATACGAAGCTTAAGATAAAGTTTCTCATTTGTAATATTTTGTTAAAGTTAGTGACACCAAATTAAAGAATTACATCGTTATCGTAGCGGCATTTAAAATGCTACACGAATACATCATTATTTCGAGTACTACTCAAACATAATAAAATAAGGGTTCTGATTACATGAAAACGTTTTCGTGCTAACAAATGATGTAGTGATGATGTAGTAAACAGTTACAGACGCATCGTTAAAGAGTTAACATAAATTTAGACAAACTTTCCTCCTGTGTAAGATTAAGCTTCTTTCTAAGCCTGTATCGATGAAGTTCAACGCCGCGGAATGAAATATTCAACAAGGGCGCAATTTCCTTCGAAGACATGTTCATCCGTAAATAGACACACAGTTTGATATCCTTTTGCGTCAGAACAGGATACAATTTCGATAGTTTGGTAATAAACTCGTTATTGATTTGATTGAGGTTAGATTCGAATGTTTCCCATTCGTGTTTATTTACAGCATTGACACGGATGGCCTTTCTGACTTCATTTTTCAATTTATCAATATCCTGTTCAGCGTCCAATATGGTTTGAATATTTTCTATCATTTCGCTTTGCTTGGCAATAGATAATGATTTTCCTGCAACTTCTGATGATTTGGTCTGAATTTCTAACTCCAGAATGTGCTTTTCATATTCCTGTACATTGAGTTCATTCTCCGCCTTCAATTCAATTTCAAGAATCTTTTTCTGGTGCTTTAACTCCTCTTCATGCAATTTAAGCTTTTCACTATATCGGACTTGGTTCCATCTATAATAAAGGTAAAAGCTTCCCGCGATGGCAAGAATGTAAACCAAAATCATCCAAATTGAAAAATACCAGGGATTCCCGACGCGAAATTCATAGTTTCCAATATTGATTAGCGACCGTCCATTATTGTAATAAACAGCAAGGTTTTGCGTGCCGCTTTCAAGGTTGTTTAGAGCCAAATGACCACTTTTTACCCTGATATAATTTCCAGATGCATTCAATTTATAGAAAAGTTCAGGGCGGTTGTATCCATAAAAATTCGGAATCAGATTAATATCTACGGATTGGTTGTATTTTATTCTGGTATCTGAAGTGATGAGCTTGCCTTGATAAAATCCTTCGATATCAATTTTCTGCTGCTGCATCTGGTCTTCACTCAGTCGAAAACCCATAAATCCATCGTCTAAATTGATAAGCAGCGAATTTCCCGTCTTGTACACTTTCGTGTTCTCAATGATCAATTTTCCGTCATAGTATTTTTGCGGAATCAAATGCCATAAAAAATGATTGCCTTCCTGTTGAATTAGATATAAAAGCCCATCTTTGACAACCATAAAGCTATTGTCATCGATCGGTATGATATCTGAAATTTTATTGAAAAACTTCTCAAAAGTCAGGTTCTTCTCAAGTTTTTCAGTAATCGAATTGTAAGAGTACCAACTGTTGTTAATCAGAAACAACACCTCATTCTTATAACTGAAAATTTTTACGCCATAGTCATTTGCGATTCCGTTTAGTGCCGAAATATTCTCTATTTTTTTAGTATTGAAATTTTTATCGTACAAAATCCTATACAAACTCCGGTAATTGTCTGCAGCCCAAACCTCGCCTGGCTTATTCTGCGCGATATTGCGGATCGGCTTTGTAAGACCTGCTAAAAATCTTGCTTTGGTAAGATCATTCCTGTCACTATAAACCGCAATTCCGGAATAATTTCCTTGAAAATATGCATTGTCAAAATCACTATTCAGGAATTTCCAGCCTCCGTTGACTGTGTTGACTTGTTTTAAAACGGTCCCGTCATAAGTAAATGTTCCGTCGTTATGACCAATGATAAACTGACTGCCATTTTTATAAATGTCCCACACCTGCCCTTTCGAATTCGGAATTACCCGCAATTTTTGGTCTTTACAGGTAAATACGCCGTGATTGGTTACAAAAAGATAACCGCCAGGAATGGTCGAAAGGGAATATACAGAACCCAACAACCCCGAATTATCTGAAAAAACACTAATTGGAGAATTAATTTCCACATGACAGATTCCGTTATCCAGGCCCAGCCACAAATCGTTTTCGTGGTCGATGCCAATAGATAGGATTGCATTATTCTTTAAAGCGTTTTGCCTGTTGATGTTTTTAACCGAATCGTTCTCCAAATTGCAGATATACAAACCCTGTAGCCCACTTCCTATGGCCAAAGTATGATTCCCAACAAATTTCGCCGTAATGATGACCTGACTTTTAAGGATGTCGTTTAATGGATGTTTCCATGGAATAAGGCTTCCATTTTCCTCAACAAAAACTCCGTTGTTTTTAGTGAATACATAAATTTTGCCCTGATTGCTTTCAATATTATGAATGACGTTGAACTCCAGCCCTTTCCATGATGCTTTTTTGACAAAAGTATTTCCATTCATTACATAAACGCCATTTCTGACCGAAGCTGCGTAAATTTCCCCATTGACTAGATAACAATATGAAATTTGCGACGGAAAACTAATTTTCTCAGTCTGCTGCTCATTATAAATGTAAAGTTCATTGAAAGACTGAAAATAAATGTTGTTTTTATATTTGAAAACTTTCCATATTTCCTCATTGTCTGAAGTTCCCTTAAACAAATTTTTGTCTTTCGACAACGAGTAATATTGCATTTTCCCATTGATCCGTTTCCAGTAACCGAACTCCTTGTATGAACCACAGTAAATTCTATCGCCGTCGATAAAGATCGAACGGATGATGGTTTTGTTTGGAAGTGTATATTTTTCCCATTTTACGCCATTGTAACGCAGGAAATAATGGTTGTTTGCAAAGTACATCGCATTATCATTTCCCTGGGCGACATTCCAGTTTTGGTTGTCGCCGTTGTAATCGGATTTCGTGAAATTTTCAACAAATGGAAGTTCTTCCTGAGCAAACAGGAAATTCGAAAAAAGGCAGAGCAATAAAATTTTAAATGTGTTGGCAGCCAAAATATGGGTTTTGCCACCAAATATAATCAGATTTTACAAAAAACACACAAAACAAAAACGCCCCTTTTAATCGGGACGTTTTTAAAATCTATTTGCCTTCTGCGTAATCTTTTAAATATTCAAATCTCTGAGTAAGATGCCCATTTTCGGTGACTTTGGCGCGTTTGAGGATTCCGTCCTTATCGCCGTTGAAAAACGCCGGAATAACATGTTCCATAAACATTTCCCCAAAACCTTCGCTTGCATCTTTCGGGAGTTCGCATGGCAGGTTATCAACCGACATCACAACAATTGCAGCCGGATGAAACACATCAACTTCTTTATTTCCCATCGGATGAAAGCCAAAAAGCGGCTCTGCAATCGTCGATGCTTTAATCGTACATGCGATTGGGCCTTCTACATCGCAGGAAATATCAGCTACGACTTTGATCTTATTGTCATTGGCGCGAAGCATGTCTAACGATAAAATCACGGGCGCGTCATTGGCATAAAAGTGCCCGGCCAAGTAGATGTCGGAAACTTTAGTAAAACGCTCAAAATCCGAAACATACTCGGTCGGATTTTTATAAAAATCTTCCTTTGATGCAGGTTTTCCGTCACTGCGTTTGTTATAATCCAATACATCGATTTGCGTATAAACTGGTTCCGTATATACCTTCGACAGAAAACTCTCGGCAGAAACCTCTTTGATTTTCATCGCATCAAGTATTTCCTTAGCTCCGTTTCCTACTTTACCATTTCCGGTAAGTACGATTTTGATTGGCGGCAGGATTTGCCTTTTGAGCTTTTGAACCAACGCATCTTTACCGGAAAGCGTTTCTGCTTTTGGCAGATTGAACAATTCGAATTTAATCCCGAACGCCCGGATTCCGTTGTAAGCGCCAACGATTCCAGCATATCGTCCAAAACCGATCAGCCGTTTGAAGTTTTCATCGACTATCGTTTCGTGATCATACAAATCGATTTTCTTATCCAAAATCGCCTGAAGCAATTTGCGGTTGTGTGGCTGTTTTTTAATTGTATGGGAAAAGAAAAAGTATTTTTTATTCGGAATTAAAGCGTCTAACGGCACTTCTTTCACCCCGAAAAGGACATCGCAATCGGTCATGTCGGCAGCGATCTCTATGCCAAGATCGGCATATTGCTGGTCTGTAAATATCCGGATGTCAGAACTTTCAACTTTGATTTGCGCTTCAGGATGCTCTTTGGTTAGGCGTTGCAATTCCTCGGGCGTAAAAACAACCCTTCTGTCGGGCGGATTTTTTCTTTCTTTGATGATTCCGAATTTCATTTATGAGGCTAATTTTTATTTGCGCCAAATGTACTTTTTACGATAACGTTTTCAAAACTTTTTATATTAAAAAAAAGCGAATGTTCTGGAGTCTGAAAACCAAATATTTGTCAACAAAAGTTAATAAAATTTATACAATCATTAACTAAAGCGCGTTATAATGCAATATTTCTTTAGCTATATTTGCTTTTTACACCTTACCAAATGACATTTCGTAAAGCGATACTATATACTAAAATATTACTGATTGCCGCAGTATTTGCAGCCTGTTCAAAGCAGGAAAAATCTGATGGTTCAGCATCTGAAATCCCCGAAAGCGAGTTCCCGCAAATGCGACCTTCACGTGTTAAATATGCGAAGTTATCAGAAGCATACATCAATCCGAAAAAGGAAGCTGTAGAACGTTTTTGCAACAAATATTTCAGGAATGAACAAAACAGCATCAGCCTGCTTGTGGCAAAAAACGGACAGATTATTTATGAGCGTTATCAGGGCGATGCCAACCGCAATAAAGGGATCAAAATTGAAAAAGACACGCCGCTGCACATCGCTTCGGTAAGCAAAGTATTCACCGCGACGGCCATTTTACTGCTTGCTGACCGAGGGGAAATCGAGCTCGACCAAAAAGTAAACAGCATTTTACCGGAATTTCCGTTTCCGGATATTTCAATCAGAAACCTTTTAAGCCACCGCAGCGGATTGCGAAATTACGCCTATTTTGTAGAAGAAAAAGGCGTTTGGGATTTGCATAAAACCTTAACAAACCAAGACGTTCTGAATTTATTTACCGAAAAAGAAATCAAATGTGACTGTCCTGCCGATACGCGTTTTTGCTATTGCAATACCAATTATGCCATGCTGGCGCTGATCATCGAAAAAGCGACTGGTCTGAGCTATCCGGAAGCCATGAAAACCATGATTTTTAAGCCGCTGGGTATGGACCATACTTATGTTTTCGAATACAAAAAAGACAAAGAAACCGCTACGCCTTCTTATAAAGGAAATATGGAAATCGCTTTAGACCATCTTGACGCGGTTTACGGCGATAAAAATATTTATTCTACGCCAAGGGATATCCTAAAATTTGACCTTGCCAGAAATGCTCCCACTTTTCTGAACGACAAACTCCGTAAAGAAATTTATCAAGGTTATAGCAATGAGCACAAAGGCGAGAAAAACTACGGACTCGGAATCAGGATGATTGAATGGGAAAACGGGCAGAAATTTTACTTTCACAATGGCTGGTGGCACGGAAACACTTCATCTTACATTACGATGGCAAAGGAAAACGTTACTATTATTGCATTGTCTAACAGGTTTACCAAAAACACTTACGCTGTTCGGAAGCTAGTCCCGTTGTTCGGAGATTATCCTTTTAAAACTGATGATGACGAATAGTAATAATGAACAATTGATGTGTAATAACAAATGATCCGGGACTTGTGTTTCGGATTTTTTTGATTTTTAGTCGCTTTGAATATTTGTGATTGGAGAGTTGATGTTTTTTAGGAAATTATTAATTGTTAATTGTTAGTTATTAATTGCCATTACGCTATATTTGCATCCGCTTAAACGGCTATCAAATAGGTGTCAATTGGCATTAAACTGGGGTCGACTGGTTTTGACAGCAAGTCGAATTGAACAGTAAGCACGCCGAGAACCGGGGCAGTTCTCGTAAATCAAAAGTCCCAACACTTTTAAACGGCGAAAATAACTACGCTTTAGCTGCATAATCCGAATTATAGTAAGATAATGCCACGTTCCTGTTAGACAGGAAAGCTGGATTCTCCTTGAAAGCCTTGGTTTGTGGCGTTCAGTTTAGGGGAACCGTAAAAATAAACCTAGGTTTGGCGCTGCTTCGAAGCCATTCCGACAATTAAGAGGCTAAGTGTTGTGTGGCTGTTCCCGGCCTTGCGCAACAACGAAAAAACAATCGGGAAATAAGCGTGTAGAAAGCTCTTTAATTGCTTGTTTGGACCCGGGTTCGATTCCCGGCGACTCCACAAAAATCCATAATTTGTTGTACTAACAGATTATGGATTTTTTAATTTTGCAGCTTTTCAAATACCAGCAAATCCATTGCTTTTCCGGAATCGCTTACTTTATTCAACACCAGGTTTGATTCAGTCTTTTCCACAATTTGCCACGATGCAGCCAGTTCGGAAAGCTTGTCATTGGGCTCAAAAGCCATTGAAAAATCGATATCAGCTTTTGGTGAATCGTCTTCATTTTCACTGGTTTCAATGTGCCAGCTTCCGGAATAATTGCTGCTTCCTTCCTTCGCAGCAATTTGATTGTTTGAAGAGAAATAGAAAATATAATAGGTATAATATTGTTGCTGCGATACGCCACCTCTTTTAAACTCTGTGATTTTCCATGTTGCGGTACTGAATGTCTCCCAAACGTCATTTTCAGTTTGGATGCCAACAGGATTTGAACGACCGAAACCACAGGAGAAAATCGTGAATACAATCAGAATAATACTTATGGTATTTCCAAAAAAAAAATTCGCATTCCTCATATCTCGCTATTTACGCGTTAAAAATAAATGCCAATTCTGAATTAATTCTGAATTCCTATAAAAAAAACCAGCCCAATTGCGAGAAATTTTTGATTGTTTACTAAATATCACGGTCCATTATGACATTCAATCCTTTCTGAATAACCGAAACCTGTATGATATTGGTTTTCAAATTGTGGTATTCACCGTCAATTTGTACATCGGTAAAAATTTTATCGGGCATTTCGATTTTGAGGTTTTGGATTAAATCATGCTGGGCCTTACTGAAATATTCGATTTTATTCTGCAAAACCGCATAACCTAATTTCAGTTTTTCAATTGTAGAGATTTCGGGAACTACAACCAGGTCAAGCCAACCGTCGCTCAAACTTGCCTTCGGTGTCAAAGTCATGTTATAGCCCATTTCATTTGAGTTGGAAACAAAAAGCATAAACGGATTTACATTCAAAACTTTATCGCTAAAAACCATTTTCGTGTTCGTACTTTTAAAATTAAAACCCGATGCCAAAGCCGCTTTTAAATAGGCCGAAAACGTGCGTTTGCCCGATTGCTCATATTTTTTGATGATCATAGCATCTACGCCGATTCCCATGTTGCTGAAGAAATATTTGTCGTTGATTTGCCCGACATCGATAACATCTGAATGCCCTTTTTGGATGATTTTCAGTGCTTTGTCGAGATTCTTCGGGATATTTAGGTTTGATGCGAGTCCGTTTCCTGACCCAACGGGAACAATTCCGAGTTTAATTGATGTTCCGACAAGGCAAGAAGCGACTTCATTGATCGTTCCGTCGCCGCCGCAGGCCACAATAATATCGGGCTTTTTCATTGCTGCATATTTGGTTAGCGCTATGGCGTGCTGCTTGTATTTCGTATAATCGACGGCGATAGTAAATTCGTCTCTGGGGAAAAAATTCCGGAAATAAGACGCGGTAAGGTTGTGCTTGCCGTTGCCTGAAATCGGGTTGACTATAAAATGAATGTCAGTCATTATTTCAATAATTTGTTGGTAAAAAGATAGTCTGCTGTTTGATACCACGAGATCGTTTCGTTGAGGAAGTCTTTCTCTATTGGAAGTGGTTTCAAGCTGTTGTCTTTTTTATTCCAGGTGTAAAAAGCATTTTTTTTCTGGTCGGATAAAATCATGACCTTTTCCTTTTTCATCAGTACGAGTTTCCTGTAAGTTCCCATTAACGAACGGTCTTCGAAAGCCTCTTTGAGTACGTTTTTCCCAAAGAAATCAGACTCATAACTCCAATGAAACAGCGAAAAAAGCGTTGGGAATAAATCGATTTGTGAACATTGCTTTTCGATTTTCTGATTGTCGGCTTCTCCAAGATTCACAATGAAAGCCGGAATATGGTAATTGGCCACATCGATCTCATCTTTTCCAGCGCTGCTCGCACAATGGTCGGCGATAATGACAAAAACCGTATTTTTAAACCACGGTTTGCTGCTGGCTTTTTTAAACATTTCGCGCAACGCAAAATCGGTATATTTTACAGCGCCTTCCCTGCTGTTTCCTGATGGAATGTCGATTTTTCCTGACGGATACGTGAACGGCCTGTGATTTGAAGTGGTCATTATAAAATTGAAGAACGGCTGGTTGTTTTGGTATTGTTTGTCGGCGACTTTAAGCATTTTATTGAAAATATCCTCATCGCAAATTCCCCACGCATTTTCAAAAGTCACTTCGCTGTCATCGATGTTATTTCGTGTGGTTTTGATGTCGTCGCTAAGCACGCTTCCACGTCCCCGGTCGTAAATATTAAAGCCATTGCCTCCAAAATAAGAATTCATATTGTCAAAATAACCATCGCCTCCATAGAAGAAATTGCAATCGTATTTTCTGCTTTTAAAAACATTGTTGATGGTGAATAAATTATGGTTGTCGGGCCTTTTTACAATGCTTTGTCCTGGCGTTGGCGGAATGCACAATGTCACTGCTTCCATCCCGCGAACCGTTCTCGTTCCGGTTGCATAAAGATTTTCAAAAAAGATGCTTTTTTGTGCGAGGCTGTCTAAAAAAGGCGTGATGTTTTGTTTATTGCCGAATTCCTTCAGGAAACTTCCGCTTAAACTTTCAACCAGAATGAAAACGACGTTTTTCTTTGTTTCAGAAGGCAAACTATTTGTAATTCTCCTGTGGATTGAATAGCCGTTTTTAGTGAATTTCGAATCGGAACTTTTTAGCTTATTTCGAACGATCGCAAAAGCGCTATCCCTATTTATCGAAGTATAAAATTCATCATATTTCATCTGGTTGTTTCGAAACGCAGCAAAAAAAGAATAAATCCCTGATTTGGAAATCTCTGAATTGTACCGGTTCGCCGACCATTCTGCCTGATAATTGCTGATGAAAAATCCGTAAAAAAGCGATACAATAAAAGCGGCTCCCAAAACATACAAACGAACTTTCAGGGAAACTTTATTCGAAAATGTATGGGCGAAAGCTTTTCTTCTGACAAACAAAAACAACACCGAAGCCGTAATTAGCGACACGCCGCCAATCAACAGTGGCAACGGATAAGATTCCTTAATATTCGCCACGACTTCATGAGTGTAAATCAGGTAATCGACCGCGATAAAATTAAACCTGGTCTTGAATTCATCCCAAAAAGTAATCTCGGCAAAAAATGTAAAAACCAAAATAAATACCGTCAGCGCTGTAAAAAACCAGACCAAAATCTTATCGGCCCACGAGCCAATCCAGCGGTTTGGCATGGCAACGTAATATATGATTGCGGTTAAACTGACGAAAGTGACCGTTCCAATATCAAAAAACAATCCGGTCAGTAGTGTCCTGAGCACATTGAGAATATTCCACGAAACCTGGTCGCATTGCCAGATATAAAATACCATTCGGAGAACTTGTGAAAAGGTGAGAAACCAAATGATAAAATGGATCTGCAGGGAAAATCTGCCGGGAGCTAAAATTCTTTTGAGCATAGCGGGGTATTGATTTAAATACCCGCAAATGTTCAAATGCAATTCTGAATTAATTCTGAATTTAGACTTTTAGAACTTTACAAAAAATGAGTGAAGTTCATTTTCATAAGCATAACCGATTTCCCAATGGTTCAGCTCTGTAATTTTTTTGACAATCGCCAATCCGAGTCCGTTGCCTTTTCCTGACGGATTTAATTTGGCAAAACGGTTGAATAGCTTTTCGCTGATAAGTGCATTTTCGCTGCCCGAATTTGCGAATGTAATAGCATTGTTGGCAATCGTAATGACAATTTTCCCGTTTTCTTCATTGTGCCTGATGGCGTTAAGAAACAGATTATTGATCAGCACTTCTGCGAGTCCGGGATTGGCTTCAATTTCTAAATTTTCGGTAAATTCGGTGATAATGGTGAGGCTTTTAGATTTGGCCTGCTCTGCAAAAAAATCAAGGTTTTTTTTAATGTAATCGTTAACAATGATCGACTGCTTTTCAAAAGTGTTTGTATTTTCGATTTTAGACAACATTAACAGGTTTTTATTGAGCCTGTTGAGTCTTGATACATCGTTATTGAGCGAATTCAACAGCATTGATTGTTCCCTTGAAATATCCGGAAACTGTATCAATGCATCAATTTTGTTCTGGAAAAGTGCCAATGGCGTTTGCAGTTCGTGCGCAGCATTTTCAATAAATTCGCGTTGGTTTTGGTAAATCGCAGTATTCTTTTCGATCAATCGGTCGATGCTTTTATTGAGCGTTTCAAATTCGACAATGTTCGTCGGAATGAATTGCGGCTGTTTGTTTTTATCGATCTCAAAATCCCGGATCTGCCCGAGCGTATCATAAAAAGGCGCCCATAATTTCTCAGCTGAACGTTTTGAAAGCCAAATGATCCCGATCATCAAAACCGCAATAACCAGCAAAAAAAATACAGCAATGCTAACAACCATTCCTTCCATGACGACCAGATTGCTCTGTTCGATGTACGTGTATTTTTTTCCATTGATTTCAACCGGAGCCCATAAAACACGCAGCGGTTCGTTTTCATTCGAAGTACTGTCGTAATATTCAGAACTGAAAATAGAATCTTTCGTCATGCCTTTATCGGAAACGATCGCAACATTGCGGTTGTATTTATTCCATGTTGCAATATCGGCTTCGGTAAAATTCTTCTTGCTCTCTTTTAAAAAATCTTCTTTGTGAAAAACAAGCACTTCATCGGCTTCATATATATAAAGAAAATGGCTTACCATATAAAATATAGGTGCTGAAACCACTAAAATGATCACGGCAAGAATCAAGAAGCTTCTCGTCGTTTTGTTAAGTAATTTTTTATTCATTTTGCCATTTATATCCGAGCCCGTAAACCGTTTGAATGTAATCTTCGCTGCCTGCTCTTGTAAGTTTCTTCTTCAGGTTTTTAATGTGCGCATAGACAAAATCGTGGTTGTCGAGCATGTCTGCCATATCGCCTGAAAGGTGTTCTGCAATTGCGGCTTTAGAAAGCACTTTGTTGTCATTTCCAATCAGGAACAACAGCAAATCTATTTCTTTTTTCGTAATGTCGAGCTTGTTTCCATTGACTGTTACCGATTTGGAAAAAACATCAATCGTAATTTCATTAAAAGTAACCGTATTGCTGCCTTTAAAGTTTTTCCTGCGGATTAGGGCCTGCATCCTGACCAGCAATTCTGACAAATGGAATGGTTTAGTCAGATAATCGTCTGCACCAAGATTGAAGCCTTCAATGCGCGTTTCGAGATTTTCCTTTGCAGAAATGATAATAACGCCTTCGTCCTTATGTGCCGTTTTAAGTGCTTTTAGAATGTCGAAGCCGTCGCCATCAGGCAACATCAGGTCGAGCAGAATGCAGTCATAATCATACATCCTGATTTTTGAAACGGCATCTTTGTAATTCGAGGCCGTCTCGCAATGCACGCCATTTGGCTTAAAATAATCTTTAATGCTTTTGGCAATTTCGGGTTCGTCTTCGATAATCAGGATTTTCATGCTGCAATTTAATCATTCAATTCTGAATGAAATCTGAATTTTTGCAAATTGAATATTTTCCACCGGTGGAAAGAAACTTAGTATCGCAATTGTGAAAAAAATCTTAAGATTTGATTGTAATCCAAAAAGCAATTGTTTAAATCGTAACTTTAAAAATCTAAATCAAAAAAAGGTTTTTCCCTAATAATAACCTAATATGTTTTGTTTTTATGCTTGCAAACTTCAAGAAGTACATGATTACTATTTTTCTGACCGAAGACGACAAAGACGATCAGACGATTTTTAAAGAAGCACTTGATGAAATTGAGATCAGTTTCCATATTGCTAATTTTCATAATGGGGAGGAGTTGCTCGAGCATCTTGACAACAACCAGGATTTACTGCCCGATATCATTTTTCTTGATTTGAACATGCCAAAAATGAACGGTATGGATTGCCTTAAAATCCTTCGTGCCACGCCACAATACAAAAACTTGTTTGTCGCCATTTATTCTACCTCGGGATCACAGGAAAATATAGAAAATGCCTTTATGGCTGGTGCCAATGCCTATATCAGGAAGCCTGCCGATTTTGAAGAACTCAAAAATATTTTGCGCGAATTACTCAGGGATTCTTGGGGCGATCACTTTGCAGCCTCGAATCTGAAGACTTTTTAATCCAATGAAAGTGGTAGTTGTTGGTGCCGGAGCAGCCGGATTGATGGCTGCGCGTGATTTAGTCGCAAACGGCGCCGAAGTGATATTGGTGGAATCATTAAACCGGATTGGCGGCCGCATTCACACTCAAAATCTTCTGGGTTTTACTAATCATTTAGAAGCCGGAGCCGAATTTATCCATGGAAATTTACCGCTGACTTTAAAATTGATGAAACAATCGGGGCTGGTTTATACACCAACTTCCGGAAAATTTTACCAATCGATCAACGGCAAATTGCAAGGCAGTTTCGAAGAAAGCAAATCGTGGGAAGTGTTTTATAAAGCGATGGGCGCCCTAAAAGAAGATTGTACCGTTTCGGAACTTTTGAATTACCAATTCAAAGCTAAAAAATACGAGAAATTGCGTCGCGAAATTTCAGACCGGGCGCAGGGTTTGGACTTGGCAGATATTTCAAGGCTTAGCGTTTTCGGAATCCGAAAGGAATGGGCGAATGAAGAAACACAATTCCGACCCGATTCTGGTTACTCCGAATTGCTGCAATGGATTTACAACCAGACGGTTTCTCCAAATTTCAAATTATTCCTGAACCAGAAAGTAGAAAAAATAGAATGGTCACACAAGCAAACAACTGTTGTTACAGCTTTCGAAAGTTTCCATGCCGATGTTGTTTTGCTGACTTTACCACCAGTATTTTATAAAGACATTTCCTTTTCGCCTCAAATTCAGGAATCCATCTCGCTGTTCGAAACCATCGGTTTTGGTGAGGTCATTAAATTTGCGCTCGAATTTGAATGGCCGTTTTGGGAAAATGAATGTCCCGATCTTGGATTTTTATTTGCCGATGAAGGCTTCACATTCTGGACGCAACATCCAAAAAGAAGTCCGTTACTCACTGGCTGGCTCGGAAACGATTACGCCGGAAAATACGAAAAAATTTCAGACGAAAAACTGCTGCAATTGGCGCTTTCAAATCTCGGAAAAGCATTTCATTCGAAATTTCCGGTAAACGATTTGTATCGAACCGGCACTGTTTTTCGGCATACGAAGAATTCCATTTCGCGAGGCGGCTATTCCTGGCCTACTTCACAAACCCGAAAAGCTGTCAAAAATCTACAGAAAGGAATCGACGGAACCATTTGGTTTGCCGGCGAAGCTTTGCATCTTGGAAAAGGCGCAGCGACAGTAGAGGCGGCATTTCAAAGCGGCAAAAAAGCAGCCGCCGCAATAATAAAATCCTTCAAATAAAAGCATTCATTTCATTTTCAAACTTTAACTATAATACTGATGCAGATGAGTTTGCATTCACTTCCTTTACCGCAATTATAAAAACTTACTATGAAAAAGATGAAAATGTTATGTGCGGCAGTGATGCTGGTTTTGATTGCTCCGGTTTTCGCACAGAAAAAAGTGGCGGTGGTTACGTTCTACGCCGACAAACAGGTTGACCTTAAAGATGTTGGCCTTGGCGGCGCTACAATTATCACAGACTTGGCGAACGATCCAACATTTAACCTGCAACCGATATTGCAGCAATATCATGACAAATTTTTTAAAGATTTCGCTTCGAAATTTCCATTTGAATTGCTTCCGGAAACTGCAGTCATTGAAAATGCAGCCTATCAGGCTTTCACTCCTGAATTTCAGCCTGGCTATGCGACCAATAGTTTCACAACGATTGCAGGTTACAAACCGGCAACGCCAAATTATGGCAAAGACAACGTCAAAAAATTGGTTTCCGCATTCAGCGATGCCGACGGAATCATGTTTGTTTACGTGACTTTTGCCTTGAACAAAGGCTTTGGCGTAGGTGGAACTGCGACTACAAAAATGCAGGCTTACACAAATATTGTATTGTATAATAAAAAAGGCGAAAAAGTTTTCACGATCAACGAACACGCAAATTCTTCGAAAACCGGAATGATGGTTGGCGGTGTTCCTGTGATGAAATCGGATAAAATCCTTCCAATGTGCGAAAGCGCCTTGACCGAACTGATGAAAGATCTTGACAAAAGGCTTCAGAAAATCGTTGACAAAAGCGGAAAGAAATTGTAATCATTTTTCTTTATAAATTAAAGCCTGTACTCTTAAGAATACAGGCTTTTTTATTTAACTATTCTTTATTTTCCGATTGTGATTTCCGAAGCTTGCTGTGTTTTTTTCCGTATCCGAAGTAAATCGCAAACCCAATCGCGAGCCAGACGAACAAACGGATCCAAGTGTCAAGCGGCAACGAAAACATCATAACCAGACACGTCACAATTCCCAATATCGGAACCAAAGGCACAAACGGCGTTTTGAATGGACGTTCGGCATCGGGCTGTAGTTTTCTTAAAATCAGAATTCCAAGGCAAACCATTACGAATGCCAGTAATGTTCCGATGCTTGTCATTTCGCCTACGATGCTTATCGGAACCAAACCTGCAAAAAGGCTGATGAATACACATAAAACGAGGTTCGATTTCGAAGGTGTTTGAAATTTCGGATGCAATTTTGAAAATACCTGAGGCAACAATCCGTCTTTGCTCATCGAATAAAAAACACGCGATTGTCCGAGCAAATCGACTAAAATCACTGAAGTATATCCGATCAAAATTGCCAAAATGATTGCTGTTGCGAGCCATTCGTACGGTGTGTGTGCAATCGCAATGGCGACCGGCGCAGCGCTGTTTTTAAATTCGGTGTAACTCGCCAATCCGGTCATCACATATCCGAAAAGGATAAATAATACGGTACAAACAACCAAAGAACCTATAATTCCAATTGGCATATTTCTTTGCGGATTTTTCGTTTCCTGTGCCATTGTCGCCACGATATCAAACCCGATGAATACAAAGAAAACCACTCCGGCTCCGCGCAAAATCCCGCTCCAGCCAAATTCCCCAAACGTTCCGGTATTGTTTGGAATGTAAGGCTGGTAATTTGACGGATCGATGTATTGCCAACCCAAAGCGATGAATACAATCACGACGCCCACTTTTAACGCTACTACAATCAAGTTAAAAATTGCAGAACCTTTTGTACCGCGAATGATGATCGAAGTGATCAATACAATGATCAAAACCGCCGGCAAATTGATGATTCCGCTGACGACCGAGCCGTCCTGCATGGTGACGCTTTCAAACGGTGATTGCACGAGTTGCGGCGGAATATGAATGTTGAACTTTTCAACGAATTTGACCAGATATTGCGACCAGCTGATGCCAACAGTTGCTGCGCCGACAGAATATTCAAGCACAAGATCCCAACCGATGATCCAGGCAAACAATTCGCCTAAAGTCGCATAGGCGTAGGTATACGCACTTCCAGAAACCGGAACCATCGATGCGAATTCGGCATAACAAAGCGCACTAAACGCGCAACCGACTGCGGCAATGATAAACGACACGGTTACGGCTGGCCCGGCGTTATTTGCAGCAGCAATTCCAGTCAAGGAAAACAATCCGGCACCGATGATGACGCCTACACCGATTGCAACTAAATTAATCGCGCCGAGGCTTCGTTTTAAAGTTCCGGCTCCGCTTTGCGCGGCCTCCTGTTTCAATAATTCTAATGATTTTTTAAGCATGATTTATGGGATTGTGGATTCTGTACGGATTAACAATTCGGGCAAAAACCTGGTTAAATTTCCTGATTCTTACCTGTGTTCTTTTTTCAAGTTTGTATTTGGATGCGTTGGTTAAAAAGACACCCGAAAGGATAATTCCGAGGCCGAGAAACTGGATTCCAGAGATGAATTCACCGTTAACGATCCATCCGGCGAAGACCGCAACGATCGGATTGATATACGTGTGCGTACTCACCAAAACCGGGTCTTGTGTCGACAACAACCAAATGTAAGAAATGTAAGCCGCGATTGATCCGAAGAAAATCAGAAACAGTAATCCGAGCCACGAAGCCAGCGGAACAACCGTTAATGAAAATCCAGCCCACTCACTCCTTACCCCTGCAATCAAAAAACTTGCGATTCCGGCAACGATCAATTGCTGGGAAATATTCATGAAAGTAGATTGCTTTCCGGGATTGCTTTTGGAATACAACGAACCCAAAACCCACGAAACAGAGCTGATCGCCAGAACTATAAAAGCCAGGATTTTCAGGCCTTCATCTGTTACGTGTGCCGATTCGGAAACGCTGCCTTTCAGAAATAAAATCAATCCGGCAAAACCGATGATTAGTCCGGAAACAATCGCTTTATTTGAGAAATAATTGTTCCAG
>Ga0247805_1000667_pt1 | contig 17300 bp, 10 predicted proteins | sample UWRJL044104R1_FD_180930 | JGI IMG/M metagenome (GOLD analysis project Ga0247805, IMG submission 180930) | Plant litter microbial communities from Arlington Agricultural Research Station in Wisconsin, United States - UWRJ-L044-104R-1 | ecosystem: Environmental > Terrestrial > Plant litter >... | reverse complement strand
TACCGTTTTAGAAGCTCCATTTATTGACCATTCCATTGGATTGGTTGGTTGTTCACCTTTTGATTTGACCAGTATCTCACAAGAGCTTGACAGCAGCTTTATACTTGATTATTATGAAACCGAAACCGATGCAGCGGACAATACGAACGCTATCGACACTCCAACGGCTTATCTAGTGTCTTCCAATGAGACAACCATTTACATTCGTATAACAGACACAAATGGCTGTGTAGGTACGGCCCCTATGACCCTTAACCAGGAGAAGGATTGTTTGATTCCACGTGGTATATCTCCCAATGGTGACGGGGATAACGACAGCTTTGACCTTTCGGGCTTTGGTGTCAGGAAGCTAAGCATCTTTAACCGCTACGGAACCAAGGTCTACAGCAGGAAGGATTACACCAACCAGTGGTCGGGCCAGTCGGACAACGGCCATGAACTGCCCACGGGCACCTATTTCTATGTGGTTGAAGCCGGGCAGGACGGGAACAAGACCGGCTGGGTATACATCAACAGGTAAAAAAAAAGCAATGGGGGCTGCCAACATTCAAGTAAGTTAATAGGTAGTTTCACTTTGGAAGGTGGCCCTTGATTGCAATAGCAACAAACAAATAAAGAAACAATGAACAAACTATATCTAGCCATTCTGGCATCGGTGCTTTTCCTTGGCGGGGCGAATGCCCAGCAGGATCCGCACTATACGCAATACATGTACAACATGAACGTGATCAACCCTGCCTATGCGGGTTCGAAGGAGAACCTTTCCTTCGGCCTGCTGTACAGGAAGCAGTGGGTTGACATCGAGGGTGCCCCCTCGACGTTCACCTTCTCGGGGCACAGCCCCGCGGGGAAGAACGTGGGTCTTGGCCTCTCGGTGATCGCCGACGAGATCGGTCCGGTGAAGGAGCAGAACGTCTATGGTGACTTCTCCTACACGCTGAACCTCGGCGGCGAGCAACGCCTTGCCCTTGGTATGAAGGCGGGGTTCACGCTGCAGAAGATAGGCCTGAACAGCGAGATCGCGCACACCCTTCCGGTACCCTCTGACGATGCTTTCAGCGAGAACACGAGCAACACCTACTTCAACATCGGGACTGGACTGTTCTACTATACCGACAGGTACTATGTCGCCCTTTCGGTTCCCAACATGCTCAAGGCGAACCACCTTGACTTCAACGGCGTGAAATACGGCACCGAGACCCAGCACTACTTCCTTACCGGAGGATACGTGTTCGACCTTACACCAAATTTAAAGTTCAAGCCTTTTGCGATGCTTAAATCTGCTTTTAACGCACCAAGTTCACTTGATGTTTCTACTAACTTCTTGTTCAATGAGAAGTTTGAATTAGGAGCGACTTATAGAGTTGACGACAGCTTCGGAGCGATGGTGAACGTTGCCATCAGCCCCTCGATCAGGATAGGCTACGCCTACGACCACATCATCTCGGAGATCAAGACGGTTGCTCCGGCCTCTCACGAGATCATCTTATTATTTGATGTAAATTTCCCGAAAAAGGTATCCCGTTCACCAAGATATTTCTAACATAAAAGCAAGACACGATAATGAAAAGACTATATATCCTATTAGGCTGTGTGTTAGTAAGCACATCATCACTCCAAGCTCAAAGCAAAGAGACCAAGAAAGCCGATCTGCTCTTCAACCAATTCGAATATGTTGAAGCGACAGAAGCGTACTTGAAACTCGTTGAGAAAGGCAAACAAGACCCTTATGTTTACAAGCAATTGGCCGATGCCTATTACAACATGTTCAATACGACAGAAGCTGCAAAATGGTATGCTAAAGTAGTAACTACACCGCAAGATGCAGAAACCTACTATAAGTATGCACAAATGCTAAAAGCCAACGGTAAATACGAAGAAGCCAACAAACAAATGGCGACTTTTGCCAGCAAAGCACCCAACGACCAAAGAGCGAAAACGTTCAAGGAAAACCCAAACTATTTGCCTAAATTATTAGACAAACAAAAATCCTTCAACATCAAAACTTTAGAAATCAGCAGTGATAAATCGGATTTTGGACCGGTACTTACTAATGATAACACGCTTTATTTTACCAGTTCACGCAACAAGGCCAAGAGAACCGACGGATGGAACGACGAACCTTATCTGGACATCTACAAATCTACCTATAGCCCAACGGATAAAACCTATGGCAAACCAGAGGAAGTAGCAGCCTTAAACACCAGATGGCACGACGGACCTGTAAGCATTACAGCAGACGGAAACACAATGTATTTCTCAAGAGACAGTCACGCAGAAAACAGTTTTGAGAAAGACAAGAAACTCAAAGCAAAGTTCAGCCAGGTGCACCTTTTTAAGGCAACAAAAAATGGTGACACATGGGGAAATATCACAGCACTTCCTTTCAACAGCAAGAGCTACTCGACAAGCAGTCCAAGTATCAGCAAGGACGGAAAAACATTATATTTCACATCTGATATGCCGGGTTCAATAGGACAATCGGATATTTGGAAAGTAAGTGTAAACGGCGATCAATACGGTAAACCAGAGAACCTAGGTTCAAAAGTAAACACCGAAGGGAAAGAGCAATTTGCCTTTATTACCGACGATAATGTGTTGTATTTTTCTTCTAATGGAAGACAAGGACTAGGAGGGTTGGATGTTTTTTCAATTGATTTAAACACAAATGAAGAAGCTAAAAACCTAGGAAAACCGGTAAACAGTGAAAAGGACGATTTTTCATTTTCATTCAACACGGTAAAGAACATTGGATTTTTTGCTAGTAACAGAACCGGTTCAGACAACCTCTACGAAGCCAGCCCATTGTGTAGCGTTGAAGCCACTACAGTTGTAACCAATGCAAAAACAGGAGCGATCCTTGCAGATGCACGGGTTGCGATCTTAGATGCCAAGAAGAACGTAATTGAAACTAAAACCACCAATGCAAGTGGAGAAGTAGTGTATAATGTAGAATGTAACACACCCTACAGCATTCAAGCAGCAAAAGATGGCTACGAGAGCGGTGTTTTCAGTATAGCTGCCAACAAAGGCGGTAAAGTAAAAGTAGAGGCACCGCTTAATCCTATCGACGTTATCGTGACCGAGACCGCAGTGGTACTGAAGGAGATCAACTTCGAGTACAACAAGAGCAACATCACCCAGGAGGGTGCCTTCGAGCTTGACAAATTGGTCCAGGTGCTTAAGAACAACGACAAGCTGGTGATCATGGTCAAGGCCCACACGGACAATAGGGGAAGTGATAAATACAACCTTGATTTATCGGATAGAAGAGCAAAATCTACGGTTCAATATGTGATCTCCAAAGGTATACCAGCGAGTAGAATCTCTGGAAAAGGCTATGGCGAGAGCGAATCAAAGGTGGACTGTAAAGAAGCTTGTAGCGAAGAGGAACATGCACAGAACAGACGAAGTGAGTTTCTGATCGTGAAATAGAATGATGGGGCTGCCGCTTGGAAAGAAGTCAAGGGCAGCTCCCCTAATAGAATATGGATAAATTAATTACAGAAGAGTTGGCGTTTTGCGTTCCTGCCTTTTTGAGGATACGAACAGATAAGTCAATAATTTTAGAAATACCAACGCCATAATGCCAACAATTACTACTATTATGCTAAAGAAAATACTATATATGGCTTTATGTCTGGCTACACTTTCGAGTTACGCCCAGAAGGAAGCGGCCAACTGGTATTTTGGGTTTCAAGCTGGCCTTAATTTTGAAGGCTGCTCTCCGACTGTTTTAACAGATAGTCAGATGGGTCAATTGGAAGGCTGTGCAGCGATCTCCGACAGTGATGGCAACCTATTGCTCTATACCAGTGGGGTAGAGATTTATAATTCAAACCATCAGGTGATGCAAAATGGAACAGGTTTGTTGGGCTCTCCGAGCAGCAGCCAATCTGCGATTGTCATTCCTAAGCCAGGTGATGCAACGCTTTATTATGTATTTGCAGTTGATAGTAATTCCCTGCCTAATGGACTTACTTATTCGACAGTCGACATGTCCTTGGACAACGGGTTGGGAGGCGTATTGCCCAATCAAAAAAACATCCAATTGGATACTCCTGTAGCGGAAAAATTGACCGCTGTCTACCATGGCAATGGAGAGGATATTTGGGTGATAAGCCATCGCATGGGGACTAATGAGTTTATTGCCTATTTGGTAACGGAATCGGGAGTCAGCCCTACTCCAGTAGTTAGTGCTGTTGGTGAGGTCCATATTGGGGGTGGCCTTGGAAATGGTGCAATAGGGTATTTAAAAACTTCTCCGGATGGCAATAAATTGGCCTGTGCCCAGACCTTTTTCAATACAGGGCTGGAGGTTTTTGACTTTAATAAGGATACAGGGGAAGTACAGAATCCTATGCTTATAAATTCTGGTAGTACCTATGGGGTCGAATTTTCCCCTAACAGTAAAATTCTATATGCCAATACCAATTTTAGTGGTTCAATTTATCAATATGATCTCTCACAACCCAATGCAGCAAGCATAGAAAATACTAAGCTTCTAATCGCCTCAAATAACTATTCTTGCGCACTGCAATTGGCAATAGATGGAAGACTTTATGTCGCTCAATCTGAACTTCTTGGGTTATCCGGCTATAACACAAATGGTTATTTAAGCGTAATCAAGCAGCCTAATAATTTGGGAGCCGCCTGTGAGTATGTCCAGGATGAAATATACCTGAATGGAAAAGAATCTACTTTTGGCCTTCCCCCTTTTATTACTTCCTATTTTCAATATGAACTGGAACATGAGTCCGTTTGTTTTGGCCAGGAAACCCTGTTATCCATAGAAACCAGGTCAGTGATCACGGATATCGATTGGGATTTTGGAGATCCCGGCAGCATTGAAAACACTTCTGCGGAACTGGAACCCGGCCATGTCTTCAGCGCTCCGGGGACCTACCAGGTCACCGCAACGTTCTATACAGCAGCCTCTACCTGTGAGCCCATTATACTTACCGATACTATAGAGATCCTTCCCAGTCCCGAGGCCCATTTTCCGGGAGACCTCAAGGTGTGTGATGGACTGTCCAATGATGGAAAAGCGAGTTTTGACCTTGCCCAACAAACCCCCGGGATCTTGGGCAATCAGTCTCCTGATGATTACCAGGTAACGTATTATAGCTCGGAAGCACTTGCCGAAGAAGGGGAAACCTTTATAACAGGTTTTTCCAACTATACCAATACAGAAAATCCACAAGTCGTTTATGTCCGGGTCACCAATAACCAGAGCGGCTGCTACGCTATCACCAGCTTTGCCCTAGAGGTGATTGCAATCCCTACCATAACCGATCCCATTGACCTGGCAGCCTGCGAGGAGCAGCAGGGAGGAGGCAAGGCAAACTTTGACCTTTCTGCAACCATCCCGCAGATCACAGGTGGTGCTGCCAATGTCCAGGTACAATTTTTCAAGACACCCGCCGATATGGCCCTCAACGTTCCGATTGCGTCGCCTTCAGCGTATATGAATTCCACGCCCTACGGCCAGACGGTGTACTTCAAGGCCGCCGCCGGTGTATCCGACTGTTATGCGACAGGGGAGCTTGGCCTTGTGGTGCACCCTATCCCGGTGCTGCACAGCAATATTCCCGACTATGTCCTGTGTGATGATAATGGAGGCGGGGACGGCAAGGAGGAATTTGACCTTGGCACGTACTATGGTGCCATTACCAGCGAGCCCGGACATGTCCTTACCTACTTCTACGAGCAGGCGGGAAGTCTGGTGGTCATCGATGATCCTGCCTCCTTTGAGAACACCGTACCGGGCCAGCAGACGATATTTGTATCCACCAGCAATTCATTCACATGTGAGAACACGACAAGTTTTGTAGTAAGGGTAGGACCGTTGCTTGCAATTGCAACTGCGGGACCGTTCTACGGGTGCGAGGAATCACCTGGTCAGGGTGAGTTTGACCTGGATGCCCTGGCATCTGCCATTACCGGCGGTGCGCCGGGCCATACTGCAACCTTCTATGCCACCGAGCTCCAGGCCGAAAGCGGCCACCTTGATGAGGCACTTGACTCACCCCATATATCGGGTACGGGTACGCTATATGCCGTTGTGAAGGCTACGGCGACAGGCTGCAAGGTGATCGTCCCAATAGGACTGGAGGTAATCCCTGCCCCAATGGCCCATAAGCCAGGGGACCTTAAGGAATGTGATACGGACGGGACGAACGATGGGCTGTTTGGTTTTGATCTTACCGCTGTGGAGGCAGAGGTCCTTGGCACGCAGGATCCATCCATACACGAGATTACCTTCTATACCTCGCTGGAAGATGCCCAGGCGGGGGAAGATGCCATAGGCAACCCATCGTCCTACCAGAGCGTGACACCCCTTTCGCAGGAGATCTGGGTGCGCGTGGTGAATACCTCGACCGCCAACGGCTGTCCGGACATCACCAGCTTCCTGCTGCAGGTGGAGCCACTGCCCGAGCCCGTGCTTGAAGGAGGATTCATCTGCGTGGATTTTGAAACGGGGGAACTCCTGGACAGCTATATCCTTGACAGCGGTCTTTCGGCTGTGCAATACAGCTTTGAATGGTACCGGGACGGGGGGCTCGTTGCCGGTGCATCAGCGGGCACCCTCGAGGTGACCCAGGCAGGAAGCTACAACGTGGTGGCCACGTCCCTTTCCGGCGGCTGTGTATCCGAACTCCTTGCTCCCGTACAGGTGCAGGAGAGCGGGCCTGCCATCCCCACAGGTACAGGCTACACGGTAACCAATGCCTTCAGTGACAACCCGATCATCACGGTATTTGTGCAGGGCTTTGGAGAATACCAGTACAGTCTGGACTACGGACCCTATCAGGACAGCAATGTATTCTACAATGTAAGTCCGGGACTGCACACCGTCCATGTCTCCGCAAACAATTCCTGTGAAGACCTGGTCCTGCACATCGAGGACATAAGGATCATAGACTACCCCAAGTTCTTCACGCCCAACGGCGATGGCTACAACGATGCCTGGAACATAACGGGCCTGCCTGATTCCCCGGCATCGACCATCTATATCTTTGACCGCTATGGCAAGCTGCTCAAGCAGCTCGACCCGAGGAATACGCAGGGATGGGACGGTACCTATAACGGGGCAGTCATGCCCTCGACGGATTACTGGTTTGCCATTGCCTATCCCGAAAATGGTGTGATCAAGGAATTCAGGGCACACTTTGCACTCAAGCGCTGACCCTCAGACTGAACAAAAAAAGAGCAATATCAAGGCCCCTTGGTTTGATATAGTAGTAGTTTGCGTAGAAGAATCTGGCCGGACATATTGCTCTTCCCAATAATTGACCAATAACCATCTCAAGAAAACAGCCCAACAGCATCCCATTAATTAGGCTTTCTGTAAACATGCTTCCATTGATCCAATGACCGATACAGCACTGCATTTCAAACTATTATTCAATCAACATTTAATAAATACCACTGCCCAATAATGCAACCAACCAACCAAATACTGCTTTTTAAGGAAATAGAGGAAGCACGGGATACCCTTGGCGATTTAGGCATCAGTACGCCCACTGCCTACAATACCAACCTATCTACCGAGTTTAGTGCTTCCGTCTACCTGAAGAGGGAAGACCTGCAGGTGGTGCGCTCGTATAAATTGCGGGGTGCCTACAATAAGATCAAGGGCCTGGAGGAAGCACAAAGTACAAGAGGCATTGTATGTGCCAGTGCTGGCAACCATGCACAGGGAGTAGCCTATTCCTGCCACCTGCTGGACATAAGCGCAAAAATTTACATGCCCCTGGGCACAACAGTGCAAAAAGTGAAGCAGGTACAGAGGTTCGGGAAAAATAACGTGGAGATCATATTGGGTGGTGCTACCTACGATGATGCCTGCGAACTGGCCAAGCAAGAGGCAACGGCAAGCAATAGGATGTTCATCCACCCTTTCGACGACCACAAGATCATAGCTGGCCAAGGTACCGTGGGATTGGAAATAATTGAATCACTACATGTGCCTATTGACTATGTGTTTGTCCCGATAGGCGGGGGTGGCCTGGCGTCGGGCATAGTGACAGCTTTTGCAGCATTAAGCCCTCAGACCAGGATCATAGGAGTCGAACCTGCGGGTGCCGCCTCAATGAAGCTGTCGGTTGAAAGGGGCATCAATACCACCTTGGAATCCATTGACAGGTTTGTAGACGGCGCCGCCGTAAAACGCGTGGGGGAACTGACCTTCCCGATCTGCCAGGAGGGCCTGCACGGCATAGTGGCGGTACCAGAAGGCAAGGTCTGTTCCACACTGTTGCGGCTGTATAATGAAGAAGCTATGGTTGTTGAACCGGCAGGAGCCCTTTCCATAGCTGCTTTGGACCATTACAAGGAAGAAATAAGAGGCAAGGTTGCCGTATGCATAGTGACGGGTGGGAATAACGACGTCACGCGGATGGAGGAAATACGGGAGCGTTCGCTGGCCTATGAGGGCCTGAAGCATTATTTCAGGATCCGATTGGAGCAAAGGCCCGGATCCTTGAAGTCATTCATCACAGAGGTCCTGGGCGAAGACGATGATCTGACCTATTTCCAGTTTTCCGAGAAGGATAAGAGGGAACATGGGCATGCTGTCGTAGGCATAGGATTGAAAAGTAAGGAGGACTTGCAAGGGATCATAAGCAGGTTGGATGCCAGGAACTATAAGTACAGCCACCTGAGCGGACAAGAAGATTTGTTCGTGGTCGGATAGCAATCGTTTTTCTCAAAATTATCTAGAAAACACTATTTTCACTAGGATCCGAATCTCTTTTGCTGGAGCTGATCATATTGGTCTTCATAGTCGGGTACTTCCGTCTTCATCAGCCGGTCCCAGAACCTGAAATACAGGCCATAATTGCCTTTGAAGCGGCTATGGTGCAAGTTGTGATGGACGGAAGTGTTGAGCAGCTTAAAAAGGAAAGTACTGCGGAATGCCTTGGGAGCAATTTCATATCCCAGATGTCCGTATACGTTGATGGCAAGTCCAATGACAGTAAATAAGGCTATGGACGTGACATGCATCGGAATCACAAATACAAGGACAACCAGTACCACGCCTTCAGCAACTGCCTCCAATATATGAAAAGAGTAGGAAGTCCAAGGGGAAGGGTTGGTGGATCTGTGATGGACAGCATGCGTGTATTTGTATATTCGCTTGTTATGCAACAGGCGGTGCATCCAGTAGAAATAGGTGTCGTGCACTATCAGGCCCGCTAAAGTGCTCACGCCGATCCACCAGTAGGGATATTCATCAATCTGTTCATAAAGCAGCGTATGCTCTTTAAGAGGTGAAAACAGGACTATAAAAGTAATTGCCGTAAACACAAGTGCAGTCTGCGAGGAATGCATGATTTCGCTCCTTATGTTTTTCTGCTTCAAGGTCCTCTTCTGGATTTTGGAATTTTCCAGCATTTTGGACAACAGGAGATAGCAAAGGAGGAATGCTGTTCCTGCAATTATAAAATACCTGAAGAGGGTAATGCCTAAAATGTAACCCAGGATTTCGATTGTCTCAGCCATAATTTTTTTAGGCTAAAGTATCCTTTCTAAAAAAAAGAGCAGTTAACAAAAGATAATTACCTGTTGGTCGCAATCCTTTTTCTGATGCGGCTAAGGGAAACAGGCGTGATGCCCAGCATTGAGGCGATATATTTATCGGGAACCCGATTCACAATATCAAACCGCTCCGCAGTCAGCTTTTTATAGCGTTCTTCAGGATTTAAAAGGATAAAGTCTTCCATAATTTGCAAGGAGGCACCGAGCATAGACATCAGGACATGGTTGCGGATGGGTTCATAATGGGGTTTTTCAGCCATTATCTGCTCTATGACGCAATACTCGATTTCCAATATATTGGTTTCTTCAAGTGCCTGATAGATAAAATTTGAGGGCCTGTTCAGGAGTATGGTGTCATGCGAACCCACAAATTGGTCTTCCCATCGCAACATCAAGGTGGCCTCATCGCCGTTTTCCTTGAACGTAAAGACCCGGATGATGCCTTTCTCTATATAGGCCAGCTTATCATTTTTCACGTAGCGGTCTATATAGACCTCACCAGGATTTAATTTGCGGACGGAAGCTCTTTCAAACAGCCTTGCAACATCATCTGCAGAAACATCCTGCAGTAGACCTGTAAAGAACAGAAGCTTTTCTTGTGTGATCATTTTGTTTGCTTTTGGGCTTTAAAGTAATATTTTTATCTTATCCATGGAATTAACAAAAGATAAATAATTTTTTTAATGCCAATCTCACAAGCTTAATCCGACATACAGTATGCAAATTAAGAAGAGGTGTAATCGGTATGAAAATATAATGTAAGAGTTGACCTTGAGAAATACACCCGTAGCAATCAATCCAAGATAGTTGTTTTAAATTCCCAAAAAAATAGTAATCCGATAGCACATATGGAAGGCTGTTGATTCTCATAATGGATGCAAACACTGTTAAAGGGAAAAAACATACGACCAGTTTCATTATATAAGTATACTAGTGTTCACTAGTTCAACTGTTTGATAATTAGTAGTTAAGTAGTTTGGTTAAGATATAGGCTCAATTTTTCCATAGACAGGGCTTCTTATTTCCGCCACAATATTTGGTAGGCAGTACGTTACTTGACATATTTGTAAGCCCTGTAAATCACCCCATCAGGAACCAAAGTATAGTACTTTACAACAACTGAACGTGATGCTTCCAGTTTAAATACGTATCAATACTTATAAAATGAGAAATCTACTTTTTGACGGGGTTAAAAAAGCCCATTCCATCTTGGAGCATATTGTGGTAAGGACGCCTCTGGCCCCTAACATTAATCTTTCGACTGATTTTGCTGCAGAAATCTTTTTGAAAAGGGAAGACCTGCAAATTGTCAGGTCCTATAAGATTAGAGGCGCTTACAACAAGATGAACAGCCTTGACGCTGTCCAGCGTGCAAATGGAATTGTCTGTGCCAGTGCAGGCAATCACGCACAGGGAGTTGCCTACTCCTGCCATTTGTTGAATATCAGAGCGAAGATTTATATGCCCCTTACGACGCCCAAACAGAAGATCAAGCAAGTCGAGTTGTTTGGAAGGGGGCATATCGAAATCATATTATGGGGCAATACCTTTGATGATGCCTATCTGGAGGCAATAAAAGATGCAGGAGAAAACAATAAGGTATTCATACATCCGTTTGACGACCCAAAAGTGATTGCTGGGCAGGGAACCATTGGCTTGGAGGTGCTTGATGCATTCAAAGGACCTATAGACTATATTTTTGTTCCGGTAGGAGGGGGAGGGCTGGCAGCAGGTTTGATCACCGTTTTTTCCAAACTGAGCCCTGCCACGAAAATAATTGGTGTAGAGCCATCGGGTGCGGCATCAATGAAGGCTTCTATAGAGAATGGAGTCAACACTTCCTTGGAACACATTGATCGATTTGTTGATGGCGCTGCAGTACAACGTGTGGGTGATCTTACTTTTTCCATATGCAGGGAGGGACTTTATGCCATTGTCGCAGTACCAGAAGGCAAAATATGCTCCACCATTATAAGGCTCTACAACGAGGAGGCAATGGTAGTTGAGCCAGCTGGAGCCCTAAGTATAGCAGCACTTGACTTTTACAGGGAAGAGATAAAAGGCAAGAGGGTTGTCTGTATTGTGAGTGGTAGTAACAGCGATATATCGCGAACAGAAGAAATAAAGGAGAGATCATTATTTTATGAAGGGTTGAAACACTATTTTTTGGTGGACCTCAGTCAAAAACCTGGAGCCTTGAAAGAATTTGTCAATAATGTAATGGGACCACATGATGATCTGTCGTATTGTCATTTTGCAAAAAAAAGTAACCCGGAAAACAATACACTGTTGGTAGGAATTGAACTCAAGCAAAAAGGACGGATCGTTGAGATTGAGAATAAATTGAGAGCAGGAAACTTCAAGTACATTTATATCAATCGCAGGCAGGAACTTTATAACCACATAATTGACCATCTTGATTAAATTGAAAGTGAGGCTATAGTAGCTGGCTCTGAAATAGTCTTATAATCTTCCAATATTTTCTTTCACAAATGCCTGCAGGTCATCGGATATTTTTTGGCGGTAGAATAGGCAGTGCTTTTTATGTTTCTTCATACTATAAGATTGTCTCTAAGGAAGTAAATTTACCCTCGTTAAGATGAGTTTGCAGAAAATAAAAGCTGCAGAATGTAAAGTTGATAATTTATATAAGTTACCTATTTTAAGGGTTTTATTTATTATTATTTAATAATTTAATTAAATTTACAGCAATTCCTTTTTTTAATACTGAACTAGCTATGCAACCATTAAAGACTTTTATTCTGTTTGCTTTTATTCTATTCATTTCGTCCATGTCCTTTTCACAAAGTACAAGTATTATGGATTCGGAAGAAGAGTTTGAGATGTTGTTAAATAAGGGAGCGAGGACAAAAGAGCAAGGAAATTATCCCAGGGCGCTGGAATATTATATCAAGGCAGAGATACTGTCGAAAAATTTCAAGCCGGATAAGATGCTCTTGGTGAAGAGGCGGATTGCTGACATTTATGGCCTGTTATCAAATTTTGGTGAAGCTTTGGGCTATTATCAGCAGGCAGAAGAATTGGCAATAGCGCTGGATTCCAAGAACGAGATTGCAGGTATTTTAAATAATATAGGCTTGCTGTATGCTTGGGAAAAAGATTACAAGCAGGCACTGAACTACTTTTTGAAAGCATATGATGTTGCAAATAGCTATAATTTGCCCGGTTATGTCAGGATGCAGATTGCAGTGAACATTGCATATGTCTACAATCACTATGGGCAGTACAAGGTGTCCCAGAAATACCTGATGGAAGTCAGGGATCTTGAAACAAATGAAGCCATCCGGCAGATGTGGGTGACCAATTATGCCGAAAGCATGATGCAGGAAGGAAATGTGGAGGCTGCCGAAAAAATGGTCAAGCAACTCTTTGAGGATCCTAATATGAACTGCTATGTGTGCATCAGCGAAATGTTGTCGCAGATTTACGCGAAGCAGAACAGGAATGAGCTGGCACTCGTATATGCACAGAAAAGTTTGGACCATGCTGCCAGCTTCAGTGAGAAGATCGATTTATACGATCATGTAGCACAAATTTATCTTGCCACTAAAAATTATCCCTTGGCCTTCAAATACAAGGATTCAGTGATTGCTGCGAAGGACTCCATGTCGGTTCGCATCAACAGGGGACTTTACGAAAGTAACAAGGTAAAATTCAAGGTGCAGCAATACCAGAATGAGCTGCAGGTCAACCAGCACCGTCAGTCTGCCGAACGGAAATTGTACATCATAAGTATGATTTTTGGCGGCATACTCTTGTTTGGCATGTACCGCTGGTTAAAAAATAAGCAGATGCAGGAAAGAAAACGATCAGAGAACAGGCAGATAATAGCCGATCTGGAACTTGAGAGCCTGAAAAACAATATTGCAGAAAAGAACAGGAAACTCAGCGCCAAGGCCTTGTACCTGTCCGGACGTAACGAACTCATTGAGGAGGTCATGAAGGCACTTTCCAACATACCGGAAGTTACGGGAAACAGGCAGGTAGTCGAATACATGAAAACCCTCAAGGGTTATCTCAAATCCGATGACCAATGGGACGAATTCATTGCCTATTTTGAACAGGCCAATCCAGATTTCCTGAAAACCCTGGCTTCGAGGCATCCGCAATTGAGTCCGGCCGATATACGGTTTATCTGTTATGTGATCATGAATCTTGACATCCGGGAAATCAGTACCATTTTTAACATCACCATCAACGCGGCTACCAAGAGGAAGAGAAGGATAAAGGAAAAAATGGGCATTGAAAGGGAAGATTCGCTCTACGAATACCTGACCAGTATATTATAGTTAAATACCTGATTTTTAATGATTTATAATTTTTCAATAGGTTGAGGCTTATTTTTTTCAGGTACGAGGCTTAATATTTCCCACAAGTTTCGTGCTCCCGTGTCAGTGAATTGGTAACATTTGTACCCTATTCACTAACCAACTTATAATACGGATCATGAAAAAAGCGCTACCCTGCATTATTATTTTAGTATTGCTCCATTGTAGCCCAGGAGTATGGGCACAATGGAAGAACGGTCTCTGGACTGAAAAACAGGCCTATAACTGGTACTTTGGGGACCATGCCGGCCTCTCCTTCAATACAGCTCCTCCATCAGGAATAACCGACAGTGCCATTGCCCCCGGTTTGGAAAATCCCGGCGTGAATCAGAGTTCATTAATTGAAGGTTCGGGTTCGATTTCGGATGCAGCGGGCAATGTTGTGATGTATACCAACGGCCAAACCGTTTGGAATGCCGACAATATGGTGATGGAAAACGGTGAGGGACTGTTTGGCCACCCTAGTTCCACACAGAGTGGCTTGATTGTTCCCGCTCCTGGAAATCCTCAGCTGTATTATATCTTTACATTGCATTCCAGTCTGGGTTTTTGCTACAGCAAAGTAGACATGGCGCTTGATGGCGGATTGGGAGCCGTTACGGAGAAAAACATTCAACTGGCGGCAAATGCGGAGGAACGTATTTCTGCCGTGTACCATGCCGATGGAGAAAAGGTGTGGGTCGTGACCAACGGCTATAATAATAACGAGATAAGGTCCTATTTGGTCTCAGGGGATGGGGTCAGCGAAACGCCGGTCATCACCAATATGGGGGTAATTGCAGAATGGTCCTGGACCGGCGCAATGAAGTTCAGTCCCGATGGCAGCAAGATTGCATTAGTCAGGGGTCCGTGGACGATGACCTACACTGTGGAGCTTTTTAATTTTGACAAGGTGAGTGGTGAAGTCACTGGCTTGGTGGCCACTTTGGGCAGTAGCGAATTTACAGGTGATGTTGATGGCCCGATTGGAGCAGAATTTTCCCCGGACAGCAGGTTTCTATACGTCTCCAGTTATGGGCTCGGTACAGTGCACCAGTTCGATACGATGGCAGGATCCGAAGATGATATTAGGAACTCCGGCATACTTATAGGCCAAATTTCGCCCACCAGCAATTATACGATGCAATTGGGTCCGGACGGCAAGATTTATGTGGCTCACTCCGGCGTTATTACTAGCTATACTCCCTATGTCGGTACCCAGAGTACTTTGAATGTGATCCACTTTCCAAATAACAAGGGGGTGGCTTCAGGATTCGAGGCCTATGCAGTTGATTTGCTTAATGGCCGTAATGATTCGAGTACACCTGTATTCATCCAATCCTATTTTGCCTCTGGTATCTTGTATGAGGGAGGGGAATGTCCGGGCGAGGATTTATCTTTTTCCACCTTACGTATAGCAGGAATTGAGGACATCGTCTGGGATTTTGGTGATCCTTCCAGTGGGAGTGCCAACACATCTGCCGCGATGGAGCCCGTACACATCTTTGCGAATCCCGGCACCTATACGGTAACGGCCACCATTACCAGCAATGGGGCACAGCAGACAGCCACCACCCAGGTGCATATTGTGGTTCCAGGAGCCGCTCTACCTGATTCTGAAGCGCTTTCAAAATGTGCGGATGTTTCGGGAAATGCGACCTTCGACCTGACTGGGCTTGATGCGGCAATCCTCGACGGACAGGATGCCAGTAACTATACGGTAGCCTACTATGTATCCCCTGAAGAGGCCACCTCTGGCAACGCCATCACCCCGGCTGATGAATTTATGACTTCAGGGCAGGCCATCTATGCCGTGGTAACCAATGCCACGACGGGATGCACCACCATGATTGACTTTGTACTGGTGGTACATCCCCTTCCTTCGATGGGTAGCGCTTCCAATATTGAGGAATGCGGATCGGACACAGCAATGGCGTTCTTTGACCTTACAGAGCAAAGCCCTGCCATCCTTGATGGGCAGGCCCTGACTGATTTCAACGTTGTCTATTATACCGATGCGGGCCTTACGGATGAAATACCACAGCCTGCTGCATTTGAATCGGCCGGACAGACCATCTACGCTACGGTAACCAATACGTCCACCAGCTGTACGGCCTTGACACAGGTCCAGTTCGAGCTCGTGGTTCTGGCACAGCCCGACCTTCCTGAAGTTTCCACTTACCAGGGATGCTCTCCCTTCGACCTTGTCAGCATTGCAGGAACACCCGGAGCGGGCACCATCTACAGCTTCCATACCAGCGAGCAGGAAGCCCTGGACAACACTGGCGCCATAGGTACCCCCACTGGCTATATAGTACCGAGCAATGCGGGAAGTATCTACATAAGGTCGACGGGAGCGACGAGCTGCGTGCAGGTAGGAGAACTGTTGCTCGAACCAGGCAACTGCATGATCCCCCGTGGCATCTCTCCCAACGGTGACGGGGACAACGACAGCTTTGACCTCTCGGGCTTTGATGTGAACATGCTGAGCGTCTACAACCGCTATGGCACCAAGGTGTACAGCAAGAGCAACTACACCAGCCAATGGAGGGGCCAATCGGACAACGGCCAAGAACTGCCCGACGGCACCTATTTCTATGTGGTTGAAGTCCCAGGGGGTAACAAGACCGGCTGGGTCTATATTAACAGGTAAAAAAAAAGGCAATGGGGGCTGCCGCAACATCCAAAGTAAGTAATTAGGTAGTTTCGCTTTGGAAGGCGGCCCCTGATTGCAATAGCAACAAACAAATACAGACACCATGAACAAACCATATCTAGCGCTACTGGTATCGCTGCTATCCCTGTCCGAGGCCTTTGCCCAGCAGGATCCGCACTATACCCAATACATGTACAACATGAACGTTATGAACCCTGCCTATGCGGGATCCAAGGAGAACCTTTCCTTTGGCCTCCTTTACAGGAAGCAGTGGGTTGACATCGAGGGGGCACCCTCTACCTTCACGTTCTCGGGGCACACCCCTGCAGGAAAGAATGTCGGACTCGGACTATCGGTCATTGCCGATGAGATCGGTCCGGTGAAGGAACAGAACGTGTATGGGGATTTCTCCTACACGCTCAACCTTGGTGGCGAGCACCGCCTTGCCCTTGGGATGAAGGCAGGTTTTACCCTGCAGCAGGTGGGCCTGTTCAGCGAGATCTCCCCGAGCCTTCCGGTGCCTACCGATGATGGATTCAGCGAGGACACCAGCAACACGTATTTCAACCTTGGAACGGGACTTTTCTACTATACCGATAAGTACTACATTGCCCTTTCGGTTCCCAATATGCTCAAGGCGAACCACCTTGACTTCAACGGGGTGAAGTATGGCACCGAGACCCAGCACTACTTCCTTACCGGTGGATACGTGTTTGACCTTAACCCGAACCTGAAGTTCAAGCCCTTCGCGATGCTCAAGTCGGCCTTCAACT
>Ga0247805_1000665_pt1 | contig 17328 bp, 12 predicted proteins | sample UWRJL044104R1_FD_180930 | JGI IMG/M metagenome (GOLD analysis project Ga0247805, IMG submission 180930) | Plant litter microbial communities from Arlington Agricultural Research Station in Wisconsin, United States - UWRJ-L044-104R-1 | ecosystem: Environmental > Terrestrial > Plant litter >... | reverse complement strand
GCTTTGCTGGCTATCGGGGCTAATTTTGGCTGGTTTGATCAAACTGCAATCAAAAGAATTCATATACCGGCTGAACAGCTGATTATTCTGGTCCTGCTAGCTTTATTTGCTTTTGGGACTGACTGGTTTTTAAATAGTGTTTTTCCTGTTCAAGAAGAAACGGAAGAAGAAGCCGAACATGCAGACCTGAATTAAAATCACAAACACACCATATCATTGGGAATACCCCTTGAAGTAAAATCTTCAAGGGGTATTCCCATTTTTAGCCGTTTTGAATCTCTACCAGGAGCAGGATTCAGTTATACCAACGGCGAATCACACCGTATTTTTTAAATGTTGATTAGACGTTTAATATAATATCTATATATTGTATTCTTATAGCCGAATATGAAAAGAACCTGTATCATTATTATATGCCTCCTGAGAATTTTTACGACGCATGGCCAATCACAAAAATTAAACAGCTTCCCTCTTTCTGCTGTCAGGATACTCAATGGTCCTTTTTTGGAAGCACAGCAAACGGATATGAAATATATGCTGGAGCTGGATCCGGACAGATTACTCGCCCCCTATTTAAGAGAGGCCGGTATTGAACCACAAAAACCTACTTACGGAAACTGGGAAAATACAGGTCTGGACGGGCATACAGCTGGTCATTATCTATCTGCACTTTCAAACATGTACGCAGCAACCGGTGATCAGCAGATACTGGACCGGCTAAACTATATGCTTGATTGGCTGGAAAAATGTCAGCATAAAAGTGGAGATGGTTATATCGGTGGTGTACCGGGGGGAAAAGCGATGTGGAAAGAAATTGCAGCAGGAAAAATTAATGCAGGCAGCTTTTCTTTAAATGACAAATGGGTTCCCCTATATAATATTCATAAACCATTTGCTGGCCTGATAGATGCATACCAGCTCACAGGCAGTCAGAAAGCGAAGGAAATATTGCAGAAATACGCCGCCTGGGCCTATCAGCTTACGGCCGGTTTAACAGACGCGCAGATTCAGGAGATGCTGAGAAGTGAACATGGCGGAATGAATGAAGTGTTTGCCGATGTGTCAGCTATTACAGGCGATTCCAGATATCTTGCACTCGCCCGTAAGTTCTCTCATCACGTGATATTAGAACCATTACTTCAAAAAAAGGATGTTTTAACAGGAATGCATGCTAACACGCAAATCCCTAAGGTGATTGGCTTCATGCGTGTCGCAGAGCTTTCAAATGATAAAAGCTGGGAGGATGCGGCCGGTTTCTTCTGGGAGACCGTAGTTAAGAACCGCACTGTTTCTATTGGCGGTAATAGCGTAAGTGAACATTTTAATCCTTCAGAAGATTTCTCGTCGATGATGGAATCCAGAGAGGGTCCGGAAACATGCAATTCTTATAATATGCTCAAACTGACACGCCATTTATTCCTGGCTCATCCTGCGGCATCTTATATTGATTACTATGAGCGTACTTTATATAACCATATTCTATCTTCGCAAAGTCCTACAGGAGGATTCGTCTATTTTACACCAATGCGGCCCGGCCACTATAAGGTATACTCAAAGCCACAGGAAGGTTTCTGGTGCTGCGTAGGTTCAGGCCTGGAAAATCATGGTAAGTATGGAGAATTAATCTATGCGCATAATGAGAAAGACCTTTTTGTTAACCTATTCATGGCTTCTAAGCTGGAATGGAAAGAAAAGAAAATGAGCCTGGTACAACAGACAACTTTTCCCGAGCAAGACCATACGTCGCTTTCTTTAAAACTGGCCAAATCCGAAACGTTCACAATTCATTTCAGGTACCCTGGATGGTTAGCGAAAAATGAAATGACCGTTAAAGTAAATGGGAAAAAGCAGTTAATAGAGGTCGACAGTGCTTCTTATATAAGTTTAAACCGGAAGTGGAAGTCGGGAGATGTGATTGATATCCATCTACCTATGCGTACGCAGGCGGAATTTCTGCCTGACGGGTCTGATTACGTCTCTTTTGTACACGGCCCTATCGTACTCGCCGCATCGATGGGAACAGCAGATCTGGCTGGTTTAAAGGCAAACGGAGACAGGATGGCACATATCGCCAATGGCCCGTTATTGTCTGTGGAGGATGCCCCGTTAATGATCGCTGACAGAAACAGCATAGCAAAAGGGATTACAGATGAAAACCTGCCCATGACTTTTAAGGCCGCCAACATGATTTACCAGCAAGAATATAAAGGGCTGGAGCTGGTTCCCTTCTACAAGCTTAATGAAACCAGATATATGGTGTACTGGCCATTTACTAACCCGGAAAACCTTCCGGCATTATTAAATGCAAGAAAGGAAAAAGCTGCCGCAGCATTTGCTCTAGATGCAATAACGGTTGATAAAGTAAGTACCGGCGAACAGCAACCGGAATCTGATCACGGTTTTAAAGGAGAGAATACCTGGGAAGGCGTATTCAAAGACCGGCATTTCCGGACAGGCACAGGCTGGTTTAGTTATATCCTTAAAAATCCGGAATCTAAGGCTTCTGGTATACGGCTAACTTATTTCGGAAAAGAAAGTGACCGGAATTTTGAGATCTATGCAAACGATGTATTATTGGAGACAGTTAAGCTTGAAGGCAACAGGGGCGATCATTTTTATGATGTGACCTACGCCTTACCCGACGATAAAAAACAGCTGGAAATAGTGATTAAGCTGGTAGCCAGGCCTGGTTCTTCAATAGCTGCGATATACGAACTCAGACTGCTCAAATAGTGACAAAAAAAAAGCCTGTAATAATTATTACAGGCTTTTTCTATATATTAAGAAAAACTAAGCTTACAGTTGTTTATCTAATTTACCGGCTAATACCGATTTAGGAACTGCTCCTACTTGTTTATCAACTACTTCACCGTTTTTAAAGAATAACAAAGCCGGGATATTACGGATTCCGAATTGAGTAGAGATCTGCGGATTGTTATCCACGTTCACTTTACCTACAACCGCTTTTCCTTCGTATTCTTTTGATATTTCATCTACTACAGGACCTACCATGCGACATGGACCACACCATTCTGCCCAAAAGTCTACTAAAACGGGTTTATCTGATTTCAACACAACTTCCTCGAAGTTGGCATCTGTGATTTCTAAAGCCATAATTATTTTTTTATTTACACAAAGATATAATCAATTGTAATGCCACCACGTTTTACCGTGCCAAAATGACATTAGTTCAACTTACAATGGACAACATTCAAACTCTTAATTTGTTCTAGAAATTGATTAGTAGGATTGATCTTCAGCGACTTAGAAGGCAATTCAAGACTAACCTGCTGCTCTCTGTCGTATACCGTAAAATTAAGCATACAATTTTGCTGCTCGGTATTCTCCTGATTTTCGGCAATCAATTCGTAAATCTGACTAATGATCTGATCACTAATACCCTGAATAGGTATCTGCAGCGTAATACTCTTAGCCAACTTCTCTCTCAGGTCAGACAGCAATGCAATGGACGTGATCTTAAACTCCCAGTCGCCTTCTTTTCTGAAGCGTTCAGCTACCCTGCCCCTAATCTGCAGAAAGTAACCTTCCGTCATAAACTGTTTAAACTTGACAAAATCTTCGCCAAACAAAGCCAATTCACAACTGTCATTGTAGTCTTCGAACGTAATGGTACCAAATGGCTTACCTGTTTTTGTCATTCTCTGTGCTGACAATACGACAAGTCCTCCCACACAGAGTTCCCTGTTCTTCACCTGTTCAAACTCTGCCAGAACTTCTTCATTGGTATCGCCCATTCTAACCTTATTCACCATCGACAGCTGACGTACTGTATGCTGACAGAACTCATCAAGTTCCAGTTTATAGTTATCAAGTGGGTGTCCGCTCAAAAATATACCGATAGCATCTTTTTCATATTTCAGCCGGTCTATCAGACTCCATTCTGCTGCCACAGGCAACACCGGTTCCTGGATCATATCTGCAATAGTACCACCGAAAAGTGAGGATTGTGTAGAAGATTCACTATTCTGGAAATCATTGGAATATTTGATCAGCTTCTCAATCCCATTCATCTTGTCATTCATTCCAACAAAAAAGTATTGCGCACGATGATAGCCGAAGCTGTCAAAAGCTCCGCTGTAAACAAAACTTTCATAGGCTTTTTTGTTTACTGTACGGGTATTGGAGCGGCGTGAAAAATCGTGTATAGTCAGATATTTACCGCTCTTATTTCTTTCTTCTATAATACTCTCGACCGCTTTCTCTCCCACCCCTTTAATACCGGAAAGGCCAAAACGGACTTCCCCTTTATTATTCACGGAAAATTTCAGAATGGATTCATTCACATCTGGCCCAAGCACCTGAACGCCCATCTGTTTACATTCTTCCATGAAAAAGGCTACCTGCTTGATATCGCTCATATTATTCGTTAATACCGCAGCCATATATTCGGCCGGATAGTGGGCTTTGAGATAAGCGGTTTGATAAGCGATCCATGCATAACAAGTAGAGTGAGATTTGTTGAAGGCATAGGACGCAAATGCCTCCCAGTCTTTCCATATTTTCTCCAGTGTAGCTGGTGCATGCCCCTTCTCTGCAGCTTGTGCTACAAACTTAGGCTTCATCTTGTCCAGTACATCTTTTTGTTTTTTACCCATTGCTTTACGCAGAACGTCAGCCTCACCTTTGGTAAAGCCAGCCAATTTCTGCGACAGCAACATCACCTGCTCCTGGTAAACGGTAATTCCATAGGTCTCCTGCAGGTATTCTTCACAAGCATCAAGATCATACTTAATTTCTTCCTCCCCATTTTTTCTGCGGACAAAACTTGGAATATACTCCAGCGGACCCGGCCTGTATAATGCATTCATTGCAATTAAATCTCCGAATACAGTTGGCTTCAGTTCTTTCATGTATTTCTGCATTCCACTGGACTCGTACTGGAAAATACCAATGGTTTCCCCGCGCTGGAAAAGCTCGTAAGTTTTAACGTCATCAATCGGAAAATGATCGGGATCGAGCTGAATACCCGTACGAAGACGAACCAGTTTAACGGTATCTTTAATCAGGGTTAATGTCTTTAGCCCCAAAAAGTCCATTTTCAGCAAACCGGCACTTTCAACAACTGAGTTGTCAAACTGAGTCACATACAGGTCTGAATCCTTGGCCATAGCCACAGGAACATAATTGGTAATATCATCGGGAGTAATAATTACGCCACAGGCATGGATACCTGTATTTCTTAAAGAACCTTCCAAAATTCTGGCCTGCTGTATAGTCTCTGCACTCAGACTTTTAGACTCCGCAAGATCTTTCAGTTCTACAACCCTTTCGTATTCGTCCGCACGCAATACCCCTTTAAGCGCCTTTTCATCCAGGTTAAAAATCTTAGCCAGCTTCAGATTCGGAATCAGTTTGGCAATCTTATCTGCCTCAAAAAGTGGTAGATCAAGCACCCTGGCCGTATCTTTAATGGACGATTTTGCAGCCATTGTACCATAGGTGATGATCTGCGCAACCTGATTAGCACCGTATTTATTGATTACATAATCCATAACACGGCCACGTCCCTCATCATCAAAATCAATATCTATATCGGGCATGGATACCCGATCCGGATTCAGGAAACGCTCAAACAGGAGATCATATTTAATGGGATCTATATTCGTGATCCAAAGACAATAAGCAACTACAGAGCCCGCAGCGGAACCCCTTCCCGGACCTACAGACACATCCAGATTCCTGGCTTCCCTGATAAAATCCTGTACAATCAGGAAGTAACCCGGATAACCGGTCTTTTCAATAGTCTGAAGTTCAAAATCCAGCCGCTCTATAATATCAGCTGATAATTCACCGTATCTCTTTTTCGCACCCTCATAGGTCAGATGACGCAAGTAAAGGTTCTCTCCCCTCTTTCCACCATCATTTGCATCTTCTGCGACAATAAACTGTTCAGGAATATCAAACTTAGGTAAGAGTACCTCCCTGGCCAGTTTGTAAATTTCGATCTTATCTACGATTTCCTGAATATTAAAGATGGCTTCTGGCAGGTCTGCAAACAACTTTTTCATTTCTGCTGAAGATTTGAAATAGTATTCCTGATTTGGCAGACCATAACGATAACCACGGCCACGGCCAATTGGGGTGGCCTGCTTCTCCGCGTCTTTTACACACAATAAAATATCATGCGCATTCGCATCCTTCTTATTAATATAATAGGTGTTATTGCTAGCTATAATTTTCACTTCGTGCTTACGGGCGAGGCCAACCAGTGCTTTGTTCACGACATCTTCATCTTCCTGATTATGCCGCATTACCTCTATATAGAAATCGTCACCGAATTTCTCTTTCCACCAGAGCAGTGCTTCCTCTGCCTGATTTTCTCCCATATTCAATAACTTACTGGGCACTTCGCCGTACAAGTTACCTGACAACACTATGATATCATCTTTATACTGTTCGATAACCGCTTTATCTATTCGCGGCACATAATAGAACCCTTTGGTATAGGCGATAGATGACATCTTCGCAAGGTTGTGATAACCTCTTTTATTCTTGGCCAGCAATACCACCTGGTAGCCATTATCCTTCCTTGATTTATCGAGATGATTTTCACATACAAAAAATTCACAACCTACAATAGGCGTTATTGCTTGTTCTGATCCGGCTTCTCCCTTCTCAATCGCAGCCTTATTTCTGGCCTCAACACCTTTGTTATGATTTAGAACCTGATTTACAAAGTGAAATGCGCCCATCATGTTCGCATGATCAGTCATCGCAACTGCAGGCATACAGTCTGCCGCTGCAGCAGCAATTAAACCGGGAATATTTATGGTAGATTGTAATACAGAGAACTGGGTGTGGTTGTGCAGATGCACATAATTAGCCTCCTGAAGTTCTTTCTGATTATCCTGAAGTGCTTGTTTTGTAATCCCCGGACCTTCGGCTTTAGCTTGTCTTTTACGAATTTCGTCAGAAGCGGCCTTCAGGTTAATATGTTGCAGACCTACTCCCGGAATAACACCCGGATTGATCGTTCTGAACTGTTCGAGGTAATCTGGTGCAGCCTGTAACTGAGCGGTACTGAATGTACCCATTTTCAACAGCTGCAGGAAACAGCGTGTAGTAGCCTCTACGTCGGCAGTAGCATTATGCGCTTCTGCAAAGGGAATACCAAACAAATAATTATGGAGTTCGGTTAGCGTCGGCAATTTGAAACGCCCCCCCCTTCCTCCAGGGATTTTTAACAGGTCTGCAGTAACTTCTGTACAGGTATCCAGCACAGGCATAGTCGCCATCGGACTCTCTATACCCAGTCTGTAGAACTCAGCCCCCATAATGTTAACATCAAAACCAACGTTCTGACCGACTATGAACTTCGCTTTGGATAATACTGTATTGAATCGCTCCAATGCATCAGCCAGCTCAATCCCCTGTTCTGTGGCTAATTCTGTGGAAATACCATGAATACGCTCAGCATCATAAGGGATATTAAAACCATCGGGTCTAACCAGAAAATCCTGATGCTCTATGAGTTTTCCGGATTCATCATGTAACTGCCAGGCCAATTGTATACACCTGGGCCAGTTATTACTGTCAGATACGGGTGCATTATAATTAGCAGGTAGTCCGGTGGTTTCGGTATCAAAAATTAAATACATAGATGGGTAATTAAGAATCCTGGCTGATTAAGCCTGATAGACAAAATTACGTTTTTTTAAATCGCGAATAAAGGATTTTTAAGAAATGGCATTACTAACGCCGGATATGCTTTGGTAGAATGCGCCAAACACATTAATGAGATTTAAGATTTAATTTGAGTTCCAGGAAGCATCTTGATGAGAAGATTTCCCAGCGTGTGGATTGACATGAGGCTGACGAACGAGTTTCGCTATCTCATACCCTTTGCGACGACAGCGTTCGATGATTTCTGCTGCTAGTTCTTCATCCAAAAATGGTTTCCTGGACAAGATGCAGAGCTGCTTTTGCTTGGGATGTCCAACAACAGCATATGAATAATCTTCTGCCAGTTCTATAATCCAGTAATCCATTCTTACCGGCCATACAAACTGTGATTTCATCTCAGCATTCCCAGTACCCCGGACCACAAAAAGTTTCGACCTCACATATTTTTGACCGTCATCGCCTGGTAACCGGTACGTGGTAAAGACAGCGTAATAACCATCAGGATGAATTACATAGGTTTCCGTAGTATCTCTCCAGCTCTTATCTACTGTTGCGGGAAGCGCATATATGACAAACCACCTTCCTGCATAAGACATGATATCGACTTTTTCTACCGGTGTATTATCCATGATATGATTTAATGTTTTGCGGATATAAAGCAAATGTAAATTCTTTAAGATAAAACCACGAAGCATACATAAAGTTTTAAAAAGCGCTTTTTAAAACTCCCTTAATTTTTCTACCTTGTGCGAATTGTCAGGCGTTTTAACGGGTGTTTTTTAGCCCCAAATTTCCTGATATATTTGATCATCATTTAAATATTAACTATGAAGATTACGGTTGTAGGTGCAGGAGCCGTCGGTGCTACCTGTGCAGATAATATCGCCCGCAAAGATCTGGCTGAAGAGTTGGTTTTATTAGACATCAAAGAGGGTTTTGCCGAAGGTAAAGCCATTGACATGATGCAAACTGCTGCTTTACTCGGCTTCAATACCCAGGTAAGCGGAGTAACTAATGACTATAGCAAAACAGCAGGCTCTGCTGTCGCAGTAATTACTTCCGGTCTTCCCCGCAAACCTGGCATGACACGTGAGGAACTCATTGGAATTAATGCTGGTATTGTTAAAGGCGTTGCTGAAAATATCCTGAAATATTCACCGGATGCGATTATTATCGTGATCAGTAACCCGATGGATACAATGACTTACCTGGCTCTGCGTTCTTTAGGTCTTCCTAAAAACAGGATCATCGGTATGGGTGGTACCCTGGACAGCGCACGCTTCAGGTATTACTTGAGTGTAGCCCTGAAATGCAATGCCAACGACCTGCAGGGATTTGTAATCGGCGGACACGGAGATACAACAATGATCCCACTGACAAGATATGCAACTTACCAAAGTTTACCGGTATCGGAATTACTTGATGAGGCTACTTTAGCAAAGGTTGCTGCCGATACAATGGTAGGTGGAGCGACGCTAACCGGCCTGATCGGAACTTCTGCATGGTACGCGCCTGGTGCTGCCGGAGCTGCTCTGGTAGAAAGTATCGTCCGTGACGAGAAAAAATTATTTACCTGCTGTGTATCTCTGGAAGGAGAATATGGTCAGCAGGATATCTGCCTGGGTGTACCGGTAATTATCGGCCGTAACGGATGGGAAAAAATTATAGACTTTAAGCTGGATGATGCAGAGAAAGCTGCATTTGCCAAAAGTGCTGACGCAGTCAGAAGCATGAATGCTGTACTTAAAGAAATGAATCTTATCTAAATGCAGCGGATTAAAATTCCTTTAAGGCTCATTAGCCTTAATGATGACGGTTTCCACCTTTTGGTGGAAATTGTTGTTTACGGGCAGAAAAGCTGGGCTGTACTGGACACCGGCGCCTCACGTTCTGTATTTAATAAATCGTTTATTCAGCAATACAGTCTTGACTATGCGACTACGGAAACAGGAGCCACTACATTATTCAGTACGACCGATACCGTCCAGACCGTCTTCCCGAAACTTAAGATCGGCAAGCTAAAAATCAAGAATTACACTGCTGTCGGCCTTGACCTGGATTCGGTAAATGAGGCGTACCAGCAAATGGGGCACCCTGCTGTGGTAGGAATCGTCGGTTGTGATATTTTGCAGACCTACAAAGCGATTATCAACTGTAGCAAGCTGCATATGACATGCAAACCCAGCTTCGCAAAGAAGAGTAAGAAAAATAAAAAGAAGTAGAATAAGATTTTAACAAAAAAAGGTTCCTCTATTATGGAGGAACCTTTTTTGTTTAATATGTTTTTCTGACTATGCGTCGATCTTAGCATATTTTGCATTACGCTCAATGAACTCTCTTCTTGGTGCAACCTCATCTCCCATTAACATAGAGAAAGTATGGTCACATTCTACAGCATTTTCAATTGTAGCCTGCATTAAAGTACGTGTAGCCGGATTTAAAGTTGTTTCCCACAGTTGTTCTGCGTTCATCTCTCCTAAACCTTTGTAACGTTGAATATGTACGCTTTCTTCTTTACCCTGTCCTTTAAGACGTTGAACAGCTATATCACGCTGCTGATCATTCCAGCAATATTCCTGCTCTTTACCTTTTCTAACCAAATAAAGTGGTGGCGCTGCAATATAGACGTAACCGGCTTCGATAAGTGCTTTCATATATCTGAAGAAGAATGTCAGGATCAGTGTCGTAATGTGTGATCCGTCAATATCAGCATCCGTCATAATCACAATCTTGTGGTAACGCAGCTTAGTTATGTTTAAGGCTTTGTCATCTTCAGGAGTACCGATACTTACACCTAAAGCAGTAAACATATTCTTGATCTCATCATTTTCATAGATCTTATGTTCCATTGCTTTCTCAACGTTCAGAATCTTACCTTTTAATGGAAGGATAGCCTGGAAATTACGGTCACGGCCTTGTTTCGCCGTTCCACCCGCTGAATCTCCCTCGACAAGATACAATTCGCATTTAACCGGATCACTATCAGAACAATCTGCAAGTTTACCAGGTAAACCCGATCCACCCATTACGCTCTTACGCTGAACCATCTCACGGGCCTTCCTTGCTGCAGCTCTCGCTGTTGCTGCCAGAATAACCTTATTAACGATCATTCTCGCTTCTTTAGGATATTCTTCCAGGTAAATACCCAATGCTTCACCAACTGCAATATCGACAGCCCCCATAACCTCTGTATTACCCAGTTTAGTCTTGGTCTGTCCTTCAAATTGAGGCTCCTGAACTTTTACAGATATAACCGCAGTCAGTCCTTCACGAAAGTCATCACCGGTAATCTCAAACTTCACATTTTTCAGTAATCCAGATTTCTCAGCATAGGCTTTCAATGTACGTGTCAGACCTCTTCTGAAACCTGCAATATGCGTACCCCCTTCATGTGTATTAATGTTATTCACATAAGAGTGTACATTTTCTGCGTAACTGTCATTGTATTGCAGTGCAAGTTCTACAGGGATACCGTTTTTAATTCCTTCTACATAAATAGGTTCAGGAATAAGGGAAGGGCGTCCGCCGTCAAGGAACTGTACAAATTCTTTTAATCCGCCTTCTGAATGAAATACTTCATTCAAAAATGTGCCATCTTCCAGCTCTTCACGTTCATCTGTCAGCGTAAGCGTAATTCCTTTATTCAGGAATGCAAGTTCTCTCAGACGTGAAGCTAAAGTATCATAACGGTACTCTGTAGTCTGTGTGAAAATTTCGTCATCCGGTGTAAAAGTGATGATAGTACCTCTTTTATCAGTTGTACCTACTACTTTAACATCATATTGAGGTTTACCTTTGCTGTACTCCTGAACAAAAACTTGTCCTTCGCGATGTACTTCGGCCTTCAAATGAATAGAAAGTGCATTTACGCAACTTACACCTACACCGTGCAAACCGCCAGATACTTTATAAGTGTCCTTATCGAATTTACCACCGGCATGCAGAACCGTCATAACGACTTCCAGTGCTGATCTGTTCTCTTTCTTGTGGATTCCTGTTGGAATACCCCGGCCGTTATCTTCCACGCGAATGGAATTATCTTTCAGGATATTAACATAAATGGTATCGGCATGGCCGGCAAGTGCCTCATCGATAGAGTTATCTACTACCTCGTATACTAAATGGTGTAAACCTTTAAATCCTGTATCTCCTATATACATCGAAGGGCGCTTACGCACCGCTTCTAAACCTTCTAATACTTGTATATTATCTGCCGAATAATTTGACTTTGAATCTTTTTCTTCGCTCATAAATGTTAATAAAAAATAAGATTCAAAAATAACCATTTAAGCCCAATTAAAGGCAAATGTGGATAACTATTTGATGCTAAACCGCTAATAATGACGCAAAAAAAACTACATATTTAGGATACTAATTTTGAAATTTTATATTTGCTGAAATTTGAATTGAAAACATTTAATAAATTACCATAAATGAACAACAAATCCTTTAAACTAGGCACTCTGGCTACAGCTGTAGCATTAGTTTCCGTAATGGCATCCTGCCAGAATAAAGACAATGGCGCAGCGACAGGCAGTACCGCTAAAACTGAAACAGCTTCAGTTAAAAGTGGAGAGCCGATTGTTTACGTTGATTCGGACTCTTTATTAACAAAATACCAGTATTTCAAAGATTTAAAAGTGAAACTGGATGCAAAATCTAAATCTGCACAAACTGACCTGGCCTCTAAGCAACAAGCCTTTCAACGTGAAGTAGCGCAATACCAGCAATCACAAAATACGATGCCTGCTGACCAACGTGCTTCTACTGAAGAAAGATTAGGCCGTAAGCAACAGGAATTACAGACTTATCAGCAAAACGCAGGTGCAGCATTACAAAATGAGCAGGCTGAAGAACAGGAAAAACTGTACAACAAAATTGCAGATTACCTGAAAGTATATGCTAAAGGTAAAGGTTATAAAATGGTGCTGACTTACCAAAAAGGTAACAGTGCAATCCTATTTGCTGATGCATCACTGGATGTTACAAGTGAAGTTATTGTAGGTTTAAACGAAGGTTATAAATCAGACAAAAAATAAACGTCACGGTATTAAATCTGAAATTAAAACAAAAAATCCCCGCCATATAGCGGGGATTTTTTGTTTTAATTGTATTGAATAACTATCCCGCACTGGATTATTTATCTTCCTCAAACAGGTTATCTGTAAGGTCGTCAATTTCACGCCTGTCCCTCTTAGTCGGTCTGCCTGCGCCTCTATCTCTGATCAAAACCGGAGAATGAAATACAGATTTATAACCTTGTGTTTCTTCCAGTGGAGTAATATCTTTGTATTTGGTTACCGCAATCTTTGACTCCACTCTGTTATAAAGGAGTTCTACTACTTCTATGATTTTCTTTTCTATACCTTTAGATACCTGATAAACATCTCCCGGTTTAACTATCGCCGAAGCTTTGATATTTTGCCCGTTCTGTTTTATCCTTCCAGCTTTACATGCTTCAGTTGCTAAAGTTCTGGTTTTAAACAATCTTATTGCCCATAAGTATTTGTCTATCCTTAGTTTTTCCTGCTCTGCCATAAAAATCAAAAATACAGCAATAAAAGATCGCTCAATACATAAAATTCATTTATTTTGCGAATAAATAAAATTTAACAATGATTCAGGATTTGAAAAAATTAATCGAGGCTGCCTGGGAAGACAGGACCTTGTTAGAATATCCACAATATTGTGAGGCGATTGAAACCGTAGTCATGCACTTAGACAGTGGTGAAATGCGCGTTGCAGAACCAGTATTAAATTCATGGGGAATTAACGAATGGATTAAAAAAGCGGTTATCCTTTATTTTCCGATCCGGGAGATGAAAGAAATTCAGGCCGGTCCTTTCGTGTTCCATGATAAAATGAAATTAAAAACCAATTATAAAGAACTAGGTGTACGTGTTGTACCTGGAGCAAGTGCGCGTTTTGGTGCGTATATCGCTAAAGGTGTAATTCTGATGCCTTCTTATGTGAATATTGGTGCTTATATTGATGAAGGTACAATGGTTGATACCTGGGCGACCGTTGGTTCATGTGCACAAATTGGGAAAAATGTTCACTTAAGTGGTGGTGTTGGTATCGGTGGTGTACTGGAGCCGATTCAGGCTGCACCGGTTATTATCGAAGATAATTGCTTCCTTGGTTCAAGAGCAATCGTTGTCGAAGGTGTGAAGGTAGAAACTGAGGCTGTTTTAGGCGCGAATGTAGTTTTAACTGCTTCAACGAAAATTATCGATGTTTCTGGCAGCACTCCTGTGGAATATAAAGGCGTTGTTCCGGCAAGATCTGTAGTTATTCCTGGGAGCTATACTAAGAAATTCCCTGCTGGTGAATACCAGGTTCCTTGTGCGTTAATCATTGGTAAACGTAAAGAATCTACAGATAAAAAAACTTCTTTAAATGATGCGTTGAGAGAAAACAATGTAGCTGTTTAATCAGATCTGGCCAGGGTTTTGTAAATGTGCAAACATTCAATAATCCTGGCCAATCTTATTTTTCAGATTTTATCTTCCGCCCCCCCGGCAGATAATTCATAAGACTCGAAGCGAAGATCCCAGCTTTCATTATGTGTATTTTTCATTCTTCCGCCAGCTTGTCGAAATATGGTGCGCATAAATAAATTAGTATAGCAAAAGCGAAATGAAACCATGAAAATAGGCTTTGACGGAAAACGGGCTGCGAATAACCTGACAGGTTTAGGTAACTACAGCAGATCCCTGATTGAACAGTTAGCCGGATATTTCCCGGAAAACACATATTTTGTTTATACGCCTAAAATTAAATCTTCCGGACAGATCGGCGCTTTCTTCAAGTTACCGGGCATCCATTTGTGTCTTCCGCCTTCAGGCACCTTACTGAAAGCATTGTGGAGAAGCATTGGTATAGGCAGGCAGCTGATAAAAGATAATATCGACATCTACCATGGCCTGAGCAATGAAATCCCTTTGCAGATTCCCGTAGGTACAAAAAAAGTTGTCACCATCCATGATCTGATCTATTTGCGTTTCCCTCAGCATTATCGCTGGACGGACCGTCTCATTTATAATATTAAAAGCAAATATGCCTGTCGGCATGCAGATCTGATTATTGCTATTTCAGAAAGAACAAAAGAAGATATCATCCATTACTATCAGACGCCTGCAGACAAAATCAAGGTGCTCTACCAGAGCTGTGATGATAGTTTTAAAACACTTTTACCTACAGATCAGAGAAATGCTATTCTGAGTAAATATAGTCTGACAACGCCCTCGGGGGAGCCTGTAAAGTACATTCTTAATGTCGGTACTATAGAGGCCCGGAAAAATTTATTGCTGATCATTCGCGCTTTACCAAAAATAGACACTGGCTACAAACTCGTCGTAGTTGGAAAAAAACAGGCCTATGCAGTCCAGGTTGCCGAAGAGATCTCAGAACTGCAATTACAGGACCGTATTATCTTTCTCGAAAACATTCCTTTTACCGATCTGCCTGCTATCTATCAGGGTGCCGCTTTATTTATATATCCTTCATTTTACGAGGGTTTCGGTATTCCGGTTATTGAGGCCATGTACAGTGGTATTCCAGTTATTGCTGCGACAGGATCTTGCCTGGAGGAAGCTGGCGGGCCAGATTCCATTTATATCAGTCCGGATGATCCAGAGGCTCTTGCTGAAGCCGCGAACAAGGTTATACAATCGGCAGAACTTACATCGCAGATGATTAGCGCTGGTTTTAAATACCTGGAAAAGTTTAATACGGCCGGATTGTCCTCTCAGCTGATGTTCGCCTACCGGGATCTGATCTATAAGTCCTGATTCCTGCGGAATATTTAATAAATTCGCATATTATGTTAAAGCAGGAAATAGAAAAGGCACTTACTGTGCTTAAAAATGGTGGAATAATCCTATACCCTACTGATACAATCTGGGGTCTGGGCTGTGATGCAACGAACCCGGAAGCTGTCGACAAAATCAGCAGGCTGAAAGGACGTGGTCAGGATAAGAGTTTCATCATTCTACTGGATAATGATAATAAGCTGCAGAGTTATGTAAAAGAGGTACCTGAAGTGGCTTATGATTTGATTGAATACGCGGAAAACCCACTGACAATCATTTTTTCCGGCGCAAAAAATCTGGCGCCGAACGTGATCAATTCCGATGGATCAATTGGCATTCGTATTGCAAAACATGAGTTTGTCGAGTCGCTGCTTCAGCGATTCCGTAAGCCTATTGTGTCTACTTCCGCTAATATTTCCGGCCACCCTTCCCCTGCTTTTTTTGATGAGATTGAGGAAGAAATTATCAATGGTGTCGACCATGTGGTCGATTGGGAACAGGAAAACAGAACTCCGCGCAAACCATCAACAATCATGAAACTGGGACCATCAGGTCAATTTTCCTTCATAAGGAAGTAAGTTTTTGTACTTTTGCAAATCCATTTAACCTTTCTGGGGTTGACCGGGTAACAATTATATACACATTGAAAAATAATCTAGAACACCCTGTTTTTAATATCCTTGCCGATATCGCTGCTGAAAATAACATTGAGGCGTATGTGATCGGTGGTTATGTCAGGGATATATTTCTGAACAGGCCTTCCAAAGACATTGATATCGTTGTATTGGGGAACGGAATTGAATTTGCAGAACTCAGCGGCAAACAGCTGAAAAGCAAAGTTTCCGTATTCAAGAGCTTTGGGACTGCTATGTTACGTTACAAGGATCTTGAAATAGAATTTGTAGGTGCAAGAAAAGAATCTTACCGGGCTGATTCCAGAAAACCCATCGTAGAAAACGGTTCGATACAGGACGATCAGCTAAGAAGGGATTTCACCATCAACGCACTGGCTTTATCGTTAAATAAAAACAACTTTGGACAACTGGTAGATCCTTTCATGGGGCAGGAAGATCTGGAACGAAGAATCATTCGTACTCCACTGGATCCGGAGCTTACCTTTTCAGACGATCCGTTGCGTATGATGCGCGCAATCCGTTTTGCAACCCAGTTAAATTTTGAAATAGAGGAGTCTGCATTGGAAGCTATCGCAAGTCAAAAAGACCGGATCAGCATTGTTTCAAAAGAACGTATCACCGACGAACTGAATAAAATCATCAGCGCACCGGTTCCATCTATAGGATTTAAACATTTATTTAATACAGGTTTACTCCAATTGATATTTCCGCAAATGGCAAATTTGTATGGTGTAGAGATCATTAAGGGTAAAGGTCATAAAGATAACTTCTATCATACGCTTCAGGTGCTGGATAATATCTGTACAGTGACTTCAGACCTCTGGTTAAGGTGGGCAGCGATTTTACACGACATTGCAAAACCGCCCACTAAACGTTTCGAAGAAAAACAAGGCTGGACGTTTCACGGGCATGAGGACCGGGGAGCGAAAATGGTGCCTCAAATTTTTGCTCAATTAAAACTTCCGCTGAATGAAAAAATGAAGTTTGTTCAGAAATTGGTTCAGCTGCACTTGAGACCAATCGTATTGGCCCAAGAGGTCGTAACCGATTCTGCGGTAAGGAGACTGCTCTTCGATGCAGGAGACGATATCGAAAGTCTCATGCTTCTTTGTAATGCAGATGTGACCACTAAAAATGAATATAAGGTAAAGAAATACCGAAACAATTTTGAACTGGTTAAACAAAAATTGAAAGATGTGGAGGAAAGGGATAAAATCAGGAACTGGCAACCTCCG
>Ga0247805_1000664_pt1 | contig 17333 bp, 17 predicted proteins | sample UWRJL044104R1_FD_180930 | JGI IMG/M metagenome (GOLD analysis project Ga0247805, IMG submission 180930) | Plant litter microbial communities from Arlington Agricultural Research Station in Wisconsin, United States - UWRJ-L044-104R-1 | ecosystem: Environmental > Terrestrial > Plant litter >... | reverse complement strand
CAATTCTCCAAGAACCAAAGAGAAAAATGTTAAAACAACCACTACAATTCCAACCGCTACCGAGTGCGCATACGGTCTTAAAACTTCAAATCCTTTGACAAAAGCCTCAACATCCATTGTTATTTTGTCACCACTGTAAATACCGGTCAAAATTCCGATTAAGGTAATTCCGATTTGTACGGTTGATAAAAACTTGTTTGGAGAGTTGGCCAAATCAAGTGCTATTTTGGCACTTTTGTTGCCTTTTTTTGCAGCTGTCTCCAGTCTGTTTTTCCTTGCCGAAATCAATGCGATCTCTGACATCGAGAAAACTCCGTTTAATAGTATCAGAAAAAATATTATTAGTATTTCCAATTTGTGGATTATTCGTTATGTAATTGTCCGTTTAATGTAATTTGTAACCTAATCGTTTTATAGCCCAGATGGAAGAGAAAAGCCCGGAGCTAAAAAAACTAATTTTTCCTGCCAGAAAACAGCGACCGGCGGAAGCTCGTTTTATGGTGTGGAAAAATAGTTTTTTTAGCGAGGACTTGAAACGTACAGCTGGAAAATGCTTCTACAAATTATCTATAACTGACGTTAATCGCTCTGTAATTTCTTCAATTGTTCCGATACCGTTTACGGCATGAAACTTATTTTGTTCTTTATAATAACCAATTAATGGCGCTGTTTTTTCGTTGTATTCCTGGTATCTCACACGAATTTTTTCTTCGTCCTGATCATCTACTCTTCCGCTTGTTTTTCCTCTTTCCAGTAAACGGGCTACTAAAATCTCATCGTCAGCTTCTAATGCAATTGTTGCCGTTACGCTTGACCCGATGGTTGGCAAAAATTTATCCAAAGCCTCGGCCTGGTTGATTGTTCTTGGGTATCCGTCGAATAAAAATCCGTTAGAATCCAGATGTTTGTTTACTTCATCAATCAACATTTCGGTAGTTAATTCGCAAGGAACCAACTCGCCATTATCCATAAAAACTCTTGCTTTTTTACCTAAATCTGTATCGTTTTTTAAATTAAAACGAAAAATATCTCCTGTTGAAAGATGTGTTAATTTGTATTTTTCTTTTAAAAATTCTGCCTGAGTTCCTTTTCCTGCTCCCGGCTTTCCAAATAAAACAATGTTAATCATAATGTAAGTGAGTTGTGTGACTTCTTAATTTTGAAGAAGTTTTTAATGAATATATAGTTGTGTGTTAGTTATTTTATTCTGATAATTTATAAACTTCGGGAAGGTTTCTGCCTAAACCATCGTAATCCAGGCCGTAGCCAACGATGAATTTATTTGGAATCCTGATTCCGATATAATCAATTTTTATGTCTTTTTTATAGGCTTCGGGTTTAAAAAACAATGTGGCGACCTTAAAGTGTTTCACATTTTGGGCTTTAAACAAAACCTTTAATTCTTCTATTGTATTTCCTGTGTCAATAATATCTTCAATAATAACAACGCTTCTGCCGGACAAATCCTGATTGATTCCGATTAATTCCTTTACGGAATTGGTGCTTTCGGTTCCTTCATACGAAGCCATTTTTATAAACGAAACTTCGCAGGGGCTTTTGTATTTTTTCAAAAAATCGGCAACTACCATGAACGCACCATTTAAAACGCCTATAAATATTGGTGTTTCATCTGCAAAATCATCTTCAACCTGAGCCACTATCTTTGTTAAGGCAAAATCAATTTCCTTAGCCGAAATAAACGGAACAAATTGTTTATCGTGAAGTTGTATCATTATTTTCACATTTAAAATAATGGGCAAAGATACAGAATTACAACCAAATTGTAAGTAAGAAATCGTATTCCAGCCCTACTTTTTTAAAACTGTTAAATAAGCCTTAATATTTACAGATTTATAATTTAAACCATTTCAAAATTTGGTAAATTGTTGTGGTATAAACTTTTAATAACAGACTCAAATGAGAACAGCTACTCAATTATTTTCTATATCCTTATTAGCAATAATGACCGCCTGCAACGGACAGGTAAAAAAAGAAGAAAAAGAAGCCTTGGCAAAACAGCCGGGCAACGTTGTAAAAACAGCAGTAGGCGACCTTACTTTGCCTCCGCCTTATGCAACAGAATCTAAAACCAATAACAGCAAAGTAATTGGCTGGCCGGAAGGAAAAACGCCAAAAGCCCCTGAAGGCTTTACGGTTACGAAATTTGCAGATGGATTTCAAAATCCACGTTGGACGTACATTGCACCAAACAAAGATATTTTTGTTGTAGAAAGCGGTACCAGAGCAAGCAAAAATCAAATTACGGTTTTGCGTGATAAAGACAAAGACGGGAAATTTGAAACCCGTGAAGTTTTTATAAAAGACCTGAACAAACCTTTTGGGATGCTGGTTTTAAAAGACTTTTTCTACATTGCCAATACGGATGGATTATATCGTTATCCTTATAAAAACAATCCGTTAAAGTTAGAAACACAGGGAACTAAAATCCTTGAACTTCCTGCAGGCGGCTACAACAATCACTGGACCAGAAATTTATTGGCAAATGCTGACGGATCTAAAATCTATGTTTCTGTAGGTTCAGGAAGTAATGTTGGAGAAAACGGAATGGACAAAGAAATTCGCCGTGCTGCGATTTTAGAAATCAATCCTGACGGAACAGGTGAAAAAATCTACGCTAGTGGACTTAGAAACCCGGTTGGAATGGACTGGAATCCTGCGAACAAAGAATTATGGACAGCAGTTAACGAACGTGATGAACTGGGTGATGATTTAGTTCCGGATTATATTACGAGTGTTAAAAAAGATGGTTTTTACGGATGGCCGTATTCTTATTTCGGGAATATTCCGGATCCAAGACTAAAAGGAGAACGTAATGATTTAGTAGCAAAGGCTATTGTGCCTGATGTTCCGGTTGGTCCTCACACTGCTTCTTTGGGATTGGCATTTTATACTAAAGATAAATTTCCGGCTAAATATAAAAACGGAGCTTTCGTAGGGCAACACGGTTCCTGGAACCGCGCTAAAATTTCAGGTTATAAAGTGGTTTTTGTACCTTTTGCCAACGGAAAACCTTCCGGAAAACCGGAAGATTTTTTAACCGGTTTTATTTCTGATGAAAACAAAGCGGAAGTTTACGGACGCCCTGTAGCGGTTACGGTTATGAATGACGGATCGCTTTTGGTAAATGATGATAGCGGAAATACGATTTGGAAAGTTACTGCTAATAATTAAAATAAAAATCTAATTCCAATTTTACTAGGAATTCAAAAATGCAGAAATTTATTTGAACAACTTAATTTTACGGCAGAAAACGCAAAATTCGCAAAGCTTTAGTAATTTTTGTCATTTCGACGAAGGAGAAATCACACCAGGAACTCCGCAATCAGAATCCAATCTTTGTGGAATCCCGAGTGTGATTCCTCCTTCGTCGAAATGACAAGATTGTGTTTAAAAACTACGCCAAAAAATTTCATTATGATTATAAAAAAATATTGCCTTTTTGTTTTTGTTCTTTTTGTTATTCAAAACATTTCAGCACAAAAAAAGGAAGGCAAATCTATTGATACTGTAAAAACTGAAAAACTGGAAGAAGTAGTAATCAGTTCACTTCATATTGATAAAAATATATTAAACGCTCCGGCTTCTATTGGAGTTCTTTCCAAAAAGGATTTACTGCAAAATAATGCTACAGATATTACGACGGTACTTAATACGATTCCGGGTGTTTTGATGCAGTCTTCCAACTTTACTACAACCCGCATTTCGATTCGCGGTATTGGAGCGAGAACAACTTATGGCACCAATAAAATTCGCGCATTTTACGGGAGTATTCCGCTGACTTCAGGAAACAGTGAAACCGTTATCGATGATATTGATTTGGAAAACCTCAACCAGATTGAAATTATTAAAGGACCTCTTTCAAGTGTTTATGGTGCAGGTTTGGGTGGTGCAATTTTGATTTCACCTCAACTTTCTAAAATTCACGGGCAAAATGCGAGTGTAAGTTCGGTTTTTGGTTCTTATAATTTATTAAAGAACAGTCTTAATTACAGTTTGGATGAAAAGCAAGGCAGCCTGAATATTAGTTATCACAATCTAAAAACTGATGGCTGGCGGGAAAACAGTGCTTACAATCGTGAAGGCGTTACACTTGCCGGAGAATTATTCCGAAAAGAAAACAGCAAACTGACTTATTTTTCCAATTACACGTATCTGAAAGCTTTTATTCCGAGTTCAATTAACAAAACCGCTTTTGATAATAATCCGAAATCCGGAGCGCCAACCTGGGTTGCTTCAAAAGGTTTTAAAGAATACAAATCAACTTTGGGCGGACTGGCTTATGATTTTAAGATTAATGAGAATCTGAATAATTCTACTTCTGTTTTTATCAATTACAAAGACAGCAACGAGCCACGTCCTTTTGATGTTTTACGGCAATATACTTTTGCTGCCGGAGCAAGGACACAATTTTCAGGTGCTTTTAAAATCGGGAAAACAGAAAATAATTTCATTGCCGGAATTGAATATTTCCGTGATAACTACAGCGGAAATACTTTTGAGAATTTATACCAACAAAATAATGGTTTAGGAAGTTTACATGGAAATCAACTGAACGAAACAGACCAGAAAAGGAACTTTTATAATATTTTTTCGCAACTGCGAACTTCATTATCAGAGCAATTTGAAATTCAGGCAGGATTGAATTACAACAAAACTGAATTTGAACTAACCAATTTCACGGAAGATTCCAATCAGAAATATAGTTATGACGGAATTTTTTCTCCGCAATTATCTTTGCTTTTCAAGCCAAATACGCAGCAAACTATTTATTTTTCAGCCAGTCGGGGATTCTCGTTACCGGCAACTGAAGAAACGCTTACCAGCGAAAGCACAATCAACACGGATATAAAACCTGAAAACGGTTATAATTTTGAAGTGGGAGGAAAATTCTATTTTTTCAACAGGAAATTTTATACGGAAATTGCGGTGTACCGAATGGAAATTAAAGATTTACTGGTTGCAAAAAGAGTTGGCGATGATCAATATGTTGGTTTGAATGCCGGGAAAACATTTCATGAAGGAATTGAAATTACCTTAAATCATAACTGGCAGATCAATCGGTTTTTTTCAATGAATTCCTATTTGGCGGGTTCTTTGGGAAATTACGAATTCAAGGAATTTGTGGACAACGGAAATGACTATTCAGGCAATAAGTTAACCGGAGTTGCTGCCAATAAAGTCAACGCCGGATTAGTTCTCAACACAAAATCGGGAATTTATCTCAATGCCGATTATCAATTTGTGGATGAAATTCCGATGAACGATGCCAATACGGCTTTTTCCGATTCATATAATATTATCAATTTAAAAACCGGTTATCGTTTTGAAATCATGTCTGGCTTAACATCACATATCGCTGCAGGAATAAATAATGTGACCAATGAAAAATATGCTTCGTTAATTTTACCCAATGCCGTTGCAGTAGGAAATGCTGGTCCGCGTTATTATTATCCTGGTTTACCCGTAAATTATTATGGCACTATTTCATTAAATTATTTATTTTAGATGTCTATTTCAAATTAAAAAAAATGTCTTCTGAACTTCAAACAAAACTCGACTATGTTTATCCTTGCAGAGCAAGCCGATCTCTCCTTGCGCATGAAATTTTAGAAAATCATTTTTTATATGACGAACTGGTTTCTATTTGTTTTTCAACATCTGATAAAAATCATCACAGAGCCTGTTGGGTTTTAGAGTATGTATCTTACGAAAAACTTCTTTGGGTGCAGCCACACCTTGATTTTTTCTGTTCGAATTTAAAATTTCTAAAAGAGGAAAGTGCTATTCGACCAATCGCAAAAGTGATGCAGCTTTTGGTGAAATCACATTATCAAAAAGAAGAGAATGGAATCATACTTTCTGAAGAGAACCTTCAGGATTGTATTGAGACTTCTTTTGACTGGCTGATTAATGATGTAAAAGTCGCTACAAAAGCGTATTCCATTCGAACTTTATATATTCTTGGAAAGCATTACGACTGGATTCATCCTGAACTGAAAATCATTTTAGATAAAGATTATGCAAATCATTCGGCTGCTTATAAAGCGGTTGCAAAGGAAGTTTTGAAGAAAATAAAATAGCATTTTCCTATTCAATCATTATAAAGTATCTTTGCGCATCACAAACACACAACAATGAATTATTTTTCTTCTGATTTTAAATTGGGAATATTAGGCGGCGGACAATTAGGCAAAATGCTTTTGTCTGACACTCGAAAATTTGACATTCAAACTTATGTTTTAGATCCGAGTGACGAAGCACCAAGTAAAATTGCCTGCAACAAATTCTTCCAAGGCGATTTAATGGATTATGACACGGTTTATAATTTTGGAAAACAAGTGGATGTTTTGACTTTCGAAATTGAATTGGTCAATTTGGAAGCTTTAACCCAATTAGAAAACGAAGGTGTAAAAGTGTATCCTTCTCCAAAAACCTTAAAAGGAATTCAGAATAAAGGCATTCAAAAAGCTTTTTATGCCGAAAGTAATATTCCGACTGCAGCATTTTTACGATTCGACAGCCCTGAACATCTGCAGAAATCAGTTGGAAATAATGAAATCACCATTCCTTTCGTTTGGAAATGTACTGAATTTGGTTATGATGGAAATGGCGTAAAAGTGATTCGCCAAATTTCGGATTTGGATGATCTTCCAAATGTAGAATGTATTGCCGAAACGATGGTACCGTTCAAAAATGAATTGGCGGTTATTGTCTGCAGAAATCCATCGGGAGAAATCAAAACGTATCCTGTTGTGGAAATGGAATTCCACCCGGAAGCCAATCAGGTTGAATACGTAATCTGCCCTGCCAGAATCGACGAAAAAGTAGCCGAAAAAGCAAGAGCAATTGCCTTGAATGTTTCGGAAAAATTCAATCACGTTGGTTTATTGGCTGTTGAAATGTTTCAAACCAACGATGATGAAATTTTAGTAAACGAAGTCGCTCCTCGCCCACACAATTCTGGTCATTATTCTATTGAAGCAAGTTATACTTCACAATTCGAAAATCATTTGCGTGCGATTCTGGATCTTCCGTTAGGAAACACAAACAGCAAAGTGGCCGGTATTATGGTAAATTTAGTAGGTGCCGAAGGTTTTTCCGGAGATGTGGTTTATGAAAATATAGAAACCATTTTAGGATGGAATGGTGTTACCCCACATATATATGGTAAAAAACAAACAAGGCCATTTAGAAAAATGGGGCATGTTACGATTGTAAATGAAAATATGCAGGAAGCGAGAAGAATTGCAGAGGACGTTAAAAATACTATTAGAGTGATTTCTCAGTAGTTTTCAGTTGCAGTCACAGTTTACAATAGCAATCATTTTTTAATTAGATTTGTAAAAACTCAATAAATGAAAATTTCAAAATTACATATCGATCAGTTTAGGCATTTAGAAAATCTGGATTTTGATTTTACTTATCCTGAGGATTTTCATATTGAAGAAAAAAGAGGAAAACCTTTAGACAAAATATGTTTTATTGGGCAGAGTGCTACTGGAAAGACTAATTTACTGGAAATAATTAAGGAGCAACACATGGCTATAAATAGCTTAGTTGTAATGAATAAATTCTTTTCATATAAAAGCGATATACAAATACTAAAAGGTTCTGTTTCATTTCACTTTAATGATTCTATAATTGAAATAAATAATAATCAATTAAATCACGACCAAAGAGTATATAGTTACACTAAAAGTGGAGGATTTGATAATTTGTTAAAAGAGGAAGATGAAAAAAAATATCTATATTATTTTAAAGCCAATTTAATTTCAGAACAAAACATTGACATTTTCACTAAAAATCCAATAGATATATTTGAAAAACATCCAGGATTAGATTATAGATTCAATATTAATAATCTTTACTTAATAGAAGCACCAATTATTTTTGATGACAAAGTAGAATCTGATCTATGGTTAATCTTATTATTTGAAATTTTACAATATCGAAAAAATTTCACTCAAAAGATGTCTGAATTAATTCATAAAGGTTTACTTGGAAATAGAAATAAACTAGACTTGGAATTTAATAAATGGCAAAAAGAAAACCCTAATAAACTTGAATCTTTTGCAGAAAAATTAAATCCTATTTTAGAAAAATTAAATTTAGAAATCGACTTAGTTAATACAGAGTATTCTATCCCAATAAAAAATAAAAGAAATGACGAAATAATCCCAATCCAGAGCACAAGTACTGGCACAAAAGGATTATTATTATCGTTTCTTCCATTATTCAAATTTGATACTACAGATTCAATAATTTTAATTGACGAACCTGAAAGATCACTATATCCAGACATGCAAATGGATTTAATGGATCATTATAAAAATCTTGCTCCTGATGCACAATTTATAGTTGCAACACATTCTCCATTTATCGCTGCTTCATTTGAACCGGACGAAAGATTTATTTTATATTTTGATGAAGAGGGAAAAGTCGCTGTGAGAAGAGGAACTTCTCCAATTGGCGATGATCCAAATGATATGCTATATAATGATTTTGGGATTGATTATATAAATAAATATGGCAAAAAAGTATATAATGAATATCTTGAAAAAAGAAGACAATTGCTGTTTGAAGAAAATGAAGAAGTAAAACAAAAACTTCAGGATGAAATTGAATCTATTGGAGATAAGTATAATTTTTAATGAATGAAAAGAGTTTTAAAATCTCCGCTTTCTCTAATTATTTCTGATAAGATCATTTATAAATCTAAGGGCGATAATTCTAAATTAGGTTCACTTCTTTTAAAAGAACAAAAAGGATTTTGTGCCTATACAGAACATTACATCGGATTTGATGATGCAAATGATGTTGAACATTTTAATCCAAACTTAAAAGACAAGCCAGAAGACAATTATTATAACTGGTATAAAGTCAAACATCTTCCTAATCAAAGAAAAACAAATAATTGGATAGATCTAATAATAATGCCTCACAGCGAAGATTTTGAAAATAGAATTATCTATAATGAAGGAGAGTATTTCGCAAGACCTGATGACAATGAAGCAAATAATCTGATTATTCTTTTAGACCTGAATAACCAAAAAAGAGTTGAAGACAGAAAAAATTACATAAAGCGTAGAAGAGAATCAATAAATGATAGAAATCTTAAAACTGATATAGAAATAAAAAAATATTTTCAAGACAAAATTGACAATGAAATTAATTCAATCTGTTATTTAAGAGCAATTCAAGAAGAATTCAAAATCGACATCTGGAATATGATTCCTGAACTAGAATAAAAAAACAGTTTTAGTCCCAGCGAAAAACCCGAAACTTGAAACCTGAAACAAAACAAACAAAAAACTATGAGTAAAGTAGCCATCATAATGGGAAGCATCTCAGACTTGCCAGTCATGCAAGACGCTATCGATATATTAAAACAATTTAATATTGAAACTGAAGTAGATATCGTTTCGGCACACAGAACGCCGGAAAAATTATTCGATTTCAGTAAAAACGCACATACTCGCGGGATATCGGTAATTATTGCCGGAGCCGGTGGCGCTGCGCATTTACCAGGAATGGTAGCTTCGATGTCGCCGCTTCCTGTAATTGGAGTTCCGGTAAAATCAAGTAATTCTATCGATGGCTGGGATTCGGTTTTATCTATTTTGCAGATGCCTGGAGGTGTTCCTGTTGCAACTGTTGCGCTAAACGGAGCAAAAAATGCCGGAATCTTAGCTGCACAGATTATCGGAAGCCATGACAAAAAAGTACTGGATACCATTGTTTCTTATAAAGAAGAATTGAAAGCAGCGGTTAATAAAGCGGCTGAAGGATTGAAGAAATAAGATTATTCCGCGGAGATACACAAAGAAAAAGCACAGAGATTCACTGAGTTTTTTACAATTTACTATTAAAGAAAAACTTTGTGAATCTCTGTGGCTTTCTTAGCGAGTCTCTGTGAAACAAAAAATACAAACAGGAAGGCTTCACATTACGCGAAGCCTATTTTATTAAAATAATTTATCTCTGAAAACTACGCTTCATCTTCTACCTCTTCCAAGATAGATTCAAATTCAGATTCAATTACATCATCCTTATTGATCCAATTCTCTGAAGTTACCAGATTATAATTGATATCATCTTCTGTTGTAAGTTCCCAGATAATACTTTCTGCTTCAGGAAATGGAATATTTTGAGACATTTGATCTTCAAATAATCTCTTAATAAGATTTCTGTCAGACAAACCTTTATTCAATAATTTTAGTACGTTTTCGGCTGTCAGTTTTTGTACTTCTCCATCAGTAGGTGTCATGGAGAAATGAACAACAGATGCTTTTGCGTTTGGAAACTTTCCATTGTAAGCCTTAAAAAGCAATTGATTGACATGGAATAAAGTACCTTGCATGTGTATTTCCGGATATTCCTCGCAAACCTTATCGATTAACATGTTGTTCGAAATTTGCTCAATCTGTCCTTCGCCTAATTGATCTCCTAATTTATAGTCCAAAACTATTGCGGCAGCTTCATTAGGCTCATAATCCGAAATGGCCATTTCTAATAATTCCGGCAAACTGCTTTTCTCAGCTGTCGCACCATCGGGATAATTGAATTTTTCTAGTAACTGAATTAAATCTTCATCAGACCAATATCCTACCACTTCATTTACCGTATCGATATTCTTAATTTCAACTTGATAATTCATCATTTTTATTTTTATAATTAAGATTGGCATTTTATAATGCTAAACTATTTTCTCAATTTACGCTTTTAAAACCGCCTTGAGAAACAAATAACATATCTATAACACATTTTAAGAGGATTTTATGTCAAGATCAATTTCATATAGAGGATTAGATTTTTATAAATTGCTATCTTTGGAATTCAAAATTTTTGACTTCAATTAATAAAAAATAGTATATTATAATGAGTGTTTTACTTTCAAAATTTACAACCAAACATAATACAGCCCCTTTTTCGCAAATTAAAATCGAAGATTATTTTCCGGCTTTTCAGGAAGGAATCACTTTGGCTAAAACCGAAATTGATGCCATTGTAAACAATCCGGAAGCACCAACTTTTGAAAATACCGTTGTAGCCATGGATTTTGCAGGAGATGTTTTAGATCGTCTTTCGAGCATTTTCTTCAATTTGAATTCTGCTGAAACGAGTGACGAAATGCAAAAAATTGCCCAGGATGTTTCGCCTTTGTTATCTGAATTCGGAAATGATATTACTTTAAACGCTGCTTTGTTTGCTAAAATAAAAACGGTTTACGATCAAAAAGAAAATCTGAATTTAACTCCGGAGCAAACTACGCTTTTGGATAAAAAATATAAAAGTTTCTCCAGAAACGGAGCTAATTTACCGGAAGACAAAAAAGACCAATTGCGCGAAATTGACAAAGAATTATCTCTATTAAGTTTACAATTTGGAGAAAATGTTTTGGCCGAAACCAATGCTTTCGAATTGCATTTAACTAACGAAAGTGATTTAGCCGGATTACCGGAAGGCACCATTGAAGCAGCCCGACTTTTAGCCAAAGACAAAAATAAAGAAGGCTGGATTTTCACTTTGGACCATCCAAGTTATGTTCCGTTTTTGACTTATGCGGATAATCGTGAATTGCGTAAAAAAATGGCAATCGCTTTTGGTGCAAGATCGTTTCAGAATAATGAATTCGACAATCAGGAAAATGTGCTAAAAATTGCCAAATTGCGTTTTGAAAGAGCCAATTTATTAGGTTATAAAACCCATGCTCATTTTGTTCTGGAAGAAAGAATGGCACAAAACCCTGATAGAGTTTTTACTTTTTTAACTGATTTGTTATCCAAAGCAAAACCGGCAGCTCAAAAAGAATTTACCCAATTAACGGCTTTCGCGAAACAGTTAGACGGAATCGAACAATTGGAAAAATGGGACGGCGCTTATTATTCGGAGAAATTAAAACAGCAACTTTTTCAGTTAGATGATGAAAAACTAAAACCGTATTTTCAATTAGAAAAAGTTTTAGAAGGTGCTTTTTCGGTGGCCAAAAAACTGTTCGGATTGACATTTACCGAAGTTTTTGATATTGATAAATACCACGAAGAAGTAATCACTTATGAAGTAACTGATGAACAAAATAATCTGGTTTCGATTTTCTACGCTGACTTCTTCCCAAGAAAAGGAAAAAGAAACGGTGCGTGGATGACATCATTTAAATCGCAATATGTAAAAGATGGCGTAAACGAAAGACCACATATTTCGAACGTTTGTAATTTTACCAAACCTACTGAAACCAAACCATCTTTGCTAACTTTTAATGAAGTAACCACTTTGTTTCACGAGTTTGGTCACGGTTTACACGGCATGTTGGCCAACACTAATTATCCAAGTTTATCGGGAACTTCAGTCTACTGGGATTTTGTGGAATTGCCAAGTCAGATTATGGAAAACTGGTGTTACGAACCGGAAGCTTTGGCTTTGTTCGCTAATCACTACGAAACCGGAGAAATTATTCCGATTGAATATGTGCAAAAAATCAAAGAAAGTGCGAGTTTTCAGGAAGGATTGGCTACAATGCGTCAGTTGAGTTTTGGATTACTGGATATGGCATGGCACGGACAAGACCCAACTTCTATTACAGATTTAAAGGCTTTTGAAACGGCACAATTTGCGAACACACAATTGTATCCGGATGTAAAAGAAAACGCAATGAGTACGGCTTTTTCTCATATTTTTCAAGGTGGATATTCGTCTGGATATTACAGTTACAAATGGGCTGAAGTTCTGGATGCCGATGCTTTTGAATATTTTAAGCAAAATGGAATTTTCAACAAAGAAATAGCCACAAAATTTAAAGACAATGTCCTTTCAAAAGGGGGAACAGAACACCCGATGACTTTATACAGACGTTTTAGAGGTCAGGAACCAAAACCGGAAGCTTTGTTGAAGAGAGCGGGACTTTTGTAGACTTTCTTAGATTTTAGACTTCTTAGATTATTAGATATTGAAAACCGGGGTAGTAATACTTCGGTTTTTTAATTCAATTTAAAATTGAATTTATTTATCTTCACAAGCTTTAACTTTTAACCTATATATTCATTTTGAAAAAATACTTAAAAATCATCTTATATCTTGCCGTTTTCGGAGTAATTGTAATTCTTTCGGTTAATTATTACGTAACATCCACAACCAGAAAACACATTTATAATTCTATCAGAAGATTTCCTAAAAATGATGTCGGTATTGTTTTTGGTGCCGGAATCAATGGAGACCAGCCCAGCAAATATTTAAAAGACAGACTGGACGCCGGGATTTTATTATGGAAAGCAAAACGAATCAATAAAATTTTATTATCTGGAGATAATGGCCGTATAGAATATGATGAGCTGACCGTAATGAAAAACTATTGTTTCAGGCATGGAGTTGATACCGCCAAAATATTTATTGACTATGCCGGTTTCGATACCTACTCTACTATGTATCGCGCAAAACATATTTTTAAGATTAAAAGAGCTACATTAATATCACAAAAATATCATTTGAGCAGAGCAATTTACATCGGACAGAATATCGGCATAAAATCGGTTGGTTATTCTGCCAATAAAGGAGATTATAAAGGCTATGGATATGTTACTTTCAGAGAGTATATTTCTGTTTTCAAATCTTTTATTGATGTTTTGAGAAATCGGGAGCCGCATTTTTTAGGAAATCCAATTGATATCAACGGTTCTTCTAATTATTCTAAAGAAGATAAAAGATAAAAAAAGCCTGCAAAAATTTTTGCAGGCTTTATATTTACTATTTAAAGTCAAATTTTTTATTTTTTATTTTTTATTCTTTATTCTATGCTCTTTATTCTTTCTCTAAAACCTTTTTTGCTAATTTGCCAACAGTAAGTCCTTGCACCACAATTGAAAACAATACTACAATATAGGTAACTTCCAGCAGCAGGTTTTTATATTCTCCTTCGGGCATTGAAAGCACCAATGCAATAGAAACTCCACCACGAATTCCTCCCCAAACTAAAACCATTAAAGAACCTTTATTGTATGTAGATTTAATGCCAAAAAACTTAAAGGTATCGAAGAATTTCCATGGTAAAACAATTGAGGCGATTCTAGAAAATAACACGATAAAAATCGCTATAAAACCGGTTAGCAATTGTTTGTTCAAATCGGGTAATAATAACAATTCAAAACCAATAAATAAGAATAAAATAGCATTCAGTATTTCATCAATAAGTTCCCAAAATTTACCCAGATAATCCTGTGTTATTTCGCTCATCGCTACTTTCTTTCCATAGTTCCCAATGATCAATCCGGCAACTACCATCGCCAGCGGACTTGAAACGTGTAAACTTTGGGCAATTAAAAATCCTCCCATCACGATAGAAAGTGTGATTAGAACAGAAACTTTATAATCGTCGATTTTCTTCATCACCCTTGATGCTGAAAATCCTAAAACTGCTCCCAATAAAAGTCCGCCAATTCCTTCTTTTGCAAATAGCCAGGCAATCGAGCCAAAACTCATGTCAAATGTTGGATCAGTCGCTATTTTCAACACAACAGCAAACATTACTACTGCCACACCATCATTAAACAAAGACTCACCAACAATTTTGGTTTCTATTCGTTTAGGCACTTTTGCCTGTTTTAAAACCCCCAACACTACAATTGGATCGGTTGGAGAAATTAATGTTCCAAAAACTAAACAGAATATATATGGAATTTTTATTCCTAAAATTGGTGCTATATAGTAAAGCAGTACGGAAACTATTAAGGCAGATAATACCACGCTAACTGTAGAATAAATTATAATAGGAACTTTTTGTTCTTTAAGATCCGAAATATTGACATGAAGAGCGCCTGCAAAAAGTAGAAAGTTAAGCATCGCCCCCATTAAGATTTCATTGAAATCAAATTCTTTGATAAGTTCAAAAAAATGTTTTGTAGTGGCTGGAAAATAAGAATCGCCCAAAAGACGAATTCCAACTGAAACCAACATGGCAATGATCATGATTCCGATAGTTCCCGGAAGTTTTAAAAATCTTAAATTTAAATAGGCGAAGAAAGATGCCAGCACTATTAGTACTGAAAAGGTGTAGTATAATTCCATAAATGTGATTTTTACAAAAATATCTTTCTCATTACTTAATCAAAAGTTTCGGGACTTGAATTAACATAACTTTATAATTACAAAATAAGTTTCATTTATTTTTGAAAGTTTAAAAACTTTTGCTTACATTTGGTGTATGGAATTCAAAGAAGCAAAAAATAAGTTTGTACAGACCTGGGGAGCCTTAGGTTCTCAATGGGGAATTAATAAAACCATGGCGCAAATCCATGCTCTATTAATGGTCTCAAAAGAAGCTGTTTCGATGGAAGATATTATGGACGAATTACAGATTTCGCGTGGAAATGCCAGCATGAACCTAAGAGCTTTAATGGATTGGGGAATTGTCTATAAAGAATATAAAGCCGGAGAAAGAAGAGAGTTTTTTACCGCCGAAAAAGACCTTGATGAATTGGCAGTTAAAATTTCGAGAGAAAGAAGCAAAAGAGAAATCAAACCTGCCCTTAAAATCTTAAAAGAAGTTTCAACAATTGAATCCGGAAATTCAGCAGAAGAAAAACACTTTATTGATCAGACTTCAAAATTGTATGACTTTGTTTTAAAAGCAGATAATATGTTAGATAAAATGACAGAATTTAATGAAAACTGGTTGGGACGTTTAGTTCTAAAAATTATGAAGTAAAGTTCAATCTAAAAAAAATTTAAATAAAACTTTCATTTTTTTCTGAAAGTTTAAAACAAACTATAATTATGAAAACACTCAAAAAAATAAATAAAATTGCTTTGTTTACCACCTTAGTATTATTTCTTACTGTTTATTTAGGTTTGTTGGCTCAAATACCGTTAGGAGTTATTCAAGTAGTTTCAGCTATTTATTTAACCATAAAAACTTACAATAAATTGGATTATGCTAAAAAACATTTATCCAATTATTGGATAATAACAATAGTAGAACTTACCCTATTGTACTTACAAAACAATTATTATCAAACAAGTAATGATGCTATAGAATGGTCATTGATGATGATTTTCCCAATGTCAATTGCAATTTATTTTTACATCATAATGAAAAAAATAGTCGGGCAACATGAATACATTGAAAACCATGAAATAAATCTTAAAGTAAAACCCAACTAAACTTCATTTCCCAGAAGTTTACAATAATGACTAATTATGAAAAATGTTAATTATCTCAATATTTTTTTTGTCGGCATACCTACGATACTTTTCCTAACAGGTCTTTTCCCAATTATAGATCTAAGTGCATTAGGCTTATTGTTCAGTATTCTTACAGGACTCTTTCAAGTAACAATTGGTGGATGTTTGCTGATGGATGAACCTCATAATAAAGGGCTTCAATGGTACATAATTGGAGTAATATTATTCTTTATTGCAGTCTGCATAAATCCTTATTTACCAAAAGGTGACTTTAAAACTTATTTCTTTTTTGCAATTCCATCAATACTTGCACTGCATCTTACTTTAATAATCTATAAAAAAGCAAACAAATGAACTTCTTAAAAGCAGAATGGAAAAACTTAGCACTTTTCAATTATGAAGTTGATGCTAAAATCTTAGAACAGTATCTTCCGGCAGGAACAGAAATAGATATTTGGGAGAACAAATGTTACGTAAGCTTAGTGGGCTTCATGTTTAAAAACACCAAAATTCTTGGAATTAATGTTCCGTTTCATGTTGATTTTGAAGAAGTCAATTTGAGATTTTATGTAAAAAGATTTGAAAATGGTGAATGGAAACGCGGTGTAGTTTTCATCAAAGAGATTGTTCCTAAAAAAGCCATCACTTTTATTGCAAATACTTTGTATCAGGAACATTACGAAACTCAGAAAATGAAACATGAAATTATTGAAGCGGAAGATAGAAATACTTTTGTTTACCAATGGAAAAATAAAGAACAATGGAATACTATTCAGTTAGAAACTGCAAAAAAACCAAAAGAAATCAAAATTAATTCTGAAGCTGAATTTATTACGGAACATTATTTTGGTTACACCAAAATTGATAAAGAAACCACTTTTGAATATGAAGTTCAACATCCGAGATGGGAACAATTTGAAGTTCTAAATCATAGAATTGATATTGATTTTCCTGGAAATTATGGCAATGACTTTGAGTTTTTAGAAAACACTGTTCCAACATCCGTTTTTCTGGCAAAAGGATCTGCCATTAAAGTAAAAAACAAACGAAAACTCAAAACTGTTTTAACACTCGAAGAAGCTTATAACTAATCTTATTCATCTTAAAAATCAGGAATCATGAACATAACTATACCAAACTGG
>Ga0247805_1000663_pt1 | contig 17341 bp, 15 predicted proteins | sample UWRJL044104R1_FD_180930 | JGI IMG/M metagenome (GOLD analysis project Ga0247805, IMG submission 180930) | Plant litter microbial communities from Arlington Agricultural Research Station in Wisconsin, United States - UWRJ-L044-104R-1 | ecosystem: Environmental > Terrestrial > Plant litter >... | reverse complement strand
AAATGTGGTTTCAATTACTGTTGGGACATTATTAATGATTTCTTCATAAGCTTTTGTCGGTCTGCGAACTCCCTGTTTACTTTTCGTAATATATTGTTGAATTGTATATCCTAAATAACCTTTTTTGATTTTGATTTCTGGTGTAATACCAAAACTATCCAGCCTTCCAGAAAATCTATCTTCTGCAAGTGTTAATGATTTTTCATATAAATTAATCCAACTAGCAAGCCATTCAGATATATTTTTTATGCCGAGAATGCTAAAAATATCTGTTCCCATCGGAGTAATAAAATAATCACAGCCAATTAATACGCTTCTATTTATAGAGCCGAGACTTGGACCTAAATCGTAAAAGACGTAGTCATAATCATCTTTCAGAGTTTCAATTAAAAATGTATTCCAATTTGTTTTACGTATTCCTCCAATATCACCACCTAATAAATCGTGCCAAGCTGAACCTAGACGGTCTTCAATAATAGAAAACTTTGGATTTCCAGGAATTAAATCAACATTAAATCTATTGTTACTTTTGTCTACTACTTTGATTTTAACATTTATTTGAGAATCTCCATCTTCAATAGGTTGTAAAATATCACTAATTGTCGAGTATTTATTGTTGTTTTTTTCAGCTCCATTTTCACCCCAATACAATTCAGATGAAAATTCTTGACCCATTAAGAGTTGGGTGGTGTTACATTGTGGGTCACAATCAACAATTAAAACTTTTTTATCTAAATTATCAGCAATAAAAGAAGCTATATTACAAGAAAGCGTTGTTTTTCCAACACCTCCTTTATTATTAAACATTGCTATTGATATCATATTATTGTTATTTGTTTATTTGCGTTCTCATTTTGTATTATTACCCCTAACTTGTATATAGGTCTGATAAAATCAGACTTATCATCCCAAAAATGGGTGGATAGGTCTGACGGCAATCAGATTTTATTTATTTTCAAATATATTGTTTTCTTTCAGAATTGTACTCCAAAATACATGTTATTTGTAAATGATTACTGTAATATCTATAAAAAGCATAATAAGTCGATAAAATACTGTTTTTAGGAATAATCTTAGTTTAAATATTTTGATAACTACTATTTATTCCTCTTTTAATTTCCATGTTTTTGAAATTGCTGCTAACATTAACCATGGTTCAATAACTATATTAATTATTGAATGGGCAATTATACAAGGTCCTATGTTTCTGTTGCCCACTATATATACAATTGCTAATCCAAATCCTAAAAAGGTTGTAGCAATAAATGCTCCTTTTAAAAATTGTTTTTCTTTACTAAACAATCCCCAGCTAATATGTATTAATCCAAATACAAGTCCGGAAACTATGATTTGTATTGCAGCACCGTAGCCTAACTTCATTAACAAATCCATTAACCAGCGTCTAAAAACCACTTCCTCTAAAATTCCACCTACAATAGTCAATAACCCAACCATTTTGAATAATGATATTTCTCTTTGCTTTTGGTAAACAAATGGAACAACTTTAAAAGTGTAAGTAACATAAGAAACAGTCAATACAATAGCCAGAATCCATGCAATTGCTGATGCAAATGTTCCACTTGACAATCCTAAATTCTCAAACATTGGAATTTTATAACCTATTAAATGCGTCAAAATAGGACTGAACATAAATAAGCTCATTGAAAGTATTATTAATCCTGTTTTTCTTCTGTTTGATTTTTCTGTTATCTCCATTTTATTTATTACTGTCACTATTTCTGAATTTTTATACTTTTTTGGAATCCAAATATATCGTTTTTTTCTTATGAAATAATTTTATTTGTAAGATAAGTTCCCTCCGCTACCGTACGAATCCTTTCGTGTGGTTCTAGTTTAATAGTTAAATACCAAACATTCTAAAGACTACCACATCATCAATCAAGCCATTTTGACCTGCATAATCAATAGCACTACTGTATACATAATCTTCTGGTTTATAAACTAAGCCTTGTTCTACAGGATTATTATGTACATAATCTATTTTTTGCTGAATCACTTTGTTGCTCCAAAGTTCAATAGGGTGGTTGTCATGTCTCCAAAACTGATAGTGTTTTACATTAGAACTTTTGACTGCTTCTTTTCTAAAAAAATCCAATAAGAATTCTTTTCTACTCTCTCTTGGATTTTCTTGTATGCTCTTTACAATAGATTGACTGGTAAATCTTTTTAAATCTCCAATCAACAACTCTGGTTTTTGCCCCTTTAGACTCCTAAAAACCAAATGCACATGATTACTCATAATACACCAAGAATGAATTTCTAATCCTTTGTTTTTTTGACAAAAAACTAGACTTTCAATGAATAAGTCTTTGTACTCGTTTCTTGTAAATACATCCAGCCAGCCTACAACAGCAAAACTGATAAAATATAAGCCTTCAGGATTATGGAATTTATAATTTCTACTCATAGTTACTTTTTTAGGAGTATACTGTAAATATAAAATTTAGTTTAATTCACGAACCACACGAAAGGATTCGTGCGGTAGCGGAGGAGTATAGTTTTGAGACAATCAATTTTTCCATTCTTCTTTTAGAATACTATACACGTAAGTTCCTTCACTTTGTCCATACGATTGAATATTGTAATTTCTCAAAAGTCCCTCTTTAATAGCTCCAATTTTCTCAATTGCTTTTTGTGATTTTAAATTTTTTATATCGATCTTAAATTCTACTCTTCTTAAATTTAGAGTGTTAAAGCAATAATCTAAGAGAAGTCCTTTGCAAATCGTATTTATACCTGTTCCTTGAAACTTCTTACCTATCCAAGTCCATCCTATTTCCAATCTCTGATTCTGAAAACTAATATTTCCAAACATTGTTAATCCTATTGGACTATTATCCTTTTTCATAATAATTATTAGAGGATATAGTTCTTTCTCTTTTTTTGAATTAAGACAGAATTTAAAATAATTCAACAAATCATCTCTGTTTTTTACTCTTGCTCCAAATTCGCCTAACTCATTATTATAGCTTATAGATTCAATTTTGTCAACATCATTAATAGATAAAGGGCGTAATAAAATAGAATCGTTTTCAAGAATTAATTCGTTTGAGAAAAATTGTTCTAAATTCATTTTATAATTTGTGTATACTGGTTTTACTTAATACGAAAACAATTTCTAGCGGAGCCAAACGAAAGGATTAGTGCGACAGCTTATAAGATTATTCTAAAAGTTTATTGCCATCAATTTTAAATCCAACTGCTTTGAGTTCTTTAGCAACAGATAATTTCCAATTACCATTTGGATCATATGGAATATACAGGACACCTTGGTAATCTGAAGGTATTTCAAAGTTTTCAACTTGCTCATGAAGAACAACTACATTTTCTCTTCCAATTTTTCCTAAGAAAAAACCGAGTTCTAATATAACGTTTTGTCTAGCTCTAAATTTAGCTTGTTCACTTTTTTCGTTTTTGTTAAATGCGATATCATCCGCTGATAATAAAACAATAGCAAATGAAACATTCGAAAAGTCAGTAAATTTTTCAATTATTGTTTTCCCCTTATTAGCTTGTTCATGTAGTATGACAGGTTTTAAATCAATTTTTTCTAAAAACCTGGCACTTGATTGTTTCATTTCTTCATTATGTCCATGAACAATAAATATATTTTCTGATAAAATTGAATTTTTAGATTCTGTTGCTGGTGGTAACTCAATAAATTCCGTCAAACTTAAATCTTCTAACATTACGTTGATCAGATTTATTAATTCTGATTTTCCACTGTTGAAACTATTATAGTATATGCTATCGCTCATTCCACTCCAAGCGATTGAAGGCGAAAATCTAATCTTTTTTAGCTTTTCAATATAATCAGAAGTAATTCCAAAGATTTTTTTTACAAGCATATCAGCCCTTTTTATAATCTTGTCTAAATTGTTATCATTATATGATAAAGCTTCAGCTTCAGATAAAAGACTTTTTAATAAGGTTGTTTTGTTATTATTCATGGGTTGAGTTAAAGTATTTATTAATTTTTAATATATAGATGATATAAAATTTTGTATGGTAAGTATATGTTTTACTTATATATTTATTATTTTCAAATATATCTTTTTTTCTTATGAAATAATTTTATTTGTAAGATAAATTCCAATACGATATTTTAGAAATAAAACAATCTAACTAGCCCTGATGGAGCCGATATCCTCGTGAAGTGGAGCGGAACGAGATAAAGGCGAGAGCAGGAGGGAAGTACTTATGGAAAACTATGGTTGTGCTCCAAAAAAAAAAACACCAGCCGTGATGACTGGTGTTGTTTGATTTTGATAGTGAGATTGCTTCGTTCCTCGCAATGACTAAATGACTATTAAATGTTCGACTCGGTTTGATTTCTAAAAACCAATTGCCCATCAAAAGCATCCAAAAGGATAATGCTATCGGTAGTGATTTTGCCAGCCAGAATTTCTTTAGACAACTGGTTCAACACCTCTCTTTGAATAACACGTTTTACGGGGCGGGCTCCAAACTGCGGATCATAGCCTTTATCAGATAAATAGGCAATAGCCTCTGGAGTGGCGTCCATAGTGATGCCTTGTTGCGCCAGCATTTTAGTAACCGATTTGAGTTGGAGGCCTACAATTTGAGCAATATTAGCATTGGTCAACGGAGTAAACATCACAATTTCGTCAATACGGTTGATGAATTCCGGGCGAACGGTTTGTTTCAATAATCCTAAAACTTCTACTTTAGCAGCTTCGGTTGCGGCTTCGACACTTCCTTTTAGATTCTCGAATTTATCCTGAATAATCTGGCTTCCCATATTAGAAGTCATGATGATAATGGTGTTTTTAAAATCGGCAAGGCGGCCTTTATTGTCTGTTAAACGTCCTTCGTCCAGCACTTGCAACAAGATGTTAAAGGTATCGGGATGCGCTTTTTCGATCTCATCCAGTAAAATCACAGAATAGGGTTTACGGCGCACGGCTTCGGTCAATTGTCCGCCTTCGTCATAACCTACATATCCCGGAGGCGCACCTACTAAACGGCTCACGCTGTGGCGTTCCTGGTATTCACTCATATCAATTCGGGTCATGGCATTTTCATCGTCGAATAAATATTCGGCTAAGGCTTTGGCCAATTCGGTTTTACCCACACCTGTTGTTCCTAAGAATAGAAATGTTCCCACCGGTTTTTTCATGTCCTGCAATCCTGCACGGCTACGGCGAACGGCATCACTCACGGCTTCGATGGCTTCTTCCTGACCAACAACTCTGCGGTGCAATTCGTCTTCCAGATGCAATAATTTTTCTCTTTCGCCCTGAAGCATTTTTACCACAGGAATTCCAGTCCATTTGGCTACAACCTCGGCAATGTCTTCGCGGGTTACTTCTTCTTTGATTAAAGAGCTTCCACCTGCTTGATTTTCGACTAATTCCTTATGTAAAAGATCTAGTTTTTCCTGCGCTTCCTTGATTCTTCCATAACGAATTTCGGCTACCTTTCCGTAATCGCCATCGCGTTCGGCACGTTCGGCTTCTGATTTAAAGTTTTCAATCTCTGTTTTTATTGCCTGAATGTTATCGACTACATCTTTTTCTGATTTCCATTTGGCAAATATTTTATTTCTATCTTCTTTAAGATTGGCTAATTCCATTCCTAAAGTTTTGAGTTTTTGCTCGTCTTTTTCGCGTTTGATGGCTTCAATTTCAATTTCCAATTGCATTACTTTTCGATCTAAAACATCCAGTTCTTCGGGTTTCGAATTGATTTCCATTCGGATTTTAGAAGCTGCTTCGTCCATCAAATCGATGGCTTTGTCCGGTAAAAAACGATTGCTGATGTAACGTTGCGATAATTCTACCGCAGCAATAATGGCTTCGTCTTTAATTTGTACCTGATGGTGTGTTTCGTATTTTTCCTTGATTCCACGCAGAATCGAAATGGCACTTTCGGTATCCGGTTCTTCAACCATTACTTTTTGGAAACGACGTTCTAAGGCTTTGTCTTTTTCGAAATATTTTTGGTATTCGTCTAAAGTTGTTGCTCCAATAGCACGCAATTCGCCACGAGCTAGAGCCGGTTTCAGGATATTTGCCGCATCCATTGCGCCTTCGCCACCTCCGGCACCAACCAGCGTGTGAATTTCGTCAATAAATAATACAATGTCTCCTTCGGCAGCAGTGACTTCTTTTACCACTGATTTTAAACGCTCTTCAAATTCTCCTTTGTATTTGGCTCCGGCAATCAAAGCTCCCATATCCAGTGAAAAAACAATTTTGTCCTTCAGGTTTTCAGGAACGTCGCCATCTACAATTCGATGCGCCAAACCTTCGGCAATGGCGGTTTTACCCACACCAGGTTCACCCACAAGCATTGGGTTGTTTTTGGTTCGACGGGTTAGAATTTGCAATACGCGTCGGATTTCTTCGTCACGCCCAATTACGGGATCGAGTTTTCCTGATTTGGCTAATTCGTTCAGGTTTTTAGCGTATTTATTTAACGAATTATAGGTTTCTTCAGCTGATGCCGATGTTACTCTTTCGCCTTTTCTTAATTCTTCAATGGCTGATTTTAGTGCTTTTCCAGTAACGCCCTGATCTTTTAAAATTTGTGCTACTTTGCTTTTAGAATCGAAAATAGCTAAGATTAAATGTTCGATAGAAACATATTCATCGTTCATCTTTTTAGCAATAATTTCGGCTTCGTTTAGCGCTTTGTTAGCATCTCTGGAAAGCATCACATCGCCACCGGAAACTTTAGGAAAACTTTGAATTGTACTGTCCAGAATTTGTAAAAACAACGGCACATTTACGTTCAGTTTTTTCAAAATAAAAGGCGCTACATTTTCATCGACTTCAAAGATGGCTTTAAAAATGTGTTCGTTTTCTATTTGCTGTTGTCCGTAGCTTTGTGCGAGCTGTTGCGAAAGCTGAATGGCTTCCTGCGATTTAATGGTGAATTTATTTATATTCATGATTCGTATATTTTTAAGTTGCTATTTATTTATCTTTGCTGAACAATATTCAATTTGTATTCCATCGTAAATTTACAGTCAAAATGACATAAAATCTATGATTTTTATCATAATAAAATGTCAAAATGACCTAAAACCAGTCAAAACATGAGTTTTTTTAAAAATATCTTTGGGAGTGATGAAACTCCAAAACAGCCAGAAAGTAAAATGAATTGGGAATTACTTACTGATATCGATCAGTTGGGTGAGATTATTTTCAATTCGAACGAAAAGCCAGCGGTGATATTCAAGCACAGTACGCGTTGCAGTATTAGTAGAATGGCTTTAAAGCAATTTGAAAATGAGTTTGATGCTACTGAAGGAGTTACTCCTTATTTTTTAGATTTAATCGCTTACCGCGAAATTTCGAATGAAATAGCCAATCGTTTTAATGTTCACCACGAATCACCACAAATTCTTCTAATAAAAGATGGAAAATCAGTTTACGACGCTTCGCATTCTGATATTGATGCGACAGTGTTGAAACAGAAACTGTAACATTTTATAGAAAAAAAAGCGGTTGTGCAGAAATTACTTTTTGTACAGCCACTTTTTTTTACTTCTGATTTATTTCTTTTTGATGAGACTTTGAGGATTGTTTACCGCATTACTGATTTTTTCAGGTGCTTTAAAACGGTAGCCTATATAAAATTCAAAAAACTGCTGTTGGTCTTGTACATGAATTTTAGGATCAGCATTATAATAAAAAGTATTCAAACGGCTTGTTACTCCTGTATAGAATTTCTCAGAATTATATCCTAAAGTAAGTCCTAATTGCGCTTGTAGCGAAAGCCCGTCTACGGTTTCATCAGGAGTACCATCCGTATAGGTTGTTTTAGTATTGTTGTATCCTACACCGCCATAAGCACCCGCCGAAACCAGGAATTTTTTACTAATAACCCAATTGTAATAATAGCCAGGACCTACCGCTATATCAATACTATTGTCTTCGCTGGGATTGTTGTTTTTTATGTTGGTAAAATAGTAACTGATACTTGGTACAAAACTTCCGGCACTTTTCTTTTGCCATTCACTTTGCAAAAAGACGGCTCTAAATGAAAAGTTGGGATTAAAGATGTAGGAAGTGCTTCCGCCAAATTTTCGAACCTGAAAATCTGAAAACAATATGTTTTCGGTTGCTCCGATGTCATCTTTATCCACATAAAAACCTTTTGTTTTAGTGTATTGTATGCTTTGCATCCACTTGCCTAAATACAATCGGGTTCCGAGATTATAAAACGTAGTCTTGCCATTACTTTCATTGTCTTTATTAAAACTGATAAATTCGGGAGTGTAGCCTAAGTCGAATTCGATAAATTTATACATAAAAGTAAAAGTTGATCTTAGCCTTTGATTAGGAGAAAGCGTAAAATCAAGATTGCTATTTTGGTCTTTAATATGAAACGAGTTAAAACTATTACTAAATCCCAATCTCGTTTTGATGTAATCATCATAAAGCTCAATATATTCATTAGTAACAGTTTTCAATATGGTATCGGTCTTTTTTTCCTGTGCCCAACTTACCGTTGTAATGATTAAAATAAGAAAAGAGATCTTTTTCATTATTCATGAATTAAGGATTAATTTTTTACTTTAGAACCAAAAGGACAACGTTTGATTAGGTAATTAATGGTAGCATGATAAGCATCGAAAGCAGTACCAAAAGAATTTCTGGATTCCGAATACAAGCTTGTTCCCTGGTCATTATAAAAATTTAGACCAATCTTAGTTTCGTAATTGATAACAGTTGTAGCATTATTAGAATTGTAAACAGTACCTGTTGCTTTTTTACTATCCTTTTTATCTGTTTCTTTTCCATTGTAGGTCGAGATGCCGCTTCCATAAGAAGAAGTTCCTTTGTTAGTCACATTAGCCATTCCGTAAACTACATTTTCTACACCTAAAAGAATAGCCATTTCTTTTGGCGTTTTTGACTTAATGTTAGCATAGGAAATTCCGTTTTTAGCCAAAAGACTATTAGTTGTAATAGGATCTTGTAATTGTAGTCCGTGCGTATTTTCTTTGATAGAAAGATAACTATCGTTTTGCAATTGCTCTGCCATAGTATTAGGATTCAGAGCAGAGTCGTTTGTGATAAATTCAAATGGTAAAATGGCAATTCGGCCTTTTCTGTCTGCTGCGGTAGAAGTGGATGCAGCTTCTGAATTATTCGAATTATTAATAATTTCTGTTCGACCGCTGGCAAATTCAATTTTGTTTATTTCCGATTTTTTAAATTCATATTCCAGCGTTTCGCCTTTGTAGATAAATTTAATAGCATCTTCTTTTACTGAAACAACTTTTCCAGTTCTTTTTTCACCATTAGACATAATTACTGTATCTGGTTTATCTTGTGCTGATAGTGTAATTATATTTAAAAGAAAGAGTATAAAAAACAAGCTTCTTTTTAGTTTAAATGATTTCATAATTTTAAGATTAAGGGATTTAAACCTTAAAATTAATTTTTTCAGATTTAAAATCCTACTAAAAAAAATGAAAAAACTTAGATTTAACACAAAGGTAATTAAGCTAAAAAACGAGTCTTTATAAGACAGAAATGATAAATTAAATTATTATATTTTATGAATTTATATTTTTTTAGCCAATTATTTTAAAAACTTCCGCTCGAACCACCGCCACTAAAATCGCCTCCTCCAAACTTCATTGGAGATTCGCTAGTAGCTTCGGGTTTAAGTCCGAATTGAGAAGCAACTATCAGCGTTTCGGCATTTAAAAAGGCATTCGAATTGTTTATTCTGTCGGGCTTAAAAGTCAATCCGCTTTCCTTGTCTTTTAGTTTTTTTATCGAAAAATAGGCAATGGCAAACAAAACTAAACCTCCCAGAGTTAAGGCAACTTCTACGGGTAAAACGGAATGATAAAATCGAATAGTATAGATGGAAAAACCAATAGCCAAAAAACTCAACCAAAGCATAATTCTATCCTTTGTTTTTAATGCCTGAACCAAATATAGTATTGGAACAATTACGGTGAAAGCGTAAAAGAAAAGAGCAAAAGGAATATCTTCTCCGGGAAAAATTTCATTTCCTAACAGCATTACAGAAAGTTCCCTTACAACCATATAATTACATGAAAGATAAAAGAGTACCAAACAGAAACTATTAGCTAATAAAACTCCTTTGTAATAATAATCTTCGTTTAAATTATTCAGGATTTTTTTTGTAAAAAAATAAAACCCAGCCGAAAATAACATAGCAACAAAGGGTAAAATAGCTTTTCCAATAGCACCCAATTCAAACATTCCAAAAAACAATACTGTTGAAGATGCTAAACAAAAAACAAGCATGGATGGCAAATGAATGTATCTTAAGTACATTAAAAAAGAGGCGATGGCAATGAAAAAAGCAATTACTATTTCGTAACCATCTGTTGTAATACCAATTGCAATACCTAAATTTAAAAGCGCTCCTAAATTAAAAGCATCGTCTAATCCGTGTGCATAATATTTTTGATTGGCTAAAACATTAGATCCAACAAAACCTACTATGGCAAAAAGATAAAAGCAAATATTCCAAAAGGTCTCACCGCTATCTATTCCTAATAATGAAAATGTACCACAAACGGATACATACAAAAAGGATCCTAACAAAAAGAACCCTAATCGTACCAGAATATTATCGTTTCTCTTAAAACCAGATAAGTTTTTCTTAATTATTTTGTTTTGTTCTTTGCTTATAAAACCGCCTGACTGTAAAGAATTGGCCTCTTCTATTAAAGACAAATTATCCAGTAAATTTTTGTCGTGTGCTATCATTAGGCTATTTCTTTATTGAATTTTTTAATCAGTTTGATGAATAATACTATGGAGCCAACAAAATAAGCGGGCAACAGTAAAACAAATAACGTCCAAAGATCAGAAAAGTCAATGTGTTCGAAAATTTTAAACAGGACTATATTTATTCCAATGTAAGCGTAAATAATCATAAAAACATACAATGAAATTGAGCTAAGCTCATAGCTGATTTTGTAAAAATAAAAAGTTGAACCCGCTAATATAAGAGCGAAAAAGAACCAGTAATCCTCCACTAAATTAGTAATAGAGGCAATGCTGATGATGTGCAAAGCAAAAGTTAGATAGATGATATTAAAATGAGTTTTCAGCTTAATTCTCGAACTATAAATGGTATATAAAATAAGCAAACCTCCTAATATAATTGCAGAATAACTCAGACTTTCGTCATCATAAAATTTATTATGGACTAAATCCTGAGGTGTTACCGAAATTCCAATATAAGCAGCTAATCCTGTAATAGCGATAGTTAAAGCACTTTTATTATCGAAATAATAGGCGCAGATAAAACTGATAATTGTGGGGATTAGAGTTGCTAATCCATAATCGGTTCCAAAGGCTTTGTATTGAAATTGTAAATATCCCACAAAAGTACAGCTTAATATTACGGCTGTAAGAACTAAATAATCATAAAGCGGATTTGGGAACAGTACTTCTTCTTTTTTGAAACCTGAAGCATTTTTAAAACAAAAATAAAAGCAAATAGCTGTAACTAAAAGTAACAAAGAAAGAATGGCAATATGGCCAATGGTATCAATGTTTTGATAAATCAAAATTCCAATTCCACCAGTAAATAACAAAACGGACAAATAGAGAAAAAGCTTCAATTCATTGTGAAGTGAAAAAATGTTCAAATTTCGATATGTTTGAATTTGCGTGAATTGTTCTTCAGAAATAAGTTTTTTTTCTAAAAGACTTCGTGTCGCCTGTTCGTTCATTTTTTTAGTGTAGCTAAGATTAGGTTCTCAAATATAAGGAATTTATATACAAAAAAACGCACCGATAATCTCGATGCGTTCTATAGTAAAACGAAAAATGTTTCTTTAAAAAGCCAGATTCATTTTTTCTTTAATTTCGGCTAAGCAAAGGTTGTTGATACTTCCTTCGTGAGTGTGTTTGGTCTCTTTGGGAGATTCATACGTTCCAGCTTCTAATTGTTCCGCAACGGCTTTGTAAGCGTCTCTAAAAGGCATTCCAGATACTACCATTTCGTTTAAAGTATCTACAGTAAACAGGTAGTTGTATTTTTTGTCGTTTAAGATTTCATCTTTTACTTTGATGTCTTTGATAGAGAAAATAGCAATATCCAGACAAGCTTGCAAATTTTGAATAGCAGGAAACAATCCTTCTTTCAATAATTGTAAATCACGGTGGTAACCACTAGGAAGATTATTTGTAATCAAAGTGATTTCGTATGGCAAGGCTTGAATTTTGTTGCATTTTCCACGAATCAATTCAAAAACATCAGGATTTTTCTTGTGTGGCATAATACTGGAACCAGTTGTTAAATGAGCAGGCAAGCTGATAAAATCAAAATTCTGACTCATATACAAACAAACATCCATAGAGAATTTTGCCAAGGTAGCAGCAACACTACTCATTGCAAAAGCTACTGTTTTTTCTGATTTTCCACGGCTCATTTGCGCAGCAACTGAATTGTATTTCAAAGTTTCGAAACCTAATTCCTGAGTAGTAAAAGTTCGGTTGATAGGGAAGGAGCTTCCGTAACCCGCAGCCGAACCTAATGGGTTTTGATCAACTACTTTTAATGCAGCATTCAACATTGTAATATCGTCAATCAAGGTTTCAGCATAAGCAGAAAACCACATTCCGAAAGAAGATGGCATCGCAATTTGCAAATGCGTATAACCCGGCAACAACACATTTTGGTGTTTTTCTGCCGATTCCATTAATAAATCAAAAAGTGTTTTTACCTGAGATTTCAAGTCTTTTACAACGTCTTTTAGGTATAAGTTTACGTCAACTAAAACCTGATCGTTACGGGAACGGGCAGTGTGGATTTTTTTTCCGGCATCGCCTAATTTTACCGTCAAAAGATATTCAATTTTCGAATGTACATCTTCAAAACTGTCTTCAATTTCGAAATTGCCTTTGGCTACATCAGCAATAATTTCGTTTAAAGCGACTACTAATGAATCGGTTTCAGTTGGAGTTAGTAATCCAATTTGTCCCAACATTTTAGCATGAGCAATAGATCCTAAAGCATCGTACTTAGCTAATACCAAATCCAGTTCACGGTCGTTTCCAACGGTAAATTGTTCGATTTGTTTATCTGTTGGTATTCCTTTTTCCCAAAGTTTCATTTTTAACTGTTTTTGGTTTATAGTTTATTGTTTTAAGTTCCAATTTGATGATTATTGGAATTTGGAATTTAATTATTAGAATTTATTTTAAAAAAATCAGTTAGTATTTTGATATACAATTCAATTCCTTCTTCTATTTCGTTAACGTAAATAAATTCGTCTGCCGAGTGTGAACGCAAGCTTTCTCCTGGTCCTAATTTCAATGATTTGCAATACAAAACCGATTGATCGGAAAGCGTAGGCGAGCCATAAGTAGTTCTTCCTAATGCGATTCCTGCTTGTACTAATCCGTGTGAAACAGGAATAGAAGAAGCGTTTAAATGCATCGAACGCGGATTTACTTCGGCGTTTACATTGGCTCTTACCGTTTCTAAAATTTCGGTGTTGTTGTAACAATCATTTACCCGAATATCCACAACCAAATGACATTCAGCAGGAACAACATTGTGTTGTTTTCCAGCGGAAATTTGGGTTACGGTCATTTTTACAGGTCCTAAAACTTCTGATATTTTTTCGAATTGATAGTTTTTAAACCAGTCAATTACAGGCATTGCATTGTAAATAGGATTGTCCGGATTGTTATGAGCAGCGTGACTGGCTGTTCCTTTTACAATTACGTCTAATACCAATAATCCTTTTTCGGCTACTGCTAATTGCATTAAGGTTGGTTCACCTACAATAGCACATTCTAATTCTGGTAAATGTTTCAACACACTGTTTAATCCATTTTTTCCACTGCTTTCTTCTTCTGCCGAAGCTACAATTACAATATTGTAAGGCAGGTTTTCAACGGCATAAAAATGAGTAAATGTGGCAATTAATGAAACCAAACATCCTCCGGCATCATTACTTCCTAAACCAAATAACTTGCCGTCTTTTACAATGGCTTCAAATGGATCATTAGTATAACCCTGATTGGGTCTCACCGTATCGTGATGCGAATTCAGTAAAAGTGTAGGCTTGGATTTATCAAAATATTTATTGTAAGCCCAGATATTATTGTTTTCTCTTTCGAAAGGAATGTTGTTTTGTGCAAACCAATTTTCTATTAAAATTGCTGTTTGATCTTCTTCACTTGAAAATGAAGGAGTTTCAATAAGCGATTTTAATAACGCAATGGCTTCTTGTATTAGAGTAGGTATGTTTTTCATATTTTACTTTTTTGCCACGGAGACACAAAATGGTGAAATTTTAAATTATTTCTTTGTGTTAACTTCCTTGTGGCAATTAATTATAATTCTATGTTGGTACAAATAGCCTTTGAATCTTTCAACATGCTATGATGACCAATTTTTATTTTCTGAACGCCTTTAGACAAACTATTAAAACAGTTGTCCAATTTAGGAATCATCCCCGAATGAATAGCACCTTCTTCTTTTAATTGAGCATAAAGGACTGAGTTGATTTGTTCGATTACCGAATTTTCGTCTTCTACATCCGTTAGAACGCCTGCTTTTTCAAAGCAATAATTCAAGGTTACTTCAAATACTTCTGATGCAGCAATGGCTAATTCACTAGCAATTGTATCCGCATTGGTATTCAATAATTGTCCGTTTTTATCGTGTGTGATAGCACAGAAAACAGGAACAATTCCGCTATTGATTAAAGTTTCTAATAATGGCGTATTCACTTTTTGAACATCACCAACAAAACCGTAATCTATTGTTGGATGGTTTCTTTTGGTTGACTGAATTAAATTTCCATCAGCACCCGAAAAACCCATCGCATTTGTATTATGAGCTTGTAATTGAGCAACCACATTTTTATTGATTTCACCAGCATAAATCATCACAACAACATCCAGCATAGGTTTATCAGTTATGCGTCGTCCGTCAATCATTTGAGGAACTAAACCAATACTTTGAGCCATTTTAGTAGCCGATTTTCCACCTCCGTGAACAAGAATCTTGTTTCCTTCAATCTTAGAAAAATCGGTTAAAAATTGAGCTAATTCTGTTGGACTATCAATGATGTTTCCGCCAATTTTTATAATAGATAATGGTTTTTTCATTTTTTGTAGTTTCTGAGTTGCTAAGTTATTTAAGGTTCTAAGTCGCCAAGCTAAAAACTCAGGGACTAGTTACTTGTTGCTTAGAAACTTTTTAATATTTTTTGTAAAACTAATTGAGCAGAATATGTTCTGTTATTGGCTTGTTCAATAACAATAGAGTTTTCGCTGTCAATTACTTCGTCAGCAACAATTACATTTCTTCTAACAGGTAAACAGTGCATGAATTTAGCATTGTTAGTCAATTTCATTTTGTCAGCCGTGATGGTCCAGTTTGGATCAGAATTCGTGATTTTTCCGTATTCTTTGTAATTGCTCCAGTTTTTAGCATAGATAAAATCGGCATTTTCAAAAGCCTTATTTTGATCGTATTCTATTTTAGAATCTTTAGTGATTTCTGGATTCAATTCGTATCCTTCCGGATGGGTAATTACAAAATCCATATCTTCCTGCTTTTGCATCATTTCTACGAAAGAGTTCGGAACAGCCTGAGGCAAAGCTCTAGGATGCGGAGCCCAGCTCAACACTACTTTTGCTCTGTGTTTGGTTTTATGTTCTGCCATTGTAATGGCATCGGCAAGAGATTGCATTGGATGTCCCGTAGCACTTTCCATATTTACAACAGGAACAGAAGCATATTTTAAGAAACCAGAAATCACGGTTTCGGCATTGTCTTTTTCTTTATCCACCAATCCGGCAAAAGCTCTAATGGCAATAATATCGCAATATTGAGAAACAACGGCAGCCGCTTCCTTGATGTGCTCTGATGAACCCTGATTCATAACCGCTCCATCCTGAAATTCCAGCGTCCAGCCTTCGCTGTTAAAATTCATTACAATTACATCCATTCCTAGATTCATAGCCGCTTTTTGTGTACTCAAACGGGTTCTCAAACTAGAATTGAAGAATAACATTCCTAAGGTTTTGTTCTTTCCTAGTTTTTTATTCTTAAGCGGATTTTTTTTGATTTTTAAAGCTTGTTTCACCCATTTGTCAAGTGAATCTATGTTTTGTATGGATATAAAGTTCATTTTTTATGATTTGAACGCTGATTAAACGGATTCGCTATCGCGAAGACACAGATAAAAGCGGATTTTTATTGTTTTGTTTAACTACTATATTGATTATTAATATTCGCTAAAGCGAAAATACGGATAAGAACGGGTTTTATTTTCTGATATTTTCAAATATTTTTCTTTTAAATTCAGGTTTTTTTCCAAAGTTTAAAAGCAAACCAACTTCGCAGTCAGTTGCTCTTAAATAATTAAGAATTTGATTTTCAAAATCTTTTACAATACAATCAGCTGCTTTTAATTCTAAAATAATTTTATCTTCTACTATTAAATCAGCATAATATTCTCCAACTTCAATTCCTTTATAATATACTGCAAGTCTCTTTTGAGTTTCAACTTTAAGTCCTTTATTTTTTAATTCTAGATATAAAGAATTTTGATATACTTTCTCTAAAAATCCATAACCTAACTCATTATAAACTTCGTAAAAGATTTTAATAATTACGTTTGTTAAGTCTTGATGTAATAATTCCATATTGAAAAATCTGTTTAATGCTACATCAAAATTATTTCATTTTTTTTAAATTCTAGAAAAATCTGTTTCAATCAGCGTCTTCGCGATAGCGAATCCGTATTATCTGTGTACCAATCTATATTATTTTAGTAAATGCAATTTCATTTTTCAAGGCATTCAAGATAAAATTATCTTTTAAACCATTGATAATCCAGGTTTCAATATTAGCTTCTTTTGCGATGGCTACTGCTTCAATTTTTGATTGCATTCCACCAGTTCCATGTGACGATTTAGAATCTCCAATTTCTTTTTCCAAATCTTTCAGTTCTTTCACTGAATGTATGGTTTCAGGAGTTCCTTTGTCCATGGATTCTTTGGTGTAAAAACCGTCGGTATTGGTGGCAATAATCAAAATGTCTACTTTTAATAAAACAGCAGCTAATGCAGCTAATTTATCGTTGTCGCCAAATTTAATTTCATCCGTGGCTACCGTATCGTTTTCGTTGATGATAGGGATGTAATTGTTTTTGACTAATACGTTGATGGTATTGACAATGTTTTTTCGGGTTTGCTCTTTTTCGAAATCAGAATAAGAAAGCAAACACTGCGAAGTATTTAGTCCTAAATCCTTAAAGTTTTCATTGTAAATCCGCATCAAATGAGGCTGACCAATGGAAGCCAAAGCTTGTTTTACA
>Ga0247805_1000662_pt1 | contig 17387 bp, 13 predicted proteins | sample UWRJL044104R1_FD_180930 | JGI IMG/M metagenome (GOLD analysis project Ga0247805, IMG submission 180930) | Plant litter microbial communities from Arlington Agricultural Research Station in Wisconsin, United States - UWRJ-L044-104R-1 | ecosystem: Environmental > Terrestrial > Plant litter >... | reverse complement strand
TTATTCTTTTGAAGTAATCACGTATGACTTTACTTATCACAATTATAGTTTTAGCACTTATTTTTGATTACATAAATGGTTTTCACGATGCTGCTAATGCTATTGCAACAGTAGTTGCTACAAAAGTATTGACTCCTTTTCAAGCAGTGGTTTGGGCTGCTTTTTTTAATTTTCTAGCCTATTGGGTTTTTGGTTTTGGAGTAGCAGATACTGTGGCAAAAACAGCACACACAATTGATATTAATTTGATTGTGATTCTGGCGGGAGTTATTGCTGCTATTTGTTGGAATTTATTGACCTGGTGGTTAGGGATTCCGTCGAGTTCTTCTCATACTTTAATTGGTGGATTTGCTGGTGCGGCTATAGCTCATGCTATTTTTATGCACGGTTTTTCAGATTATACTGTAGTTGAAGATGGTGTTACTATTACAAGACATTGGTATAATATTGTAAACTGGTATGATCCGGGTAAAGCAGGAGCAATGCCTACTGGAGTACTGATTATTGTCATATTTATCTTTTTAGCTCCGTTTTTAGGAGTTTTAGCTTCTTATTTAATTTCGATTTGGTTGTTAAATGCAGCCCGAAAAAGTATCTATCCAAAGATTTTTACTGTTGCTTTAATGATTGCTACTGTTTGGTTTATAAGCAAAATGGTTATTAATGACGTCGGTGAATCCCGATTTGAATCTCACTTTTGGAACGTAGCTTTTGATCCACATAATATCAAATGGTTTCTAGTTGGTTTTATTATATTGTCAGTTAGTTTATTCTGTTTGGTTTTTAGTAGTTTAAATCATCATCAATCAGAAGTAATGCTTAAGAAAATGCAATTGCTATCTTCAGCAGCATTTAGTTTAGGTCATGGTGGTAATGATTCTCAAAAAGTAATGGGTATTATTGCAGCAGCAGTAATTGTTTATACTAATAGCGAAGGAGTTGATTTGTACGCTATGCCAAGCTGGTTGCAAGTAGCTTTACCAGAAGGAGAAACTCCGGGAATTATGCCGGAATGGATTCCGTTAGCTTGTTATTCCGCTATTGCGGCAGGAACATTGAGTGGTGGATGGAAAATTGTAAAAACAATGGGATCTAAAATTACCAAAGTAACTTCTTTTGAGGGTGTTGCAGCAGAAACAGCTGGAGCTTTGACTTTATATTTTACGGAGCATTTAAAAATTCCAGTAAGTACAACACATACTATCACGGGTTCGATTATTGGTGTTGGATTAACTAAAAGAGTTTCTGCAGTAAGATGGGGAGTAACTGTGAGTTTGATTTGGGCCTGGATTCTAACCATTCCTATTTCGGCACTTTTAGCAGCAATTTGCTATTATATATTAAATATTTTCTTGTAATATAGAATCAAAATAGATCAAGCCATCCGATACTTCGGGTGGCTTTTGTTTTTAAGGCTTTTTTAAAATAAGAGCTTTTGTTTGTTTAAAAATAAATTTGTTATGTTGTATTTGTTGCTAAGTGTTATTTGTAGTGTGGCTGTGGGTGTAATTTTTAAAATAGCTCGTAAATGGTCTACCAATGCAAAACAAATAGTATTGTTTAATTATCTTTTTGCATTGTTGCTTTGTTACGCTGTTTTTTCTCCCGATGTAACCGCAATTACATCAGAAGCTCCATTTTTACTGTATGGAGGTTTAGGAATTTTGTTGCCTGTAGTTTTTCTGTTTTTAATTACTTCCATCAAAAATATCGGAATTGTAAAAACCGATGCGGCTCAAAGATTATCCTTGTTTGTGTCTATTTTGGCAGCTTGGTTGCTTTTTAAAGAAGTGTTTTCGATTACTAAGTTAATTGGAATCACGATAGGTTTTCTGGCCTTATTCTGTGTTTTAAATAAAACCGCTGATAACACCAAATCAGATTTGAAATATCCCATTTTGGTTTTCTTCGGTTTTGGAATTATTGATATTTTATTCAAAAAAGTAGCTGCTTTTACCGCAATTCCTTATATAACTTCTTTGTTTGTTATTTTTAGTATTGCTTTCTTTTGTATGATTGTTTTCGTCTTGTACGAAATGATAGTTCAAAAGAAATCATTTGAGTTCAATAATTTATTATTTGGATTACTAGTAGGTGGTTTTAATTTTGGGAATATTTTATTTTACTTAAAAGCACATCAGGCTTTCTCGACAAATCCATCCACTGTTTTTGCAGGAATGAATATGGGAGTTATTCTACTAGGAAGTATAGTTGGAATCCTTGTTTTTAAAGAAAAATTATCGAAACTAAACTATTTTGGGCTTGTTTTAGCGCTGTTGTCAATTGTGTTTATTGTGGTTTCAGTTTAGGGGCTTATCGGGACTCCATTTTGAAATTTTTCTCGATAGCCTTAATCATTTCACCAGCAATATCTTTGTTAGTTGCTGTTTCAATTCCTTCAAGACCTGGAGAAGAGTTTACTTCGAGTAATAATGGGCCTTTAGAAGAACGAATAATGTCTACGCCAGCTACTTTTAGGTCCATGGCTTTGGCGGCTTTAATAGCGATTCTTTTCTCGTCAGCCGTTGCTTTTATCACTGATGCTGTTCCTCCGAGATGAATGTTGGCTCTAAACTCACCCGGCATAGCTTCACGCTGAATAGTGGCTACCACTTTTCCGTCTACCACAAACAGACGTAAATCTTTTCCGTTGGCTTCTTTGATGAATTCCTGAACAAGAATATTGGCATTTAAACTTTTAAAAGCGTTGATAACACTTTCGGCTGCTTTTTTTGTTTCTGCTAAAACCACTCCTTTTCCCTGAGTTCCTTCCAGTAATTTTATTATTAAAGGTGACCCGCCAACCATTTTTATTAAATCGTCGGTATCTAAAGGAGAATTAGCAAAACCGGTTGTTGGAATATCAATTCCGCTATTCAAAAGTAATTGAAGTGAATATAATTTATCTCGCGATTGTGTTATGGCTGTAGCTGAGTTTAAGCAGAATACTTTTAAAGCTTCAAATTGACGTGTTAAAGCACAGCCGTAAAAGGTAATGCTTGGTCGGATTCTAGGAATGATAGCATCAAATTGATTTAGTATTTTTCCGCCACGATAATGAATCTCAGGAGTTTTAGCATCTAGTTTGATGTAACATTCTTTGATGTTTAAGAAATGCATTTCATGACCACGCATTTCTCCTGCTTCCATGATTCTTTTGTTGCTGTACAATTCAGGGTTGCTTGCTAATAAACCAATGCGTAATCCGCTAGGCGCTTTTTCCGAATTTTTATAGATTTCTTTTAGGCTGTCTGAAGTAGGTTGACCTAATAAAAATCGTTGTTCCGGATCTACAAGAATTCTTCCACTCATGGCTTCGCGGCCTAAAAGCATACGGAAACCCATAGTATCTCTATTGGTTAACGTCATTTCTATTGGCCAGATCGTATCACCAATTTTTAGATTGGTTTGGATTACATAGCGTTGTTCTCTAAATCCGCTAGAACTCTTTACAATTCTTTTGTCTACCAGCGGTGCTTCGCAATGAATAATAGTTTTAGAGTTGTTTTGGATAGGATTAATATCAAATTTTACCCAGTTGGATTCATTTTTGATAAATGGCGCAATATTGATAGCATGTAGGGCAGAAGTTTTTGCTCCTGAATCTACTCTGGCTTTTATTGTTGGGATTCCTAATTCAGGGAATGAACACCATTCTTCGCTACCTACAACTACTTTATTCATTATTTTATTGGATTGAGATTGTATTATGTCAAACGTCAAATGTAGTTATTTGTTATTTAAATTAATGCCAATTGTGTTAAAAGAATAAACCCGTTAGGTTATGAAAACGTAACGGGTTTAAGTATGAAAAGGATAGCAATTTTTATGGATTAGTTGCTTCTCCTGTTTTTTGAATTTTTACAGTTAATTCTTGAGAACCTTCTTCAATATCCATGAAAATCTCATCTCCAGTTGTGATTTTTGAAGTGATGATTTCCTCTGCAAGAGTGTCTTCAACGTATTTTTGAATGGCTCTTTTTAGAGGTCTTGCACCAAATTGTTTATCAAAACCTTTGTCTGCAATAAAAGCTTTTGCTTTGTCAGAAAGATTCAAAGTGTATCCTAAATCGGCAACTCTGGCGTATAATTTTTTCAATTCGATTTCGATAATCAAATCAATATCGTGTTTCTCTAAAGCGTTGAATACAATTACATCGTCAATTCTGTTTAAGAATTCAGGTGCAAATGTTTTCTTTAAAGCATTTTCAATGATACTTTTCGAATTATCATCAGCTTGCGCCACTTTAGCAGCAGTTCCAAAACCTACTCCCTGACCAAAATCTTTTAATTGTCTTGCTCCAACATTTGAAGTCATGATAATGATAGTATTTTTGAAATCAATTTTTCGACCTAAACTGTCTGTTAAAAATCCGTCATCTAATACTTGTAAAAGCATATTGAAAACATCTGGATGTGCTTTTTCTATTTCGTCTAAAAGGACAACTGCATACGGTTTTCTGCGTACTTTTTCAGTCAATTGTCCACCTTCTTCGTAACCTACGTATCCTGGAGGTGCACCAATTAAACGAGAAATAGCAAATTTCTCCATGTATTCACTCATGTCAATTCGTACTAAAGCATCTTCAGAATCGAATAATTCTTTAGCTAAAACTTTAGCCAATTGTGTTTTTCCAACACCTGTTTGACCTAAGAAAATAAACGAACCAATAGGACGATTTGGATCTTTCAATCCAGCACGATTTCTTTGAATAGAACGAGCAATTTTGACTACAGCTTCGTTTTGACCAATAACTTTACTTTCGATAAGTTGTGGTAATTTGGCTAATTTATTACTTTCAGTTTGTGCAATACGATTTACTGGAATTCCAGTCATCATAGAAACTACATCGGCAACATTGTCTTCTGTTACTTCAATTCGGTTGCTTTTAGCATCCTCTTCCCATTGTTCCTGAGCGATAGCTAAGTCTTTCTCGATGCGTTTTTCATCATCGCGAAGTTTAGCAGCCTCTTCATATTTCTGTTTTTTAACAACAGCATTTTTTAATTCTCTGATGTCTTCTAACTGACGCTCTAAGTCTAATATTTTCTTAGGAACTTCAATGTTAGTGATGTGAACACGTGAACCTGCCTCATCCAATGCATCGATAGCTTTGTCTGGTAAAAAACGTTCCGACATATATCGGTTTGTTAATTTAACACAGGCTTCAATAGCTTCCGGTGTATAAGTAACATTGTGGTGATCCTCATATTTGTTCTTAACGTTGTTCAAAATAGTAATTGTTTCTTCTACCGAAGTAGGTTCTACAATGATTTTTTGAAAACGTCTTTCTAAAGCGCCATCTTTTTCAATATACTGTCTGTATTCGTCTAATGTTGTTGCGCCAATACATTGTATTTCGCCTCTTGCTAATGCTGGTTTGAACATATTAGATGCGTCTAAAGATCCAGTAGCTCCGCCTGCACCAACTATGGTGTGGATTTCGTCAATGAAAAGAATAATGTCATCATTTTTTTCTAATTCGTTCATTACCGCTTTCATGCGCTCTTCAAACTGTCCACGGTATTTAGTTCCGGCAACTAAACTGGCTAGGTCTAAAGTAACAACGCGTTTGTTGAAAAGAATTCGGGATACTTTCTTTTGGATAATACGCAATGCTAAACCTTCGGCAATTGCAGATTTTCCAACTCCTGGTTCTCCAATTAATAATGGATTATTTTTTTTACGACGGCTTAGAATCTGACAAACACGTTCAATTTCTTTTTCGCGTCCTACAACAGGGTCTAGTTTTCCTTCCTCGGCCATTTCGGTTAAGTCTCTACCAAAATTGTCTAAAACAGGAGTTTTAGATTTTTTATTGGACTTATTGGCTGGATTGTTGAAATTACCTTCTTTTAAACTGTCATCTTGTCCTAAATCGTCATTGTAAGAGTCAGTAGCTCTTGGTAAATTTTCTAAGAATTCTTCTTCGTTTGGTGTCATATTTAGATATTGTTCTTTAGCTACGTCATAATCTATTTTAAGTTTATTCAATAGCTTGGTTGTAGGATCGTTTTCGTTTCTTAAAATGCATAGTAAAAGGTGAGCAGTACTAACCGACGGACTCTGGAAAACCTTGGCCTCGAGAAAAGTGGTCTTCAGAGCACGCTCCGCCTGACGAGTCAAATGCAGGTTTTTCTTTTCTAAATTACTATCTATTCCCGGGATAGCAGGGCTTAGGATTTCTACCTTTCTGCGTAAATGATCCAAGTCAATTGATAAATTGTTTAATATCTGTATTGCTTTACCATTACCATCTCTAAGGATACCAAGCATCAAGTGTTCTGTCCCAATGAAGTCATGACCCAGTCGTAAAGCTTCTTCTTTACTGTAGGTAATAACATCTTTTACTCTTGGTGAAAAATTGTCATCCATAATATTTATTTCTAGTATGTGTAAATTTAGTGAATTACTATTTGAAAAACAAAAACCGTACCTAAGTACTTATGTCAGCTAATAGACAAAAAAAATGGCAAAAAAGCTTGGTTTTGTCTTTAATTTATTAAACAAAAGCCAATGTTAATTTGTTAATAAATCATTGAAATTAGTGTGTTGAAAAGCTTTTAAAAATTTCAAAAAGCCGTATATTGGCACGTTTTGAAATGAATATAATTATTTAATATAACAACTTATGTCTGAAGGAGAAAAGTTAATTCCTATTAACATAGAAGATGAAATGAAATCAGCTTACATTGATTATTCAATGTCGGTAATTGTATCAAGAGCGCTTCCAGATGTTAGAGATGGTTTGAAACCAGTTCATCGAAGAGTACTTTATGGAATGTATGATTTGGGAGTAACTTCAAGATCTGCTCATAAAAAATCCGCAAGAATTGTCGGGGAAGTTTTAGGAAAGTACCATCCACACGGAGATACTTCTGTTTACGACGCTATGGTTCGTATGGCTCAGGAGTGGAGTATGCGATATTTATTAGTTGATGGTCAAGGTAACTTTGGTTCTGTTGATGGGGATAGTCCAGCAGCAATGCGTTATACTGAGGCCCGAATGCGCAAGTTCTCAGAAGAAATATTGGCAGATATCGAAAAAGAAACAGTTGACTTCCAACTAAACTTTGATGATACCTTATATGAGCCAAAAGTAATGCCAACCCGTGTTCCTACTTTATTGGTAAACGGAGCAACAGGTATTGCGGTAGGTATGGCCACTAATATGCCACCTCACAATTTAACAGAAGTTATTAATGGTACATTAGCTTACCTTGATAATAATGATATTGAAATAGACGAATTAATGACGCATATTAAAGCTCCAGATTTTCCAACTGGAGGTGTTATATATGGTTATGAAGGAGTTCGTGAAGCATTTAAAACTGGAAGAGGACGTATTGTAATGCGTGCTAAAGTTGGTTTTGAAGAAGTAGACGGAAGAGAATGTATTATTGTAACTGAGATTCCTTTCCAGGTTAACAAAGCTGATATGATTAAGCGTACAGCTGATTTAGTTAACGAGAAAAAGATCGAAGGAATTGTTAATATTCGAGACGAATCAGATAGAAATGGTATGCGTATCGTTTATATCCTGAAACGTGACGCTACTCCAAACGTAGTTTTGAATACTTTATATAAATTCACTCAATTACAATCTTCTTTTAGTGTAAACAATATTGCATTAGTAAAAGGTCGTCCACAAATGTTGAATCTAAAAGATATGATTCACTATTTTATTGAGCACCGTCATGATGTAGTAGTTAGAAGAACACAGTTTGAATTACGCAAAGCAGAAGAAAGAGCGCATATTCTTGAAGGTTTAATTATTGCTTCTGATAATATCGACGAAGTAATCGCATTGATTAGAGGTTCTAAAAATACTGAGGAAGCTCGTGAAAAATTAATCGAAAGATTTAAATTGTCTGATATTCAGGCTCGTGCTATTGTTGAGATGCGTTTGCGTCAATTAACTGGTCTGGAACAAGACAAGTTAAGAGCAGAGTACGAAGAATTGATGAAGTTAATCGATCATTTGAAAGCTTTATTAGCTGATGTAAATTTAAGAACTGATTTAATTAAAGAAGAGCTTACTGAAATTCGTGAGAAATATGGTGATGAGCGTCGTTCTCAAATTGAATATTCAGGTGGAGATGTAAGTATTGAAGATTTAATTGCCGATGAGAATGTAGTAATTACCATTTCGCATGCAGGTTATATCAAACGTACAAATCTTACAGAATACAAAACGCAGAACAGAGGTGGAGTTGGACAAAAAAGTGCCGGAACAAGGGATCAGGATTTCTTAGAGCATATGTTTGTGGCAACAAATCACCAATATATGATGTTCTTTACCCAAAAAGGAAAATGTTTCTGGATGCGTGTTTATGAAATTCCAGAAGGAAGCAAAACGGCAAAAGGTAGAGCGATTCAGAATTTGATTAACATCGAAAGTGATGATAAGGTAAAAGCATTTATTTGTACTCAGGATTTAAAAGATCAGGATTATATCAAGACGCATAACCTGGTTATGGTAACTAAGCAAGGTCAGGTTAAGAAAACATCTTTAGAGAAATATTCTAAACCTCGTGTAAACGGCGTTGCTGCCATTACTATTAAAGAAGGTGATGAGTTATTAGGAGCTGAATTGACTAATGGTGAAAGCCAAATTATCTTAGCGGTTAAGTCTGGTAAATTAGTTCGTTTTGAAGAAACTAAGACGCGTCCAATGGGAAGAACAGCTTCTGGAGTTCGTGGAATTACTTTGAAAGATGATACCGATGAAGTGATTGGTATGGTTACTGTAGACAAAGATAATATCAACGATTCACAAATTTTAGTAGTTACTGAAAACGGATACGGTAAACGTACCAAATTAGTTGACGAAGATGGTGAAGATGTTTACAGAATCACGAATCGTGGTGGAAAAGGAGTTAAAACCCTTAATATCACTGAGAAAACAGGAAGTTTGATTTCGATTAGTGCGGTTACGGATGCTGATGATTTAATGATTATCAATAAATCAGGATTGACTATTAGAATGGCTATCGAAGATTTACGTGTAATGGGTCGTGCTACGCAAGGAGTTCGATTGATTAACTTAAAAGGTAAAGATTCTATTGCTGCCGTAACAAAAGTGATGAAAGATGATGTTGCCGAAGTTATCGTTGATGAGGAAGGTAATGTTATTGAAACTGTAGCTATCGAAAGAGTGAAACCAGATTTAGAAGTTCTGGAAGATGACGGAGTGGTAGAAGATGATGACGATGAAGACGATGTTGCTGACGACGAAGAATTAGATGAAGATGATTCTGAGGAAGAAGACGAAGAATAAACTACGATCAAAATAAATTATAAATATTAAAAATGAATATTATGAATGGTAAATTTGTAATGCTAGCCTCAGCTTTATTATTGACTGTTGCAACTTTTGCTCAGAAAAAAGAATTGAGAGCTGTAGAGAAAGCTGTAAAAGGCGGAGATTCGAAAGAAGTGTTAGAACTTTTAAAAGCAGTTGATCCTGTATTGCCAAATGCTTCTGATGAAGAAAAAGCACAGTATTATTTTTTAAAAGCGAATGCTTATTTGGATTTGGTAGATAAAAAAATCGATACCGATGCCAATATGAAATTAGCAGCTGATACTTATAAAGAATTAATTGCAGCAGAAAAAGCTTCTGGAAAACAAAAGTATACTCCACAAGCAGCAGCTTCGATTACTAAAATCAAAGGTTTGTTAATCAATAGCGGAGTTGCAGCAACTAAAGAGAATAATAATACAGAAGCAGCTCAAAAATTATACGAAGCTTATCTTTTAGATAAAAAAGATACAATCAATCTTTATTATGCAGCTTCAACTTATGTAAGCGCTAAGAATTATGATAAAGCGATGGAGTTGTATAATGAGTTAAAAAAGATTAACTATTCTGGAAAAGGTACTGAATATCTTGCTGTAAGTAAAACTAATGATCAGGAAGTTGGATTTGCTTCTGCTGCTGAAAGAGATAAAGCAGTAAAATTAGGAACGCATGAAAAACCAAGAACAGAAGAAATCCCTTCTAAAAGAGGTGAAATTTACAAAAACATGGCTTTAATTTTAGTAGATCAAGGAAAAATTGCTGAAGCTAAAAAAGCAGTTTCTGATGCCAGAGCAGCTAATCCTGATGATTCTTCATTAATGTTAACTGAAGCGAACTTGTACTTGCAAACTAAAGATTTTGATAAATACAAGCAGATTATCACTGAAGTATTAGCAAAAAATCCTAATGATGCTGGATTAGTTTATAATTTAGGTGTTATTTCTGCTAATGCAAATAATAACGAAGAAGCTGAGAAATATTATAAAAGAGCAGTAGAAATCAAACCTGATTATACTAATGCTTATATCAACTTAGCAGTTTTGAAATTGCAAAATGAAAAAACACTTATTGAAGAAATGAATAAGTTAGGTACTTCAGATAAAGACACAAAACGTTATGAAGTATTGAAAAAGAAAAGAGAAGATTTGTTTAGAAGTACTTTGCCTTATTTGAAAAAAGCATACGAATTAGATCCTGAGAATACTGATATTGTGAAAACACTTTCAGGAGTTTATGGAGCTTTAGAGATGACAGCTGAGAAAAATGCTTTGAAAGCTAAAATGAAAAAGTAAGCTAAAATAAATTATACTAAAGCCATCTTTTGATTCAATTCAAAAGATGGCTTTTTTGTTGGACTAATTTTAAGGGCATTGTTATAATTTGTAGTTTTGCATTTGTAAAATTACATCCATTTTAAAATTGGTTTTTTATATAAAAATCAACAATTGATTCACATGATAGCAATTAATAAAGATCATCAATTTTTAATAGAAAACATACTTTTTGTATTTGCTTTAGAAATGGAAGCAGGCGAAGTTTTTAATAATCAAAACAGCTTGTTTACAGGAATAGGGAAAGTAAATGCCAGTTACGAATTAACCAAAACAATTCATCAAAAGAAACCTGATTTAATAGTAAATTTAGGTACGGCAGGAAGCAGTCATTTTAGCAAAGGAGATGTGGTTTGTTGCACGCAATTTGTACAACGGGATATGGATGTAAGAGGATTGGGTTTTGAACTTTATAAAACTCCTTTTTCAAACATTCCGTTAGTGTTAGATTACGGTTTACCAATGCAAAATTTTCCTGAGGGAATTTGTGGTACGGGAGATAATTTTGAGATGGAACACAATACAACACAATATAATGTGGTGGATATGGAAGCGTATGCTTTAGCAACCGTTGCTCAGAAAGAAAACATTCCGTTTTTATGCCTCAAATATATTTCTGATGGTGCTGATGATGGTGCTGCCGAAGATTGGACTGTTTTAGTACACAAAGCTTCACTTGCTTTTGGCGAAATATTTCAGATTAATACAGCGCTACTTCACGAATAATTTAATTCAATTTTAAGATGTTTTTTGTAGGGATTACGTCATTAGCTTTCGCAGTCGAGCGTCAAATGTTTGAAGGATGTGTAAAAAGAAAAGTTGTTTGAGCGATAGCGGGTTTTTTTGTTTTAGCATCCAAAAACTAATTTGACCGATGAGAAAGCGTAAGACTTGATTTTTTTTGTTTCTTTTTTGATCAAGTAAAAAGAAAATACACAAGTCTAGTTTTCTTTTTCATAATTTCTTTAGCGAGTTAATTATATATAAAAGTCTCTGCCCAATCCGATGTTTTTATCGCAGAAACCAGATTCTCCGAATTTACAAATACACGCAGTTCTTTATTGGCTACTTTTTTGCTATACAAAGCTCTAAAACGATAGATTGTTGTTTGGTCATTTTTGCTTTGATAGACTTCAGCTAATTGAAGATCTTTAAAAGTACCGTACCATTGTCGGTATTTTGAGCAGGTTTTTGAGAGCTTTTCAATGGTAATATTATTGATCACTGATTGTGTAGCTTCTCTTGATGTAAAAGGTTTGAATTTTGACGTATTACAAGTCATCAAAACACGTTTTCCTAGTTCATAGGCTTTATTCTTCTGACTGCTGTTAACTTCAGTTAAAGCTAATTTTACAATTTCATTTTTTTGATGTGCTTTTTTTGATTTACATCCTACTAATGCAATTAGACTTAAAATTACGATCAGTTTTTTCATTTTAATGGTTTTATTTTTAATAATAAATTAGGGTCAGGACAATTTTTTAAATAAAAATCCAAATCAGATGCACTGCAAACACCGGGATAATCGCCATTGTAATTCTCCATGTTCTTGATAATTTGAAAATGCAAATGTGGTGCATAATCTCCATTTTCAGATAAATTTCCTAAGGTTGCCAGTTGTTGTCCTTTTGTAAAAGACATTCCGATTTTTATATTTTTTATACTTTCTAACGACAAATGTCCGTATAAAGTATAGAAAATTTCATTTTCTAATTGATGTTTTAAAATTAGGGTTGGTCCATAATTGCCAACAGAATTATTGTTTTTAAAACTATGAACGAATCCGTCGAGTGGGCAAATAACGATTGTTCCAGTCGGAGCCCACAAATCAATTCCAATATGAATGTTGCGTTCTTCGCTATTCTCATTCGTAAAATGTGCACTTCTTTGATATAAATTACGTTTTTCTAAATATCCGCCAAAGGCAATTTTAGCATCAAATATTTCTCTTTGTTCTTCAATATAAGCTTCAACAGCTATAGCATTCGCTAGATTAATTTTTTCCAAATTCACATTAGCAACCGATAAATCCAAAGGAAAATAATCCTTTTCCGAACTGGCATTAGCCAATAGATGAATGGGAGCTGTATTTTTGAAAAGACTTTTGATATTTTAGATTTTTTAAGAAGCTTAAATTAAATAAAAAAAGCCAGGCTAGAAAATTTAGCGTGGCTTTATAACTTTTAATTAGGAAAATTAGGGTTGTTTTTGAAAATATTATCCCAAATTCAATTGCAAAGCAAAACAGTTTTTGTCTTCTTTAGTGATACTAAAAACAATAATATCATCTGAAACATTTTCGTGAATCATTACCTGATCACGTAATGAAAGTTCTTTCATGAAATTCATTTCGAAGCTTTTTATTTTTTGCTTCAAAATGATGTTTTCATCCACCAAATCCATACACCATTCCAGGTATTTGACATTGTTGACATGATTGACGATATCTAAATCTGATAAAATCACGGTTTTACTAAAAATATCTTCCTTTTCAGGATTGATTTCAATTTTTGAAAATCCTTCCTGAGTAGCTTTTACATCTGGGAATAATTCAAAGTGATCGTGTGGCAGTGTCAGTAGTTCAGGACGACGCTTTTTGGTGTTAAAAACGGCCCAAAAGCTTTCGCAACCCACAATTTTTTCACCATTAACATACATTTCTAAAGCACGAACCGAACGTGAATTTTCTAAACTATTAATCCAGGTTTTTACCTTAACTGTATCTTTCAATTTTGGCAAATTGCTAATTTCTACTCGCATTCTGCTTAAAACCCAGGCCTGATCAAATTCCTGCATATCAGAAAAACTAATACCACCAATTTCAGAATGTGCTGCTGCTGTAAGCTGTAAAAGATTACACAATTCTGTATATTTTAAGTTTCCCGAAGGCAAACACTGGGTAAAATTGATTTCAAAATCTTTGCTTAATACAGAAGTGAAATTAGAATCTATTGGCATGGTGATTTATGATTGTAGATTAACGATTTTATAGATTTAGGATTTTTTTTTCAAATTGATATAATCAATTATTTGATGGGTTGGTGTTTCAAAATGAAACCATTTGGTGTTTTCATCTCGTTTGAACCAGGTTAATTGGCGTTTTGCAAAACGACGGGTATTTTTTTTGATTTCTTCGATGGCAAATTCTAGGCTGAATTCTTTATCAAAATAACTGAATAATTCACGGTAACCTACGGTTTGTAACGCGTTTAATTCCTTATTTGGATATAAAGATTTGGCTTCCTGAAGTAAACCTTCGGTCAACATAATATCAACACGCTGATTGATGCGATTGTACATCACATTTCTTTCGGCTTCCAGACCAATATGAATAGGAGTGAAGTTTCTTTCGTTTTTCTTTTGGTTTAAAAATGAAGAATACGGTTTTTCGGTTCCAATGCAAACTTCTACAAATCGCATCATGCGTTGCGGATTGAGTAAGGTTTGTGGGTTTTCGGCATTAATTTTTTCGAAATAGTCAGGATCTCTTTTTTTGAGTTGCTCTTGCAAATAACCGATTCCTAATTTCTCATAATTAGCATTGACTTCTTGGCGAACAGCCGAATCAATTTCTGGAAAATCATCAAAACCTTGTAGAATAGCATTGACATACAAACCGGAACCGCCAACTAAAACAACATAATCATTGGTTTTGAATAATTCTTCAATAGTTGCCATAGCCTCTTTTTCGAAATCGCCTACAGTATAATTTTCGAAAATGGATTTATTTTGGATAAAATGATGTTTGGCTGCAGCCAATTCTTTTGCATTCGGGACAGCAGTTCCAATGGTCATTTCCTTGAAAAATTGTCTACTATCACAAGAAACAATTTCGCAATTGTAATGATTGGCTAATTGAATGCTCAAAGCTGTTTTTCCGATGGCTGTTGGCCCAATTATGGTAATTAGGTATTTCATTTTATTTGTTTTCTAAAGAATCTCCACATTGAGGGCAAAATTTAGCACTGGCTGGATAATCTGTATTATCGCAACTGATGCATGGATTTTGATTTTGATTATTTTTGTTTTGATTGTATTTGTTTATTTCGGCAGTAACAATTCCTGTGGGAACGGCAATAATTCCATAACCTAGAATCATTACAAAAGAAGCAATAAATTGTCCTAAAGGAGTTTGAGGAGAAATATCGCCATAGCCAACTGTTGTTAGTGTTACTATAGTCCAGTAAATACTCATTGGAATACTTGTAAAACCACTTTCTTTGCCTTCGATCAGATACATTATTGAACCAATAATTATGGTACTAATAAGTACAAAATAGATAAAAACCACTATTTTTCCCCGGCTGGCAATTAATGCTCTTTTTAATTTTAAGGATTGGCTGGTAAATTGTGGATTGTTTAAAATTTTAAACAATCGCAACAATCGCAAGGCTCTTATGACGGTTAAAATATTGGAACCCGTAAAAAAAAGCGAAGCAAACATGGGTAAAATAGCCAGTAAATCGATTATACCATAAAAACTGAAAATATACCGAATGGGTCTGTCTATAGAAAATATTCGAAGTAAATATTCGATGGTAAAAAATACGGTGATAATCCATTCGAGTGTAATTAAATAAGAATGGTATTTTAAATTGAAATCGGCAACGGTTTCCAGCATTACCAAAAGCACGCTTATTAAGATTACTCCCAATAGTATTAAATCAAACAAACGTCCCGCTTTGGTATTGGCTTGATAAATAACGGTGTATGTTTTTTTTCTAAACTTAGAGTACATTAATAAACGATCCATCTGGCTAAAATTTAAAAATGAATAAGTTTTAAAGCTTTGTTTTTTCTAATGTATGCTTGAATTATTCGTTGGATATCCCTGTTGCTTTCCATCGGAATAAGAATGTTTTTCAGGATATTGACATTTGTAATTTGGTAATTCAAATCGTAAAAAGCATATCCTTTAAAAATACCATTTTCGACTAAAATGGCACTTCTTTCATTAATGTTTCTGCCTCGATCAATGATAATCATATTTTTATTGTCAAAGCTGTTTTTGTCAATAAACTGCTGGATTCGTTCGTTGTATTCAGTATTCGAAATTTTGCCTACACAGGCGCCATCACATTCGTTAATTGTATGCTGAAAACAATTAGATTTAGTTTCGAATAAACCTGTTAATTTTTGGCACAATTGGTAATCGGCAGTAATGCGTAATAAGGCATTTTTTCCATCGGCAGCATTCACATAAGAAAGGATTTCTTTCTTTCTACCATCCATTTTTTGCAGTTTTAAACGCAAATAACCCTCGTTGTCTTTTTCCGAATAAATAGCCCAGGAAAAATGATTCTTGCGAGCCATTCGGTTATAAATGGGTTTGTTTATTTTAATTTCCTGTGCTTCTTTTATCAGTGCTATGAGCTCATTTCCTGTTTCTTCATAGGTTACTGTAAAAACTTCGGCTTGTATTTTTTTAGCACTTTTAGTAATTCCTGTAAAATGCTGATTGACTCTTTTTTTGATGTTTCGGCTTTTGCCAATAAAAATTATTTTGCTTTTTTCGTCATGGATGTAATACACTCCGGTTTTTGAAGGTAAATTTCCAATGATATCTAGCAATTTAGGCGCAATTCCTTTTTGAATTTCCGATTTGATTAAGCTACCAATAATTTCTTTTTCCAAGTCTTTGTCTAATAACATCTTGAATAACTTTACTGTAGCCATAGCATCACCACTGGCACGGTGTCTGTCAGCCATTGGAATTCCCAGAGCGCGGACTAATTTTCCTAAACTATGAGAAGTTTGTTCTGGTAATAATTTCTTTGATAATTCAACTGTACAAAGGGTTTTAGTATTGAAATCGTATCCTAAACGACGAAATTCAGTTCGAAGAATGCGATAGTCAAAATCAGCATTATGAGCTACTAAAACACAATCGGTCGTAATTTCGATGATGCGTTTGGCAACTTCATAAAATTTAGGTGCCGAACGTAACATGGCATTGTTAATCCCGGTTAATTTAACCACAAAAGGCTGAATTGGAATTTCAGGATTGACTAAACTGATGAATTGATCAACAATTTGATGACCGTCAAACTTATATATAGCGATTTCGGTAATTCCCTCTTCGTTGAATTGCCCTCCAGTAGTTTCGATGTCTAATATTGCGTACAAAATAAGTATTCAGTTTACAGTTAACAGTTTGCAGATTTTAATCTGAAATTATAAATCGTTTATTCTACAATCAAAAATCAATTTCTTCCTCCAAAGATACTGCTTCCTACACGAATCATCGTACTTCCACATTCAATAGCTAATTTATAGTCTCCGGACATTCCCATAGACAAAGTCAAAAGTTGGAAGTTAGGAGTTGGAAGTTGATTTACTTTGTCAAATAAAGATTTCAAATGTGTAAATTCTTTTTTGATTTGCTCTTGATTATCGGTAAATGTAGCCATTCCCATTAACCCCACAATTCGGATGTTTTTCATTCCTTCTTTATCATTTTGAATAAAATCAAGAATTTCGTTTAATTCTTCTTCATCCAAACCAAATTTAGTTTCTTCTTCAGCAATGTGTATTTGAAGTAAGCAATCAATTACACGATCGTATTTTTGAGCTTGTTTGTTGATTTCTTGTAATAATTTCAAACTATCAACTCCATGAATTAAACTCACGTATTCCGCCATAAATTTTACTTTATTGGTTTGAACGTGCCCAATCATGTGCCATTGAATGTCTTTGGGCATTTCTTCCCATTTTTCAGTCATTTCCTGAATTTTGTTTTCACCAAAAATTC
>Ga0247805_1000661_pt1 | contig 17395 bp, 14 predicted proteins | sample UWRJL044104R1_FD_180930 | JGI IMG/M metagenome (GOLD analysis project Ga0247805, IMG submission 180930) | Plant litter microbial communities from Arlington Agricultural Research Station in Wisconsin, United States - UWRJ-L044-104R-1 | ecosystem: Environmental > Terrestrial > Plant litter >... | reverse complement strand
TCAGGATTATTGGGGTCTTTCTGGTAAATATGTAGCCTGGGAAGGTTATGTGCTTGACGCGACCTACCTGAAACTTAGAGAAGCAACTTTCAGCTATAACCTGCCGTCAAAATTATTGGAAAGAACTAAATTCATCAGCCGCCTTCAGATTTCTATCTATGGACGTAACCTGCTGACTTACGCACCTCATTTCCCACATCTTGATCCTGAACAAAATGTACTGGGTGTAAGTAATGCTAGAGGTTTAGAGTTTGGTATTCAGCCTGTAGCAAGAACTTTTGGTGCAACCATCAGAGCTACATTTTAATTCACTGATTTAAGAAATTTTCAATTAAGATTATGAAACTCAACAAAACCATTATATGTACAGGCCTCGTATTGTTCGGCTGCCTGTTCGATTCCTGCAAAAAATTCTATGATGTAAATGAAGACCCTAATAATGTTCAGGATGTACCGGTTGCACAGTTGCTACCGTCTATTACAGTGAACGTTGGTTATCTAGGTGGAAGTGACCTTTTCAGGTATTCAGGTTTGATGATCCAGCAGTTTTCCGGTCAGACGACAAATACTTCACAAACTTTTAAAGAGTACGAACGCTATAATATTAATAACTCTGATGTAAATAATCAGTGGAGCTCTATTTTTGCCACACTATTAGCCGATATAGGGAAAATTATACCGAAAGCAGAAGCTTCAGCAAGCCCGCATTATGCAGGAGTAGCCAAGATATTGAAAGCTTATGTTTATCAGGTTACTGTAGATGGATGGGGCGATGTGCCTTATTCTGAAGCAGCTAAATTCGCAGAGAATTTGTATCCTAAATTTGATAATGACGAGGATATCTATGCAGATCTGATTAAGGTAATTGATGCCGGTATTGCAGACATTAATGCACCGACGTCAGTTTTTGAACCGAACCAGAACACAACGATCTACGCTGGTTCATGGGCGGATATGAAACCTAAATGGATTAAGTTTGCGAATACACTAAAATTAAGGATCTATTTACACTACAGTCAGAAAGATCCGGCTTTCGCAAGCAGTCAGATTGCTGCATTAGTGAATAGCGGAGCGACTTTTATGACGTCTAACGGAGATAGTTTTAAAATGAACTATTTAGCGGAAGCCGGTAGACAGAATCCAATAAACAGTATTGAAGGCGGCCAATTCAGGAATGCATTTTTCCCTAATAAAACGCTTGTAGATATGATGAATACGAAATCAGATCCACGTCGTCCTTCTTACTTTGTCAGATTTCCATACAATACATCACCGGCTACTTATAAAGGCGCCACGGTTTTAGATAATTCTTCGGTTGCTTACTCAAGGCTAAATACCTTCCTGAAAGGTGATGCAACGATTAACACAATCGTTCAGAATTCTGATGGGTCGATCACAGATGGATCTATTACCTGGTCAGGGAATGCACCGGCCAGATTGCTAACTTTTGCAGAATATAATTTTATCCGTGCGGAAGCTGCTTTGACACTGAATGCGCCTGGTGATGCACAGACGTTTTTTGCTGCAGGTATCAGATCTTCAATGGAAGAGTCTGGAGTTTCAGCTGCTGATATCACAGCCTATTTATCTGTTTATGGTACTTTAACAGGTAGTACTGCACAGAAGCTCGAGCAATTAATTACTGAAAAATTCGTAGCGAACTTTGGTGTATTGATGGAGCCTTGGAATGACTGGAGGAGAACAGGTTATCCAAACCTTAAAGCTTTACCCATCTCGGTAGCAGTTTACGATCAGATCCCAAGAATATTACCTTATCCGTTATCGGAAGAAAGCAGTAATCCAAACATTCCGGCAAGGAAAAATATGTTGGATCGCGTGTTCTGGGACACACGTCAATAAGCAAAACTAAATTTCCTAAAAAATGAACGATCATGAGCTAAAGCAGAGGATGCAATAGCTCATGATTGCTTTCATCAACTTAAAAACTAATTACATGCTGATTAAAAAAGTATTTTTAGTAGTCCTTGCATTGGGCATTCAGTTGTCATATGCACAGACCAAATCTACTACAGAAAGCCCTGCCGCTACGCCAATATTTGGTACCAGGCCTGAAGTAGAAGAAACTGTAAAAACAAAAGGATCTGTAACGATTAAAGGTAAAGTAATCAACTATACCGCGACCACTGGATATATGCTGCTAAGAACCGAAGAGGGCAAACTTCGGGGCAGGATATTCTATGTGGCTTACACGAAAGATAATGAGAACGATCTGACTAAAAGACCAGTAACCTACACCTTTAATGGTGGTCCGGGTTCTGCATCCCTTTGGTTACATATGGGGGTAATTGGTCCAAAAAGAATTGTAATGTCCGATAAAGGAGACGCACTTACACCACCTTATTCCTATACCAATAATGAATATTCCTGGTTAGATCACAGTGATCTGGTATTCATTGATCCAATAGGTACTGGTTACAGCCGTGCTGCTCCTGGAGTCGATAAGAAAGAATTTCAGGGTTATCAGGAAGACATAGAATCTGTAGGCGAATTTATCAAGTTATATACCTCACAGAACAAACGCTGGGGATCGCCGAAGTTTCTGGCCGGTGAAAGCTATGGTACAACTCGTGCATCTGGGTTGTCCAATTACCTGCAGAGTGCCTATAAAATGTACGTGAACGGTATTGTATTGATCTCCGCAGTTTTAAATTTTCAAACTATCAATTTCGGAATTGGTAATGACTTACCTTACCCATTATACCTCCCTAGTTATGCGGCTACTTCATGGTATTACAAAAAACTGAGCCCAGAATTGCAGGCTAAGGATTTGAAAACACTAACCGCTGAAGCAGAGGAATTTGCAATTAATGAATATGCAACAGCATTGGTTAAAGGCGATAAATTAACAACAGCAGAATATAACTCAGTAGTTAAAAAACTAAGCTTTTATACGGGACTGTCAGAAGTTTTTATCAGACAGACCAATCTTCGTATTGACCTGCCTCAGTATAATAAAGAACTTTTGCGTAAAGAGGGTAAAACTGTGGGCCGTTTAGATTCGCGCTTTACCGGCACAGACTTTAATGATACCGGTTCGTCTACTTCTTACGATCCAAGTAATACAGGTACAATCTCCGGCCCGTATACAGCAGGTATGTTAAGCTATATGGGTAAGGAACTTAATTTTACCAGTGACCTGACCTATTATACTTTAGGCGGAGGAGTCGGCCGATGGAATTACAGTAATGTGCAGAATAAATACCTGAACGTTGCAGAATACCTGAGACAGGCAATGTCTACAAATCCTTCCATGAAAGTTTGGGTATTAGGTGGTTATTATGATTTTGCAACGCCATATTTTGCTTCCAGGTATGTTATGAACCATATGGGTTTAAGACCGGAGCAGGCTAAGAATGTGACTTTCACCTATTACGAAGCCGGCCATATGCTATATATCCACATGCCGTCACTTCAGCAGATGAAGACCGATGCCGACCTGTATTATAAGAATACATTGGCAGAAATTAAATAATCACAATTGAAAAATGTATACACATGGAGTTATTTCATAAAAAATATATACAACGCAGCATTTTAACAGGCCTGCTGGCCGCTTTTGTCCTTTCTGTACAGGCACAGCCGGGACAGGGAAGGCAGGCCGCACCGGCCGCAGTAAATCCACTGGCTGCAGACAGTAAAGCAGCAGGCGTTTCGCTGCCACTAGATCCGGGTGGATATGTTATTTCCAATTCGGCAAATATTCCCGAACCGATTAGTACTAAACACAGTGTGACCATTAATGGTCAGGTAATTAACTATACGGCTACAACGGGTTATCTGCAGTTGAAAACTGAAGATGGCAAGCCTAAAGCAAATATCTTTTTTGTAGCCTATACCAAAGATGGCGTGACAGACCGCAAGGTAAGGCCAATGACCTACACCTTTAACGGCGGCCCTGGATCTTCATCTGTTTGGTTGCATATGGGGATCATCGGACCTAAAAGAGTACTTATGTCCGATAAGGGTGACGTACTTTCTCCGCCCTATAGCTATGTCGATAATGAATATTCATGGCTGGATAAAACCGATATGGTGTTCCTTGATCCGGTAACTACCGGATACAGCAGAGCAGTAACTGGTGAAAATGATAAACAGTTTCATGGTTATGATGAGGATATTCAAAGTATGGGTGAAGCTATTCGTCTGTACGCCACACGTTATGACCGCTGGCACTCTCCAAAATTCCTGGCTGGTGAAAGTTATGGTACTACACGTGCTGCAGGCTTATCAGAATACCTGCAGAGCAAATATAAGTTTTATCTGAACGGTGTCGTATTGATCAGTTCTATCCTGAATATGCAGACTGCAAGGTTTGATATCGGCAATGATCTGCCTTTCCCTTTATTTTTGCCAACTTATGCTGCGACTGCCTGGTACCATAAAAAACTGGATGCCGATTTACAGCGTGATCTTAAAACTACCCTTAAAGAAGTCGAGGCATTTGCGCTGGGTGAATATCATACTGCATTAATGAAAGGTTCAGATCTTACGGCTGCGGAGTATGAAAATATAGTGAATAAACTGAGCCGTTATACTGGTCTTTCCAAAGACTATATCCGCCAGACTAACCTGCGTATAGACATTCATAAATTCGATAAAGAACTGCGCAGGGAAGAAGGACTGACAGTAGGACGTCTGGACAGCAGATTTACCGGACGTGATTATAATGATGTAGGAGTAACCCCGGAGTTCGATCCAAGTAATGACGGAACGATTTCAGGACCATACAGTGCAGCGTTAAATCATTATGTACGTGCAGAACTGAAATTTAAAAATGATCTGCCCTATGAGATCCTTGGCGGACGTGTGCAGCCCTGGAACTATAATAACGTACAGAATCGCTATTTGAACGTGGCAGAGTCACTGCGAAAAGCGATGGCTGTAAATCCTTACCTGAAGGTGTGGGTACTCTGCGGTTATTATGATCTGGCTACACCTTATTTCGCAGCTGAGTATACTTTCAGTACGATGGGATTAAGACCTGAGCAGAAAAAAAATGTAAATTTCACCTATTACGAAGCGGGGCACATGCTATATGTACATAAACCTTCTTTGATTCAAGTGAAAAAAGATGCAGATAAGTTATACAACGATGTTATGAAGGAGATTAATTCAGCTCCCGTAAAATAAAATAAGACCAGCGCAACAGCTTTATCCCGTAAAGCTGTTGCGCTGTATATTCATCTCTCAACCCTAAATGATGAAAAGGAACCACTTCTACCTGACCTGTCTGTTCGCCTTACAGGCTGCAGGCCTTTCGGCGCAAACATTAAGTCCTGACAGTGCAGGCCTGGCGTTAAAACAACTCAGCGGGCTTCAGCAGGAAGTCTTAAAAAAAGCCACACAACCCGGTAAAGATCAGGTTGAGAGCCTATCCAGGCTATTACAGCTTGGCATGTGGGACCAGGTACTAGCAACCATTAACGGTAAAGGCAACCAGACACCAGATTTTCAGTTACTGAAAGCCGATTATCTGATCCTGACCAATGAACTGAAACAAGCTGAGAAGCTGGTTTATGAGGTGTTGAAAAAACAACCTTCCAATGAGAAAGCTATTCTTTTGAAGGCTTTCCTCGAAATTCAGGCCTGGCGTTTACCAGAAGCAGCTCAGATCTGCGAAGCTGCCCTGAAAAAACAACCATCCGAGAAACTATCCCTAATGCTTGGCCGGACCCGGCTCTTGCAGAAAAATTATAAAGAAGCATTAAAAATTGCTAAAGATGTCCTGCAAAAGAACCCCAAAAGTGCGGGAGCGTATTTACTGGAGGCAGACGTTTATTTCTGGGATCAACAACCTGATCTGGCAGAAGCACCTTTGAAACGTTCTCTTGAAATTGATCCTTACAACGCTGATGCCCGTTTTAGTTATGGCTATGCGATCTGGCGGAGAATTGATGCTACGCAGCTGAACGCAATGGCAGCACAGTGGGAGCTTGCACTGGCTGTAAATCCGCTGCATTTTCAAACCAACTGGCATTGGGGTAACGGGCATACCAACCTTACTTATGCCGATTATGCCGAAAAAGACGACGACGAAGTGAGAAAAGCGCTCGATAAATCTGACGATGCTGTAAGGCAAAACCAGGTGGATAAAGCCATTGCGATTACCAGGGAAGTAGAGAAACAATATCCCGCTTCAGTGCTTCCCGGAATGCGCAGAGCCTCTATTTATTATATTGCTTTTGATATGGACCGTAAATCTCGTCTGGATTCAGCACAAAAGATCTTCAGCAATATCTTAATGCGTAAGAAACATTATGGTCCGGCTCATAACGGACTTTCGGCTGTAATTAAATCTAAAAGGATTCCCTACCTGGCAGTTTATGACTCGATCAGTAATCAGTTGCAGACTACTAAGATTACAGACATGGAGAATTTCATTAAGGTATTTCCTGACGTCAGCTATTATCCAGGTGAAACGGTTAAGGCTATGGCCTGGAACCAGTTGTTTACCGCTGTGGTTTATTTCCCTTTCCTGTCTAAACAGGATAATGCGTTCCGGATTCCACCGTTACACAACGATTTGGCAATCACGATGAATTCTCCTTATTTCCGCTTTATGACAACCTTTGATAACAGGCAGTGGATGGATATCAGGGGAGTAGGAAGTGGTGCTGCCGCAATTGAATATGTAGAACGTGGTGCTTTTCTGGAAAGAAATGTGATTCTGCATGAATATGTTCACCTGTTTCATGGAAGAGTGCTTACAGATGCCGAAAACCGTCAGATTAAGGCCCTGTATTATCAGGCGATGAAAGAGAAACGTACACTCGATTATTATTCTCAGAATAATGAAAGCGAGTACCTGGCACAAACTTATCCGGCCTATTTTGAACCGGTTAAAGTACATCCGCTGGATTTTAAGTCTATGAATACCACTTCCGATCTGAAAACAAAAGATCCGGATATGTATGCATTTCTGGATAAACTAGTTAAAAAGGAAAAAGCTTACCTCGCTGGTGACAAACAGGCAATGGCTAGTAACTGGTCACAGGTTTATTTGAATCTGAGTGAGAAAGCTAAACAAAAAGACGGAGAACTTGCTGCACGCTATCTGGATACAGCATTGGTTTATGATCAGAAATACCTCCCTGCATATTTGAGTTATGCGGCATTATATAATACGCGGAAGGATTTTAAATCGGCAGAAAACTGGTTGAAAAAAGCTGAAGCAGTTGATGCGAAATACGCACCTGTTTATGCAGCGTATGCCGAGTGGTATGCTGCGCGCTTTGTCGCTAAAGAAATCGATTTGCAGACCGCTGTGAGTGAACAGGCAAAGTATCTGAAAAAATCATTTGAACTAGAACAGGATTATCAGGAGCTGGCTAAAGTAAATATGCAACTACGTGAAATGTACCGTAGAAATGGGATGATCGCAGAAGCTATCGATGCTGCGGGTGCCTATGGCAAAAGCGGTGCGACCGTCTCTACTTATCTGCGTGATAGAAGGGATGATGCGGTTGCTTTTGCTGCTGCATTGAAATCTGGATTAGGCTATTCCGACCAGGTTCAGGTATTACAGAAACTGGTTCTGCAGAAACCGCAGAATTATGAATACCGTAATTTGTATGCCGACGCTTTGGCGGCTAACGGAAACTATGCTGAGGCCGTTAAGACCCTGGAGCAGGCACAGCGTATACTTGCGGCTTCGGGAAATGGAAGATCGGACTATACCCTTCGCATTGCAGCTTTCCAGGTTGCTCAGGGTAATAAAGCTGCCGCAGACGAATTGATCCAGGCATTTCTGAGCGGTAAAACGCCGGTGCGTGAGAATGACAAACTTCGCTATGCCAGGCTGTTAATTGAAACAGGGCATCAGGAAGAAGCCTTCAAACAATTAAACACTGTAAAACCTGCGATAGATCTCTATAATCAGGCAGATTATAATTATACTGCGGGCCAGATATTGCTGTCACAAGGGAAAAAAGCCGAAGCCGTAGCAGCGTGGGAAAATGCCTTAGGTGCAAATCCATATCTACTGGAAGCTTATGGTCCGTTAAAAGCCCAATATTTGGCTGCTAACCAAAAATCTAAAGCAGATGCATTGCAGGCGAAGCTCGCGCAGTTACCAGTTCAGCCAGGACCGGGTTTCAAAAGATAAATTAACACTATTACCATAAAAAAAACATGTCTAAAATCGAAAACGAAACAGAAAACCATGAAATGAAGCGGGAGCTGGGCTTACTGGACGCCACGATGCTGGTTGTCGGATCTATGATTGGTTCCGGTATTTTTATCGTCAGTGCCGATATCACCCGTAGTGTGGGGAGTGCAGGCTGGCTGATTATTATCTGGCTGCTCACCGGTATGGTTACTTTAATGGCCGCTTTAAGTTACGGAGAGCTTTCTGCGATGTACCCGAAAGCAGGAGGACAATATGTATATCTGAAAGAATCATATAACAAGCTTATTGCATTTTTATATGGCTGGTCTACCTTTATGGTAATTCAGACCGGTACAATTGCCGCTGTTGGTGTAGCTTTTGCGAAATTTGCAGCTTATTTATACGCGCCACTGGGAGATGATAATATTCTGTTTTCTATAGGCGGTGTAAATATTAATGCTGCTCAGATATTGGCCATCAGTACGATTATTTTACTCACCTGGATCAATAGCCGCGGTGTTAAAAATGGTAAGATCATCCAGACGATATTAACGATCGTTAAAATTCTGTCCTTATTCGGATTGATCATTGCAGGTCTGGCATTTTCGTTTCGTACCGAAGTATGGCAGGCAAACTGGACAGATATGTTCACACCATTCAGGTGGGATGCCAGTACACAGACTAAAGTAACTATTGGTGGTGCTACTTTATTTGCCGGTGTAGTTTCGGCTATGGTGGGTTCGCTATTTTCCAGTGATGCCTGGAATAACGTCACCTTTATTGCCGGAGAAATTAGAAATCCGCGTAAAAATATTGGATTGAGCCTGTTTCTCGGAACGATGATCGTCACCGTAATTTACGTTTCGACCAACATCATGTACACTGCTGTTCTCTCTATGGAGGAGATTGCCAATGCACCTGCTGACCGCGTAGCCGTAGCAGCCTCGCAGTATATTTTTGGTACAGCCGGAACATTGGTTATCGCTATCATGATCATGATCTCAACTTTTGGGTGTAATAATGGCCTGATCCTTTCTGGTGCAAGAGTTTATTACACAATGGCACAGGATGGCGTATTCTTTAAACAAGCTGCGGTTCTGAATAAATTTGAAGTTCCGGGATGGGGTTTATGGGCTCAATGTCTATGGGCATCGGCTTTATGCCTGACTGGACGTTACGGAGATTTACTCGATTACGTAATCTTCGTGGTTCTGATCTTCTATATTCTGACTATCGGTGGTATTTTTATTTTGAGACGTAAATATCCGGATGCAGACAGACCATACAAAGCTTTTGGTTATCCATTTATCCCAGCACTGTATATTGTGTGTGCGGCGGTTATCTGTGGTGGATTATTGTATTATAAAACCAGTACATGTGGATGGGGATTGGTTATCGTGTTATTAGGAATTCCAGTGTATTACATTTCTGAACGTTACCGTAAATCTTAATTGAACAGATCTATATGAAACATCTCAAATTAACCAGCCTTTTGTTTACTGCGCTGTTGTTTTCCGGCCTGAGCAGTTTTGCCCAGGCACAGAAAGCGTCACCCAGAAATGATGGCGAAGGCCCCTGGCCACAACTTATTATCCGCGGTGTAACGCTCATTAACAGTACTGGTGCTCCTGCGATGGGACCTGTCGATATTGTTGTAGAAGGAAACCGGATCACAAACGTACAGGCAGTGGGTTCTCCGGGAGTTAAGATTAATCCAGCAAGAAGACCGGTACTTAAAGCAGGAGGGAAAGAATTGCAGGCAGAAGGGATGTATCTTTTACCCGGGTTTATTGATATGCACGGTCATATCGGCGGTGCAGAAAAAGGTTCCGACGCAGACTATGTCTTTAAATTATGGATGGCACACGGCATAACTACAATTCGTGAACCTGGCAGCATGAATGGTATAGACTGGGTGCTGGATCAGAAAGCTAAAAGTCTGCGCAACGAAATTACTGCGCCACGTATCTTCGCCTATACGGTTTTCGGTCAGGGTAATAAAACGCCAATTTCTACAGCGGAACAGGCTAGAGCCTGGGTACGTGAAAATGCGAAAAAAGGCGCAGACGGTGTTAAGTTTTTCGGTGCTTCACCGGAAGTGATGTTTGCAGCTATTGACGAAAATAAGAAATTAGGACTACGTTCAGCAGCACATCATGCGCAGACAGATGTAGGCCGATGGAATGCATTGAACAGCGCGAAAGCCGGTTTAACTTCTCTTGAGCATTGGTATGGTTTGCCGGAAGCGATGTTCAAAGACCGTACTGTACAACATTATTCTGCGGACTATAATTATCTGAATGAACAGGATCGTTTTGGCGAAGCAGGTACATTATGGAAACAAGCTGCGGAACCGCAGTCTGACCGTTGGAAAGAGCTGATCAGCCAGTTGCTGGCTTTAGATTTTACTTTAGATCCGACATTTAATATTTATGAAGCCAACAGGGATCTTATGCGGGCAAGGACAGTCGAATGGCACGCAGATTATACCATGCCTAAGCTTTGGGATTTTTACAGCCCAAGCTGGAATTCTCATGGTTCTTACTGGCATTCCTGGGGTACAGAACAAGAGAATGACTGGAAGCAGAACTATAAGCTTTGGATGGCCTTTATCAACGAATACAAGAATAGGGGCGGCAGGGTAACTGCAGGTTCTGATGCGGGCTTCATTTATGAATTATTTGGGTTTGCTTACATCAGAGAGCTGGAATTGCTTAGAGAAGCCGGATTCCATCCGCTTGAGGTAATTAAAGCAGCTACGTTAAGTGGCGCACAGGCATTAGGTATGGAGAAAGACCTGGGCAGTGTAGAAGTTGGTAAACTTGCAGATTTTGTAATCGTTGAAGAAAACCCATTGAAAAACCTGCAGGTTTTATACGGAACGGGAGCTATTCAGCTGAATGCAAACAACGAAGTGATCAGAGCTGGTGGTGTGAAATACACGATCAAAGACGGAATCATTTATGATGCTAAAAAATTATTGGCGGATGTAAAAGAGATGGTAGAAAAAGAAAAAGCCAAAACAGGTTATAAGCTTGTTCAGCCTGGCGTTCATCAGCATTAATAAGCTAATTTTTTTTATAAAAAGATTAGTAGAAAGCAAAATTAAGCAAAACGGTTAAAACCGTTTATATACAATGCTTTATAAAACAGTAGTCTTAGTTTGGAACTCGGTGTCTGATAGGTTTTGGTCTTAAAAATACAAACATAGGTTACTAATTCGTTACCGACTAGCAAAGGTAACTAAAGGTGTAACGGGTTATATTTCAGTATTTTGCACTATTTTTCATATTCCCCTGTAACTCAATACAACTTAATTTTAAACATTAAACATTTGAGTTATGGAGCAGACAAAAAAATCTACGTTCAAATTACTTTTCTACCTTAAAAAGAACGAACCGAAAAAGAACGGCAATGCCCCGATTATCCACTTGTATTTCAATAAATTCTTCATGTTCTGCCATTACTACACTTTATTTTAGTTGCTACAACTATTTGTATTAGTAAAATTTATGTAGCAAATATATCGGAAATAGAAACGTGGAGAGTGCATTGGAACAATTTTCGGATAAAAATCAGGTGGAGATCGTTTGGAAAAGTTTTCAACTTGACCCTTCCTTACCTGAAGTGGCAGAAGAAAGTTGTGTGGACTATATCGTCAAAAGCAAAGGAATTGGCCGGGAACAGATGAAAGGAATGCTATCGAATGTGGCATCATCAGCAAAACAAGTGGCTTAGATTATGATTTTGAAAAATGGGTCATGGTAAATTCGCTCAAAGCAAACAGGTTGCTGCAATTTGCAAAAACAAAAAATGCTGGCAATGAAGCCGAAGAACGATTGTTTTATCCATTTTTCACAGAAGGAAAAAATTTAGCAGACATAGACACGCTCATTCAGCTAGGCACAGAAATTGGTTTGGATCAACAGGAGTTAAAAACAGCTTTTACAGACTAAAAATATCTGAATTCAGTAAATAAAGACATTGATGAAGCCCGTAATATTGGAGTAAATGACCTGACTTTTTATGAGCGGAGGAAACTCTCATATCATCATATATATGACCGGAATAAGGACTGAAATTTTTAAGATGGTGGAAAAACATGCCGTTCAGTTTTAGAAGATATTGTTGCTAAATTAATGAATTAGTTAGCCAATAAGCTAACAATAAAACAGATTGATTCTAATAAAAGACATTATTATCCTAAAGCACAATATTTACGGTGCATAAGATTTCTTGATATTTATTGAACAACAAAACCAACAGATTTCCAGTTGGTTTTAACTACTTCGTTTACTAATTCTTGTATTGAAGTAATAATTGTCTTAATTTTTATTGTGAATGATGATTGTTAACTATTCCTTTTTGTTGAGATAAAGTTCGTTCAGCCACTCCCTCACTTCCTAGCACATTTGAGCGGAAGAACAGCACAGAAATACACTTAATTTTAAAAATCAGAGAAATGTATAAGTGTTTCCGTGAAATCATCAAATGCCTCACAATGATTTGAAGGAAATTTGTAATCAGAAAATTAAATCATTTATTATGAAAAAGACAGTATTAATAACAGGTGCATCATCAGGATTTGGAAAAGCGTGTGCAAAATTGTTTCAAAACCAAGGCTGGAATGTCATCGCTGCTATGCGTTCTCCTGAAAAGGAAGAGGAATTAAAGGATAGTGAAAATCTGCTTTTGGTAAAACTGGACGTTACAGATTTGGAAAGTATTAAAAAATCAGTTGAACAGGGACTGGAAAAGTTCAGTACGATTGATGTTCTGATCAACAGTGCGGGTTACGGTTTGATAGGCGTTTTCGAATCTTCAGACGAAACTCAGATTCAAAAACAATTTGAAGTCAATGTTTTCGGCCTGATGAATATGACAAAAGCCATTTTACCGGCGATGAGAAAACAAAAAAGCGGAGTTATCGTCAATATTTCATCTTTCGGAGGTGTGACAGCCAGTCCTTTTACAAGTTTATACAACAGTTCGAAATTTGCCGTTGAAGGTTTTTCTGAAGCATTGTATTTTGAATTGTCATCTTTTGGGATTTCCGTTAAAATTGTGGAACCCGGAAGCGTTGCGACCAATTTCAGAAACGGAATGGAAATGATTCAGAATACGATTGAGGATTACAATCAGGAACTGGCGTCTTTCATTCCAAAGTTTACAAAACGTACGGAACATGTAGCAAATGCTACGACCGAAGAAGTTGCAAATACTATTTTTGAGGCAGCAACAGATGATCAATCCAGATTGAGATATAGTATTGGGGAGGATGCAAAGTTCTATATCGATTTGAAAAATCAAAATTCTGAAGAAGATTTTTTAAGATTTATGCAGGAGTAATCGCTGAAAAAAGATTTAACTTTACCATTAAAAATTCCAACGAAATGCCGGAATCATTCATCAATATTCATTCGATTTCAGAGTTTCATCGATATTATAGTCTTGAAAGTCCAAAACATCCTCTGGTAAGCGTTATCGACCTGACAAAAATCAAAAGAAAAGATGCGGATTCTGCCCAGCATTTTCATCATCTGGGTTTATATGCGGCTGTTTACAAAAAATTCGACGGCAGCTTTAAATACGGCCGTTCAGATTATGATTTTCAGGAAGGTGCTTTGATGTTCATTGCGCCTGACCAGATAGTACAGACAAGTTCTGATACCGATACTGAGATTGACGAAGGATGGTTTCTGGCATTTCACCCTGATTTCATCTATGGTTCCGAATTGGGCAAAAAGATTCGGAACTATACTTTTTTCGACTACTCAAGCAATGAAGCGCTGTACGTTTCTGATGAAGAAAAGAAAACGCTCGAGACGATAATTTCAGCCATTCAAACAGAATATTCAAAAAACATCGACCGCCACACACAAGGCTTGATTTTAAATAATATCGAGTTACTTCTCAACTATTGCGACCGCTTCTACGAAAGGCAGTTTTTTACGAGGTCAAAAGTGAGCAACGATATTCTTCATAATTTTGAACAGTTGCTCAATCACTATTTTGATGACGAAAATCTCATTGACAAAGGTATCCCCGAAGTGAAATATTTTGCAGAAAAACTTTATCTTTCTTCTAACTATTTATCCGACCTTCTCACTAAATATTCCGGAAAAACAACGATTGAACATATTCATCTCAGGTTGGTCGATAAGGCAAAAAATCTGCTGCTTGGAACGTCAAAATCTATCAGCGAAATTGCTTATGAGCTTGGATTCGAACATCCTTCACATTTCACAAAAGTATTTAAAACCAAAACAGGGTTATCACCACTTCATTTCAGGAAAAACCAGATTTCGTAGCAAATTGTACCAATTCTATTTCTCAGTGAAAAGACGGCAGGTCGGTCTTTGTTTTCAATAGGACTACAATTGAGAAATTCCCTATTTCCAATAACGGTATACACTTAAATGAAATCATTAAAAATTTAGTGATATTTAGAAATTAAATTAAGCATTGTATAAATTAACTCACTTACCAAGTATATAGTATATCATCAATGAAGTCCGCCCATAGAGGTAATATTGATAATTGCTCCGGATTTATTTTCTCTAAAGTGAGGCAAAATGGATTTAATTATCTGCATAGGACCGAACAGATTGATATCAAATATTTTGTGCAGTTGGTCATCATAAGTCATTTCAAATGCCCCAAATACAGAAAAACCTGCATTGTTGACCAATGTGTCGATACCTCCGAATCTTTCTATACCTGCTTTAATGGCGCTGTCAATACTTTCTAAGTTTTGTACATCAAGTTTGGCAACAAGAACATTTTCCAATCTGTTCAGTTCTGTTTCTTTCTCCGGGCCGCGCATCGTAGCTACGACATTCCAACCTTCGCGTTGAAATTTTAATGCTGCTGCTCTTCCTATACCTGAAGAGGTACCTGTAATTAAGATTGTTTTCATTTTACTTGTTTTAAAATTTTTCGAATATTTCAGTGTTGACGACTCCGCCTACCAATGGCAATACTTTTTTAAAGGATCCCCGAGTTAAAATCGGGGATTCTCTATTCTATGATTGATCTAGTACCAGTGAATGGATTTAAAAGTATTTGCAGGTTACTCTTTGCTGAGTTAAGTTTTCAATTCCGTACTATACGCAGTAACTGGTTTTTAAAGGCATTCGATTCGAATGACAAAACACTAAAAATGCCAATTTTAAGTAATTTTCTAGGCAGGCTCTGCCAATTTAGTTAAATTTGATGCGAAGGACTATATTAGTGACGATAGCTTTTAGTAGCATCTTCTAATATATCTGTCCCATAAAGAAAAAGCAATGATGTCAACCATAGAACCTCTAATTACTTATTTTAATAACTTCACTCCGTTAGATGAAGAGGAGATAATATTTGTAAGTACCTGTTTCAAATCGAGACTTTATCGGAAAAGGCAATATATTTTGCAAGAGGGAGATGTATGTAATAACTATAATTTTGTAGTACGCGGTTGTTTGCGAATGTATAAAATTGACAAAAATGGGAATACGCATATTTTACAATTTACATCAGAAAATGGCTGGATTGCCGATATAGGGAGCTTTCACGAGCACACACCATCAGAACTAAGCATTGATGCATTGGAAGACACTATAGTCTTACAAATCAGCTACGAGAATCTTATTGCAATTTATGAAAGATTTCCTAGGTTCAACCGCATTTTCAGAATATTGATGGAGAACGCATATGTCTCTCTTCAAAAAAGAATGTTTCAAAATATAAGTTCCCCAGCAGAAGACCGGTACAATTTTTTTATGGAGGTGTACCCTCATTTATCCAGTCGTCTGCCACAAACACAGATTGCTTCGTTTCTTGGTATTACCCCTGAATTTCTTAGTAGGCTGAGAAATAGACGATTAAAAAACAAGTCTTAAACTAGATCAATACTATTTCTTAAAGTAGTTCATTGGAGAAATGACTCCTTTTCTCCGAACTTTGCATTATCAAATTTATTTAATAATAAAAAAAGAAATAGTATGTCAAATACACAGAAAGTTGCCGTTATCGGCTTAGGAAATATTGGTAAAGCATTAGCCAATAATTTATTAAAAGGAAACAGAGAGATTATTGTTGCTTCCAAAAATTTTGAAGATGCCGTAGCTTTTGCATCCAATGCAGGAGATTTAGCAGAAGCCCTACAAATTGAAGAGGCCGTAAAATCTGCCGATATCATTATCCCGACCGTTTGGTTTAATGTAGGGCAAGAATTTGTACAGCAATACGCAAATGATCTGAAAGGGAAAATTATAATTGATGTTTCCAATCCAATTGCCCAAGATGAAAACGGAGGTTTCAAAAAAATAATTGCTGAAAATCAATCTTCTGGGCAGATCATGCACGACCTGGTTAGTGACAACGCAAAATTGGTTAAAACCTTTGGTACATTGGGAGTTGAGAGTTTAACGAATGCCGCTCACCAACAACCTGCTAACGCAATGTTCTATGCAACAGACCATAACGAAGTTTCTAATACAATCGAAATTTTGATAAATGATGCAGGGTTTGAGGCATTGAGTATTGGAGGTATCGATCAGTCCATTCGTATGGAAGTCTTTGGTGATTTGCACGAATTCGGTGCAATCGGAAAGTCGGTAACGGCTACTGAGGGCAAATCGAAAATATAAATTTGTCATAATACTAAAATCCTCATTGCTGGATTGTATCCTATATCCAAATAATTAATAGTGGATGATGTAAAAAAAAAGCGAGTTCTGATTTAATCAAAATCAGAACTCGCTTTTACTAACATTAAGATAATTTCTTTTTTATACACATTACTTCGGGTGCAAATATTCACATTTGACCAAGCAGACATTAGTCATATTACAGTTTCCATTCAGCTTGCCGTTTACCTTATTATTCTTGAGACTTTATAGGGATATCTTACTTGAGTTAGGTAATTACTAAAACACCGTAATTAATAGTTACAAAAAACTCATAAATCAGACAAATAACGCCAAGCAATGCCATTAAGTGCCACATTCTAACATCCTCTCTTAATAGCCTTTAAATTCAAGTTCCGAACATTAAGACTAAAGATAATGCAGGGAGAAGACGATTTAAGAGTTTAGCCAAAATAATGGCTTTTATGCGGGCAGTAAGTATTCTTTTGATACTGATGCACCTTTATTGGTTCTGCTACGGTTTCTTTTTAGAACGTGGTTGGACGTTGGAAGTAATCAACAAAATATTAGGCAATTTTCAGCGTACAGCAGGACTGTTTTCATATGCCCTCTATACCAAAGTCTTCGCCTTGGT
>Ga0247805_1000660_pt1 | contig 17423 bp, 14 predicted proteins | sample UWRJL044104R1_FD_180930 | JGI IMG/M metagenome (GOLD analysis project Ga0247805, IMG submission 180930) | Plant litter microbial communities from Arlington Agricultural Research Station in Wisconsin, United States - UWRJ-L044-104R-1 | ecosystem: Environmental > Terrestrial > Plant litter >... | reverse complement strand
GAGTTTTTTGTATCATTTCCTTTTTCAGCAATTTTTTTTCTAGTATTTGTCCCTTTATCCGGAGCAAATAATATTCCTAACGCAGCACCTACTGCAACTCCTCCTAATACACCGATAATTGTTTTAGCTGTTTTCATTTTTTTCTTGTTTTTAAGTTGATATTTTTATTACTTGTTTTAAATGATTACATTTTTGTAACCATAATTTTTATTCTAATTGTATACTTTTTAATGTAAATGCTCAGCAAATGAATATTTTATTCTTTCGATATATTTTTTAAGAAAAAAACATATTGTAAACTGGGCTGAAACGCTGAATAGCTACAAATAACATTACATATACATGTACAATTAATGTTTCTACTTTATCTTCCATAATAATTTGATTTTTATTATTTCTACATTACAAAGATGCATTACATTAATAGCTAATACATTATAATATATTTTGGAAAATTTATAGAATTACCATTCTGAATCAAAATTGCTATTAACTAGTAATATTTTCTAAACTTGCATCAAGACTTATTTCTAAACTTTTATAGGCTTTACTTACAGGGCAGTTTTGTTTTGCTCCTTTAGCAATCTCCTGGAACTGGTCGTCTTTTAAAGAAGCAACTTTAGCTTTAACAACAAGTTCTGACTTTGTTATTGTACCTTCTTCCATTATTATAGTACATTTTGTTTCCAATACTTCGGGAACAAATCCAGCTTTAGTCAAATCGGCACTTAATTGCATGGTAAAACATCCTGCATGAGCTGCAGCCATTAATTCTTCAGGATTTGTTCCTGTACCTTTTTCAAATCTGCTATTATAGGAATATTGCGTATTATCTAATGCCTTACTTTCTGATATCAAATACCCATTTCCTTCTTTTACGGTGCCACTCCAATTGGCGGTAGTGTATCTTTTCATACTTTATGTTTTTATGATTATAAATTTTTAAAATAATTATTACAACTCTTAAAAAGAGTCGCATTTGTAAAATTGGTTTTAAAAATTTTATGAGCTTAACTCTAATCAAATCTATTTTAACCGAATCAAATACCCGCTAATTGAATAATCAATAATTTGTGTGGAAAAAAGAAGTTTTTACAACTGCATTTCTTGTATTTTTATTCGTACAAGAAATCGATTTAGTATAATTATATAAAATAATGAGCAAATTGTATAACAAACTGTGAGTAGTGTTGTTGCACTTTTGTATAAATCCAATTATCAGTAATCCATAAAATTATACCTATGAAAAATCTAAGCCTAAATTCCAAGCAAAATGCCGCCATAAAAGAAACGTTGAGCATTGAAGAATTCATCAAAAAATACATTAGTTCTTCTAAAGTTGACATTACAGATTTGAAGTTTTTTTCCTTCAATTTAAAAAAAGCTTTGAGAAATAAAGATTGATTTTTAACTCTCTAGCAATATCTATTAGCAATAAAATTAAAAATACTAGCATGAAAACTATATCTATTACATCAAATTATCTCTACAGTATTTTTGAACAAATACAAGCGCAACTAGGTGGTAAACTAGAAAAAAAATCAAATGAATATAGATTAAAGATTGACAACGAAATAGGGAAAGGATTTATATCTGGAATCATGATCGAGAAAGCAATATGCTATATCGAATATGAAATTAACTTTAATGAAGATATTTCATTTGTTTACAACCATTATAATTCCAATTCAATTCATTTTGGTTACTGCTCTAATGGATGTCTTGTTCAGAGTTTTGGCGAAAATGGTAAAAAGAACAAATTAAATCAATTTCAAACAGGCATTTTTTCTGATCCATCTAAAAAAAATACTTCTTTTACTTTTACTAAAAAGCAAGATATAAAAGTTTCTTTAATAAGCGTAGACACTTTATCTGTTTATGATCAGGAATTAAAACGACAATTGAAGAATACATTTATAGAAAATACGCCACTTTGTTACATTGGATCTTTAAACTTAAAAATTGCCGAAAAAATAGATATTTTAAATACTATTGACCAAAAAGGATTGGTTAGAAATCTATTAATTAATAGTACGGTATATTTAATTTTGGCTTTAGAAATCGAACAACACAAATACGATTTGGCAAAAGTAGAGAACAATTTCAACTCGCTTACACAAGCCGATATGGAAATTGTTAGAAGAATATCCGAACACATCCGAATGAGTCCCGAAATTCAATACAGTTTAAAATATTTATGCAAAAAATTCGGTGTTTCACCTTTTAAATTGCAGGAAGGTTTTAAAATTATGCACGATAGAACCGTTACCGATTTTATTAGAAATATAAGAGTTGAAGTTGCTGAGAATTTAATTAGAACTTCTGAATTAAATATTTCTGAAATTGTTTACACTATTGGTCTGACTAGCAGAAGTTATTTTTCTAAAATTTTCAAAGAAAAATACAATTGCAGTCCTAAGCACTATCAAAATCACCAAAATAAAATAGTCATAACAGCATAAAGCCATAATAAAATTAAAGCCAGTTCTCTACCAACTGGCTTTAATTTTATAATCTATTTTGCTAGATTAAAATTCAAAACTCGAGCTTATCAAAATTTTTACTTTGCTTAACTATTAGACATGAAAAATAAGCGATTAGCCATCATTGGTTCCGGACCAACAGCCTTGTATCTCTTAAAACATATTTCTGATAATATTGCTCATCTTCAAAATGAAATACATAGTATTAGCATTTTTGAAAAAGGGAAATATATGGGAATGGGAATGCCGTATAATCCAGAAACGACCGATAAATATAATTTAGCTAATATTTCGTCTGAGGAAATTCCAGAACTTCCGGAACGTTTTGTCGATTGGCTTCGGATTCAAAATAAAGACTTATTAAAAAAATGGAATATTACGCAATTTCCCATTCAGGAATCTGAGTTGTACAGCCGATTAGCTTTAGGTCAATATTTTCACGAACAATATCAATTGTTAATTACAAAATTAAAACAAGGAGGTTTTATCATCAACGAATTAGTGAATCACAAAGTAGTTGATGTTGCAATTAGAAATAAAAAAACTAAGGTTAAAGTAATTATCGAAAATTCAGAATCATATGAATTTGATAAAATTGTAATTGCTACAGGACACCATTGGCCTAACAAAGATGAACTGAAAAGAGGATATTTTGCTTCGCCCTGGCCAATTAAAAAACTTATTCCTAAAACAGCTGAATTTTATAATTTTACAATAGGAACTCTTGGGGCTTCTTTGAGTGCTTTTGATGTGGTTACATCTTTAGCACATCGTCATGGAGAATTCGTAAAAACAAAAGATGGATTAGTATTTAATCTTCATAAAAAAGCGAAAGGTTTTAAAATCATTCTTCATTCGGCACAAGGATGGTTACCTCATTTACAATACGATCAGGAAGAACCCATGCGGGAAATTTACCGCCATACCAATCGTGAAGAATTATTATCCTTAGTAGATTCTAAAGGATTTTTAGCTATCGATACTTTTTTTGACAAAATATGTCGTCCTGCTTTGATTGAAGCTTTTTGTAAAGATAAAAAAAAGAAAACCATAAAACTTCTTGAAGATCCAAACTTTGGATTCGAGGATTTTATCAGTCTAATGTCGGAAGAACACGAATATATTGATTCGTTTATTGGCATGGAAAAAGAAAAAAAACTGGCATTAGAATCCATTAAAAACAAAAAACCAATTCATTGGATGGAAACCTTAGATGACTTGATGTATTGTTTAAATTTTCACACAGAATTGTTATCTGCCGAAGATCATTTGTTCTTTAAAAAAGAAATTATGCCTTTTCAAATGAATGTTATTGCAGCTTTACCCATAAGTTCTGCCAACATTTTATTAGCCATGCACAACGCTGATTGCATCGATTTAATCGAAGGAAAAGTAACGGTAATCGATGCTGCTAAAAATGATAAAGAAACCAAAATTGAGATTGAAAAAGAAAATGGCACTGTAGATACGGCTGCCTACAAAATGTTTATCAACTGTTCTGGACAAGAAAAAATCGAATTAGAAAATTATCCTTTTCCATCTATGGAAAAATCTGGTATTATTAGAAAAGCCAGAGCTCCGTTTAAAAAAACGCCTGATTTTAAAAAATTAGACAATCCTGATGCAGAGAAAAATACTTTTTATAAAAACAAAGAAGCCTTTCTTTTTACAGGAGGAATTGATGTAGATGCAGCCTACAAAGTCATTGGCAAAGATGGTAATGTTGAAGACAAAATACACGATGTCACTTTTACTCACACCACGGGTTGCAGACCTTATTCATACGGTTTACAAGCTTGCAACGCCACCAGTTCTATTGTTGTTAATTCCTGGGTTGTATTTGATAACGAGAATTCTGATACAAAAATATCCATTGAAAATATTACAAAACTTTATAAAGAAGATGGCGATTTGTAGTCAAAGTTAAACCTTTTGATAAATTATAAATTAAATTATTTTTTTTTGAATTCAAGCTGTCCTTAGCTTTCGCAGTCGAGTGTCAAATGTTTGATGAATGCCTAAAAAGAAAAGCTGTTTGAGCGACAGCGAGTTCTTTTCTTTTAGCATTCGAAAACTAATTTGACCGCCGAGAAAGCGCAAGACTTGATTTTTTTGTTTCTTTTTTGATCAAGCAAAAAAGAAAATTAATAAATCTGATTTTTCTCTTTTAATAAAAATGTCAATGGGAGTTTTTTTTTGGGTTAATGAAGCAAAAAAAATCATCGAGAACTCCTTATTCGATTCTTTTTTTAATTATGCGTTTGAGCACTTAAAATAATGATATGCGTCAATTGAATTGGCTAATATGTTGGAAATTAGTAGTTGAAATTTTATTCGAAATAAAATACACCAACTAATAATCTAATCCGTAAAATTTAAATGTCATGGCAAAAAATCCTAAAGAAGAAGAAACACAAAAGATTAAAGATTTAGAACAATTTTACAAAGATCAGGAAGGAACAACCTTAACTACTAACCAAGGGTTAAAGGTTAATGATACTAATAATTCGCTAAAATCTGGTGAAAGAGGTTCTACTTTACTAGAAGATTTTCTTTTAAGAGAAAAAATTACAAGCTTTGACCACGAAAGAATTCCAGAACGCATTGTTCACGCAAGAGGAAGTGCGGCTCATGGTTATTTTGAATTATACGAAAGCATTGCCCAATACAGTAAAGCAGGAATTTTTACTGATGTCAATAGAAAAACTCCGGTTTTTGTACGATTTTCAACGGTGGCAGGATCTAAAGGTTCGCCAGATTTGGCTCGTGATGTTCGTGGTTTTGCGGTGAAATTTTACACTACTGAAGGAACCTGGGATTTAGTTGGAAACAACATGCCCATCTTTTTTATTCAGGATGCTATGAAATTTCCTGATTTGATTCACTCTGTAAAACCAGAACCAAATAAAGAAATTCCTCAGGCAGCTTCGGCTCATGATACATTTTATGATTTTATATCCCGTACCACCGAAACTTTACACAATCAAATTTGGGTAATGAGCGACCGCGCCATTCCAAGAAGTTTACGCATGATGGAAGGCTTCGGGATTCATACTTTTAGGTTAATTAATGAAAAAGGCGAATCTCATTTTGTAAAATTTCATTGGAAACCCAAATTAGGTGTTCATTCTGTTACATGGGATGAGGCGGTTAAAATTAATGGCGCTGATTCTGATTTTCACCGACGTGATTTATGGGATGCTATTGAAGCGGGACATTATCCTGAATGGGAATTAGGAGTGCAAATAGTGCCTCAGGAAGACGAATTTAAATTTGATTTTGATTTACTAGACCCTACTAAATTGATTCCCGAAGAAATGGTACCCGTTCAAATTATTGGTAAAATGACTTTGAACAGAAACCCGGAAAATTTCTTTGCCGAAACCGAACAAGTAGCTTTCTTGCCAGGTCATATTGTTCCTGGTATTGATTTTACAAATGATCCATTATTGCAAGGCCGATTGTTTTCTTATAGAGATACGCAATTATCAAGATTAGGAGGTCCCAATTTTAACCAAATTCCAATAAATCGTCCCGTAGTTCCAAGTCACAACAATCAACGAGACGGAATGATGCAGACTGAAATTGTAAAAGGACAAACGGCTTATTTCCCAAACAGTTTAGGCGGAGGCTGTCCACATTTGGCTAAAATAGCTGAAGGTGCATTCAATTCCTATGAAGAGCGCATTGACGCAAAAAAAATCCGAAATAGAAGCGAAAGTTTTAACGATCATTTCTCTCAACCTGCTTTGTTTTATAGAAGTTTGTCACCTTGGGAACAACAACATGTGGCGGAAGCTTATACTTTCGAATTGGGGAAATGTTTGCATACACACATCAAAGAACGAATGCTTTGGCTTATAGCCCAAATTGATACGGATTTAGCAAATAAGGTCGCAAAAGGACTGGGACTTGAAATTCCAAAATCAATTGAGCAACCTATTAATCAAGCCATTGGTGCCGATGCTGATGTAAAAGCACAACAACCACCTAAAAAGAAAAATTATCTAGACCAAGCTCCTACTCTAAGTCAAGCCAATACTCGTTTTGAAAGTATTGCTACAAGACAGGTTGCCGTTTTAGTTGCTGATGGTTTTTCGATGAAAAATTTCGAAAAGACAAAAAATGCTCTTGAAAAAGAAGGCGCAGTTGTAAAACTAATAGCTCCACATGGCGGAAAAATAATTTGTGATCAAAACATGGAACATGCTGTAGATGCTTCGATAGTAACTACTGAGAGTGTGCTTTTTGATTCCATCTACATTCCAGGAGGTAAAAAAGCAATTGAAACTTTAAAAAAGGAAGCCAAATTTATCAAATTTATCAATGAAGCTTTTAAACACTGCAAAGCCATTGCTGCTGACAGCGAAGGAGAAGATTTAATTAATGCCACTTTTGTTGCCAATTACAAAAAAGATGCAGCTATTTTAATCAATAAAGCTCCAGCTGAATTTGTGAAAGCTATGGCAAAACACCGCAACTGGGACCGAATGGAAATTATTAAAAATGTTCCGGTATAACAATCTAAAACATAACTTATTAAAATTAAATAATTATGGAAAAGTATATAGAACCTTTAAATGATAAATTAAATACTCTTTTAGAGAAAATTAGAGATAGCGAAAACGCTTTTAAAAAAGCTTCAGAACAGACTACTCATCTTTTTTTAAAACAGTATTTTGAAAGAAAATCTAAAGAGAGATATGATTTTGGAAATGAATTGAACAATGAATTTATTTTATCCGGTTTGCAAAATGAAAACAGCAATACAACTCAAAATTCAGAAAATATTGCTGGCATTGTATCTAAAACCTGGATTGATCTAAAAACACTTTTTTCTTTGGATAATAATCAATCTATTCTGGAATCAGCTATTAGTGGAGAAAAAGCGGCTTTAGAAGATTATAACGAAATTCTGAATCAATTTTCATTGCCATTAAGAATTCGTTCTTTGTTGCTTAAACAAAAAGAAACCATCGAAAATGATTTCAAAACCATAAAAAGAATAGAAGATTTACAATAAGCTGATTTGAATTTATTTACATCCAGAAGCAGGATTTCAATTCGACTTTTGGATGTAAAATTCAATCACAAAAAGAGAATTTCAAATGATGTTATAGCGTCATTATTTGTAGTATTCGGGTTAAAAAACCAGTCTATTATAATTTAAATTTGAATAACAACAAAAGGATGTTTCATTAAATAAACATCTGTTTTTTCTACAAAAGTATTAACCTTAAAAATAAAAAATTATGTTACGTTGGACAGTCACATTTATCATTTTAGCTATTATAGCTGGTGTATTAGGATTTGGTGGAATTGCTGCAGGAGCTGCTAGTATTGCCAAAATTTTATTCTTCATCTTTATTATATTATTTATTCTTTCTTTCATTAGAGGAAGACGATAGAAATAAAATTTTATGGTGCTAATTCTACCTAATTGAATAGACTCATACTTATTAGTCTTATTTAAAAAAATCAATTTTATATTGATTATCACTAACTGTTAATTGAGGTGCATTCTTTAGATTACACCTCAATTAACTTATTTTTTTTCCTTTTTCAAGCGAATTTAACTTACCTTTTATTCTTCTCCGAACATCGGTTCATAGGTTTTAAAAAGCTTCAAAACTTCTTTTTCTGATGGTGAAAAATAGGATGAAACTGCATTACTTTTTTTAACTCTGTTAAAAGATTTATACAATTCTCCGTTTTGATACGCATCTACAATAATGGGATGCACATAATATTTTTTACATACCGTTTTAGTATTTCCTAAAGCAATTGCAGTACATTCATATCCTTTTAAAATATTAGATTTTATTTCGTTTTCAGATGTAGCTTTTTCCAATTGAAGTAAGGAATTAAAAAAAGACATCGAAGCTGACCAGGTTCTGAAATCCTTAGCCGTAAAATTCTTGCCACAAATGTTATGCAAATATTCGTTTACATGATTGCTTTTAATAACTTTTCTTTCTCCGTTTTCATCAATAAATTTAAACAATTCCCATCCTGGAAGTTCTTCGCAACGACTCACTAATTTTATAATTTTCTTATTCTGAACAGTAATACTATGTTGAATCCCTTTTTTACCTGTAAACTGGATTTTCATTTTATCTTTAAAAATATTGACGTGTCTTTTTCTTAGCGTGGTTAAACCATAACTTTTATTTTCCTTTTCATAATAACTATTACCAATACGTATGTGGGTTTCTTCCATTAAACGAATCACTAAGGCTACTACTTTTTCTTTTGACCAACCTTTTCTATTCAAATCTAAATCAATTTGTTTTCTTATCAATGGCAATGTTTTTCCAAAAGAATACATTTTATAAAACTTAGTTGTATTCCTTATTTTATTCCAGTTAGTATGATATAAATACTGTTTTCTATTTCTGGCATCTCTACCTACAGCTTGCAAATGACTATTTTCAAGATTGCTTATTTTTACATTTTCCCACATGGGCGGAATGACCAGCTTTTTAATTCGTTCAAGCGCAGTGGTTTCACTTATACGTTCACCATTTAAAAGATAAATAAAACGCTTGCCCTGTTTTTTTCTAATAATTGCTAAATCTTCGTCATAAGCATAAGTAAGATTGTATTGTGATAATACTTCTTCAGGCTGACACATCAATTTTTCTAATTCTAAATTAAGAGTTTTCATATTTTTATTTGGTGTTTAAGTCTTTAAAAAACAGTGCTATCTAATCTAAATTTATTGATATATTCTTTTTTGGGTTAACCTAAAAGAGAAAAATAATGATGCTAAAAAACTATTGAAGTTAATTTCTATTTTTCATTTGAGTTAAGAATTTTATTTTTAAGATTAATTCTCTGTGTTTTTTGTAAATATCTTTAAAGATAAATCTATTTTAAGGCCAAAGGAAGTTTGTGGAATTCCAAATCAATCTACAAAAAGTCACAATTATTTCCCCTTCATTATTGACTTCTCCACGCTACTTTTCCTTAAAGAATATTAATCTATTTTAAAATTAAATAATACTATGGCAGTTCAAGTAATTCGAAAAAAACTTTATTTCAAACCTGATTCTAGTAGAGTTGTTGCACGTTTTTTTAATAATGGTGATCCCCGGACTATCAATTTAGTACACCGGATAATGACCTTAAGCGAAGATGCAGTAAAACATGAGCTTGAACACACCCTGGAAGAATTTAGAAGCAGACACAGAAATCTTTCTGAAATTTTCTTAAAACACGCAAACAATTACAGGAATCTAATCAATTCTATCGGGATCAATTATGACGAACTTTCTTTAGAAAGACGGCTTTTAATAGGTTCTTATTCTACATTAGAATATTCGCTGGAGGCAGCCGCTTTATTCAATCCTTCAATCACCGAAGATTTTGATCAGTCTTTCCTTGCCGAAGGAGAAAAAAGAGTCATTTTGTCCTTTAGAGCGACGGGAGAAGGACATTTGTCTTCGATTGTATTTCGAAAAGGAATTTTGGATGCATCCAATAATCTCAAAATGGTTGAAGCACACAAACATATTGATCTTCCGATTATCATCAAGAAAAAGTCGTACAACAAAAAACGATTTATGAAAAAAATGGAAGAGATGAATATTCCTAAAAAATATTCGACTCCCATAATGGATACTTTGCCTAATCGATTTGAGTATTACACGCTCAAAGAAGCCGTTAGAAATGTACTTGCATTGGACATTCCTGAGCCCAAAAGAAAAGCACTTAAGGAAATGACCTGGTTAGTGAATTCTTATTATGATATCAAATTTAATGAAGATTCTAAAATATCCGGACGAGCTATTTTGCCTATTTCTTCTTCAGAAAGCCGTGGTATTGAAGATGCTCGTTTTGTTCGTTTTACCGATGATGATGGTACTGAAACAATCTATGCTACTTACACCGCTTATGATGGTTTTACAATACTTCCCAAGTTACTTTCGACCAATGATTTTATAAATTTCCGCATTATGCCGATGCATGGAAATGGAGCTCAAAACAAAAATTTTGCTCTTTTTCCTCGAAAAATAAAAGGAAAATATGCCATGTTAGCCCGAATTGATGGTGTAAATAATTATATCTTTTATTCCAATAGAATTACGTTGTGGAACGATCCTATCAAAATTCAAGAACCTAAATATCCATGGGAATTCACTCAAATAGGAAATTGCGGCTCCCCTATTTATACGGATGATGGTTGGTTAATTATTACACACGGTGTTGGTCCTATGAGACGTTATTGCATTGGAGTTTCTTTATTGGATTTAGAAGATCCTACCAAAGAAATTGGACGATTAAAAGAACCGCTATTGACGCCTTTAGAAGAAGAACGAAACGGTTATGTTCCTAATGTAGTTTATTCCTGCGGAAGTATCATTCACAACAATCAACTAATATTGCCTTATGCAGTATCGGATTATGCTTCTTCCTACGTTACAGTTAATATGGACGAATTATTAGCCGAATTAAAAAGCGAAAACGACATTTAACATCGAAATAAAAACATTAAAAAAAGCTTATAGAACTAAAATTTCTATAAGCTTTTTTTGTAAAAGTGAATTATTATTACTTATTCGGTATCACCAAAAGCCAATCTGGCAATCAAATAACTCACCGTCGATTCTGAACCCTGGTTTAAGTTGACATTATAAGCTTCTAAACCATCATGACAACCTCCAGTACAAGGATTATAAATAATTTGTTTTAAATGATTGTTACCTAAGAACCAATTAAAAGCAGTCTCCATTTTTTCTTCATAACCTTCAAAAGGATACTCCATATTAAACTGTTTTAACGCTAAGATGGTGTAAGCAACATCGATTGGTTGTTCCCCTCCTGGTTCAGCTAATTTTTCATCATCACCTTGCATCAACCAGTTTTTATTCGAAATCACTTTAATAGCATCTTCAGTAAAAATTTTAGAAAGTAAAAAGTCGAAAGATTCTTTAGCAATCAATTTATATTCCATTTCTCCAGTAGCTTTCCATGCATATAAAAGTGATTCGGATAAAACACTATTTCCATAAGTAAGATACGGTTCAAACCACTTCCAATCGTTTTGAGAATGCGAATGGTACAAATTAGTAAGTTTAATCGCTGCCTTATTTATCGTTTTAGTAATCTTATTATCATTTTCTTTCAAATTGAAAAAATACAATCCTTTGATGGCAAAAGCCAATGCCCGAGGAGAATTAAAATGATTCATTTGCGAACAAAAATGATTCACAGACCATTTTATATTTTGGAACAATGTAGTATCAATATCAATACCTTCTTCCAGCGAATGATAAGCATTTCCTAATGCCCAAATAGCTCTTCCGTTAGAATCTTCCAGATTGACTTCGCTGTTTTGTTCAGTGAATTTTTTATGTTTATCTACATAATTTAAAAACATACAATCATCACGCTGGCATTTCAAAATGAAGTTGATATACGTTTTTGCCAATTTTAAATCGTCTACATTTTTTGTCAATTTATAATTTTCGCAAATTGTTATCAAAGCTCTCGCATTATCATCTAAAGTATATCCTGATTCCAAATCAGGAGTATCAATTTTCGAAAATTGAATAATCCCCACATTAGTAGTCATCGCTTTTAAATGATCCAGATTTATCTGTGGTTTCTTGTATTTTAACTTTAATGGTTTTTCTACTTGCTCAGCAAAAAGATACCCATGAGAAATGGCTGCATTATCCCAGGAAGTAGCTGACGAAGAATGCAATGATTTCATTTTCATGCTTTCAAGCAAATCTTCATCTTTTAGCAATTCATTCATTTTTTCTGCTAACTGTTTCGAATCTCCAAAATCAAATAACAATCCTTGTCCCTCCTGCAAAACTTCTCTTGCATGTGGAATAGGTGTAGAAAGAATCGGACAACCGCAGCTTACTGCATAAGAAAATGTTCCACTTACCGCCTGATTTGGATCTTTTGAAGTAAAAACATAACAATCAGACAATTGTAAATATTCCAGTAATTCCGGAAGCGGAACAAACTTAGTTACAAATTTAACATGGTCGTTTATTTTTAAATCGTCCACTATTTTTTCTAACGATTCCATATAGGCATTCCCTTGCTGACTGAACAAAGTAGGATGTGTTTTTCCAACAATTAAAAACAAAATGTCAGGATGCTGTTTAATCACTTCTGGCAAAGCATTTAAAGTAGTTTCAATACTTTTTCCTGGTCCTAAAAATCCAAAAGTGGAGATTACTTTTCGACCTAAAACATTGTACTTTTCTTTAAGAATGGATTTATCCAAATGTTTTACCAAATGCGTTCCGTGAGAAATAATTTTTATTTTCTCCGGTTCCACTCCATATGTATTTTGAAGCAATTCAGCCGAAGATTTTGTCATCACCGTAACTATTTTAGCTATGGATGCCAATTCTTTAACTGTTTTTTCTAAATCTTTATTCGGCTCTGGAAGTACAGTATGAAAAGCAATAATAATGGGTTTTGTAATTGCTTTCAAAAATTTAATGAAGGCTTCTTCATTACTTTTAAACAATCCAAATTCATGCTGAATCATTACCAATTCCAGATTTTTATCTAAATTTATTGTTGCAGCAATAGACTCATAAGAGGCTGCATTATCAGTAGTCAAAATTAAATCGACTTCTTCTCCTTTGTAACTGTGTTTTTCTGTTTCAGTTTCTAATGCACATATTTTAATATCAAAACAATTTTCAAATTTATTGTCTAGTGCATTTTTTAAATCAAAAGTATAGGTTGCAATACCACATTCTCTTGGAGGATAAGTGGCAACCAGCAATATTTTTGCTAAAGGCTGAGATTTACTCTTTTTAATACCTATTTTTCTCATAAAGTCATTTTTATCCTCTTGAAGAAGTGTGTCTATGACTTTGGTTGCTATATTTTGCTTGTGTTTCATAAGACTAAAATTTTATTTTATATTGATTGTCTCTATCAGTGATGTCCTAGCTAATTTATCTATTTAATAATGATATCATTAGCCTTAAAAATAAATTTATTGACGCAATCCAATTCAGCATTTTTTGAAAATAGTTGTTTGCCAAAAGCGTTTGCCTCTGGAAATGATTTACAAAGAATTTTGCTTTAAAAAAATAGGATAATTATAGAATTGTGGAATTCTTTTTATTTTTTTCCGTTACCTGTAAGCGTGCTAATAACACCGCTTTTTACATTAATCCACAAGTAGTTGAAAAATGATTTGGTAGCATCTCGTTCAGCCTCAATTTCTCCATGACGGAAATCTTTAGTATCGGATTTAGATTTAGAATCTTTTTTAATGAAAATATTCCCAATAGCAGTTAAAAATTTATTCACTTTTTTGCTATCCTTACGTAAAATCTTAAAGTTAAAATCTTCGTATTTCATTTTCATTTCTCCTTTAGATACCTTGTTATTAGCATAAAAAGTAAAAAACATTTGTTGAAGCGTTCCTTCGGCTAATGCATTTAAATTAGGTTCGAAAAAAGGATTCATACCTTGAGCTTCTAAATTACTAACTGAACCTGAAACCGTAAACTCATCGGCTGTATTGTTGACATCAAAACTCCAATTTAAACTTAACGGAGCTTTTCCCATCAATTTAGATATGATTTTTATCTCTGTTTTTTTTGCCTTTTTTAAGTTCGAAATTTCATAAAGAGTAGCATCTACCTGATTGAAAAACAACTTTCCTGCTTTTTTAGCCGGATCTACTAATTCAGCATAAGAAATATAACCGTCTTTAATTTTTAATTGTTTGATATATAAATCAAAAGATAAATTTCTTAAAGATTTGCTGTACAATGGTTTTACAACTAAATCGTCAGCTATTAATTTATCTCTGTAAATTTCTGCGTTTGGTTTTATTATCTCTCCCGAAGTTGCTGTAATAAGCAATCGAGGATTGTCAAAATTAAAATCAAGATTTTCTAAAGTGATTTTTGGAATCTTCAAATCGATATAATCACGCTCTTTTTTTAAATGTGAGGAAAGTTCTATTTTATTGTATTTAGGAATAAGTTGGAGATTAGTAATATTCAATGCTTTCTTATTGGCCGAAATAGAATCTATCACAAGCTTATCATATTGATTGTTTCCTAGAACTATTTTTTGGGCATCTAATTGGTAATCATCATAAATTACAGGCATTTTCTTAGTCGATTTCAAGTCGACATTGATTCCTGAAATTGTCAAATCAAAAGATGAAAGTGCCATTTTAATACTATCGGCACTTTTTTTCATTACTACAATATTACCTTTTGTAATCGCAATTTCTTTAACATTAAGTGTCTTTAATCCTTTTTCTTTAGTGTCCTTTTTTTCTTCTTTTGAAGCAACACGTTTGTACGGATAATGATGAATCATAGGATTCTTTAACTGAATGCTTTTTATGGTAAATGTTTCATCGAATAGTAAATCCGAATAAACGATGCCATTTACTTGTAAATTTTGTGTTTTTAAAGAAGTATGATTTTCTTTACCATCTTTATCTTTAATTTTTACAGTTACATTGTTCAACGTGATGTTTCCGAATACAATATTAATGTCTAAATCAGAATATTTCAGCTCATAATTAGAAGGAATTTTTTCTATAATAAGACCTTTTAAATATTTTTTGGCATACAATTGTACCAGAAACACACCTAAGACAATAAATAATAAAACGGATACTATTTTAATATATTTTTTATTAATCTTCATAAAATTTGTATTGAAAACATTCAGTTTTATATTATCGAATTCAGGCGGTGTTTCTAATATTATTTTTTAAATTCCTAAGCAAAAATCTATTTGTCGTTATGGATATTCTCTTCGTTTGAAATATTGGATTTAGGAATTTTATTGAAAAACTCAGCTAACTCTAAATCAGCACTTGGTCCATATCCCATCAATAATGTTCCTTTATCTCCTTTGCTTGTTTTAATAATATACAATATAGACAAATCTTCAGGATTACTCATCCCTTCATATCTATGTTCGGCAACAATAAAAAGATCTGCAGGCTGATATTCGGTTTTGGTATCGCTGTTGATAAACTTATCATCTTCAAAATAAAAATTAGCTGTAAAACCTTTAGCCTGATATAATTTAATATAATTTATTTCGTGTTTGTCAAATTGATTTTCCATCTTCTTTATTTTTATAATTAATATCGTTTAAAGGTTATTCTTCATTTCCTCGATTGCTGCTATTTTTTCTCTTGCAAATTCCTGTTTATAAATACGTACTAGCAATAAAAATAAACTAATTAATAATGGCCCGAAAACCAAACCTAGAAAACCAAACAACGGAATTCCTATGATTACCCCTAAAAGAGTAATTAAAGGATGAACATTATCCATTCTTTTTAACACATACAATCGAATGATATTATCAGTAGTTCCCACCACTACTATTCCATAAATTAAAATACCCCAGGCTTGAAATGCATTTCCGTCAGATAATGCAATTATAAAAACCGGAATGGTTCCTAAAAAATTTCCAATAAAAGGAAGCATCGAACCAATAGTTACCACTACTGCCCAGAAAAATGGACTTTCGATACCAAATATTAAAAATCCTATTAACGCAACAATACCCTGAGCGATCGCCACAAGAGGAATTCCTAATGAGTTAGAACGTACCATTTCGTTTATTTTAACTCCTAGTGTTTCTATATTCTCATTCTTCATCGGAATATATTCAATTAAAACTTTTCGAAGTTCCTTTTGCTTAATAAGCATATAATATAAAAAAAAGTACATTAAGGATACTGCAATAAAACCATTCAAAGTACCTCCTAAAATATCGCTGACACTATTTGCTATTTTATTCGAAATTGAAGAAGCATCAATTTGTTCGGTAATACTAAAGCCTAAAGATTGTTCCCAGTCTTTTAAATGTGTCTTTACAATTTTTACAAATTTTTCAGAATTTTTAGTGGCTTGACCTATTTTATTTCCTAGCATTAACAATGCGCCAGCAATAGGAATTAAGATAGAAATAAAGGACATAAACATCAAAAATGCTGCTGCTAAACTAGGTTTCCAGCCTCTATTTTCCAGTTTTGTCATACTCCCTTTTAGCAATACAAACAAAGTAATGGCTCCCAATACTCCTAAAAAGTAAGGAAGCATTTCTCTAAAAATCAATCCTCCCATTAACAGAATTAATAAGAGAACGAAGAGTTGACGAATTATATTGGGTTGTATAGTCTTATCCATTGGGACAGTTTTAAAATTTATTGTTTACTATTTCTTTGCTTTTTCAGCCTGTCTTTTGGCTTCTTTTTCCTGTTTTTCCTTTTCTTTTTGTGCTTTTTCTTTTGCTTTTTGCTCTTCTTCTAGCGCCTTTTCCTTCTCTTTTTCTTTCTTTTTAAAATAACCTCTTAGCAAGAAATTATCTTTAGCAGCTTCCATATTTTCGTTTAAACCTTTGGAACTTTTTCTTAAATTTTCCATTGTTTTATCCAGGTCTTTAGCCATTTCTTTATCATTCATTAATTTTCCAATAGTTCCTTGTCCATTGTTAATATTGTTGAACAAAAGGGCTAATTCTCTGGTAATAACCTCAGCGTTTTCGGCAGTGACTTTAATAGATGATAAAATATTATCAAATTCTACTGGTTCAAAAGATTTAAGGGTAGAACCATCTTTAACTTCAGGTAATTTTGTACTTCCTTGTGAAATGGTTAAAAGTTTACTCCCAATAACACCTTCTGAAGTAATAGAAGCTTTACTGTCTACCTTAATGAACTTCTTGACATCTTTATCCATTACCGCTTCTACATTTACCGTAGAATCATTGATAATAACAATGTTTTCAATTGTTCCTACTGAAATTCCCGAAAAACGAACCTGACCACCCACTTGTAGTCCACTTACATTTCGGAAATTAGTATAGATTTTAAATTTTGAACTAAATAAATTTTGATTGGTTCCAATGAAAAAGATAATCAGAAATAATATTGCTATTCCTATTGTAACAAAGATTCCTAAT
>Ga0247805_1000659_pt1 | contig 17443 bp, 11 predicted proteins | sample UWRJL044104R1_FD_180930 | JGI IMG/M metagenome (GOLD analysis project Ga0247805, IMG submission 180930) | Plant litter microbial communities from Arlington Agricultural Research Station in Wisconsin, United States - UWRJ-L044-104R-1 | ecosystem: Environmental > Terrestrial > Plant litter >... | reverse complement strand
AAAAAAACAGCTAATAAGATTTTTTTTGTAAACACTATATCTATTTTTTTATTTATGAATTATAAATAAGAGTTTACTGTTTTTACACAGCAAACTCTTATCAATAAAAATGAGCGTTATGCTTCCTCATTTTTAAATTTTATTGAATTTCTTATTTGTAAGTACCTACATAAGTTACAATAGACTTTGCTGGAATTTCAAAAGCAGTTGCATCCACAACAGCTCCCTTTTTCAAACTCGTTGCTTCAGAAGTTATGTAAGGTGTAAATTTATTGTCTACCAAAGCACCTCCTGAAAGATTTAATTGATATGCTTTTGCTGATTTACTGATATTAACTGCAACAATTACCAGCTGTTTATTTGCTGTATTTTTATATGCCGTTAACATTACATCATTTACAGCAGTAGTATTATTAACACTTGGAATTTGAACTCTTACCATTCCTGGTTTTACAAATAATGAAAAGTTTCCTAAAGCCCAAAGTGTTTTTGAGTCTCTAATGAATCCGTCATTTTTACAATAATCGGCGTTTCCAGCTCCTTTACTTGCGTTGTCATCCACATGAATGAGTCCGTCTTTGTAGTCGCCACGGCTAATAGCTGTCCACCATTGCCATGAAGTTACACCACCTACTGAAATATCTGTACTGATAATACGTGCTGTCCAAAGTGCCAATGACATTCCTAAATCCCTTCCAGGTCCTGCTCCTCCCGGAAGCTCTGCTGTTCCCGGACTTTCTAAAACACAATATTCAGTAGACCAAAGACTTAATCCTCCAACAGACTGTGCTCTTGTAGCTGCTGATTGTCTTGAACTAACAAGCTCATTTAAAGGCCATGCTTGCCAGTAACTGTGTGCAGAAATGGTTTTCTTAACATTGCTTAAAGCTGCAATATTTTTAGCTGAGTTTAAACCAAAGAAATAATCAATTTGGTTTGATCTGCTTTCTTTTCCTGCAATCGTTTTATACAAAGGCTCAAACGATCCTCCTTCTCCCACTATAATTTGAGAACTCAATCCTTTTGCCTGCAATTTTGGAGATAAAATATTTACAAAACTGTAAATATTAGCATTTGTAGCCGGAGAACCTTCTTGTCCTGAACCATCCCATTCATATTGTGGCTCATTAAACGGACTTACATAATCAATTGTTAGACCATGATCTTTCTTTAATTTATCTAAAGAAGTGACCCAAAAATCAGCCAAATCTGGCATTTTTCCCTCTTTCAAATTATAAAACTCCTTGATGCTTGCGTGTGCTTTTCCATTTTGAGTTAAATAAACTGGAGCACTGTTTGCAAAAGCCAGTAATTTTCCAACTCCACGCTGTCTGGCTGCTTTCATAAACCAAACCTGACCTGCTTGTTTATTCATATTATAAGTAATTCCATCAGTGGTAAAACACTCGCTGCGTCTCCACTCATCCGTAATATCACTTGCATCACCTTGTTCAGCACTTCCTGCTCCAAGATTAAAACGCCATAATGATAAACCAATACCTTTAGGATTTCCTTCCGAATCAAAATCTCTGCTGAAAAGCAAATCGGCCATTTTATTTTTTTTATCCAAAGGCCAGTTTCTTCCAATAAAGTTACATTGCCACGCATCTGATGCTCCAAAACTTTCCATAGTTTGAAGGTCTGCATTCAGATCCACTTTCAACTCTGTAACAGCATTATTATCCGGATCTGAACTTTCATTTTTGTCAGAATCACAACTTGCGAAAAAAGAACTTGCGAAAAGTAAGCCTGCACATAGCAGACTTACCTTATTGTTTTTATAGAATCTCATCTTAATAATTTGGGTTTGTAATTACTCCTCCACTTAAATCAACTTCTAATTGCGGTATTGGCCAAACCAAATGTCTAGCTGCATTAAAATTGATACCCTTATCCTGAGCTTCTCTCGTATTAGTTGTTTCATAAGGATCACTTGAATTCAAATTGTACTGTACAAAAGTTCCATTTGGTCCCATCAAAGATTCAATAACTGGCTTTCCTGTACCTGGATCTTTTTCTCTTCTAATATCAAACAAGCGTAATCCTTCAAAAGCCAGCTCTAGACGACGTTCTTTGTAAATTTTTCTCAAAAGGTTAGGTCCAGCCATTCCTTCTACTAAAGGTAAATCTACACGGTCTCTAATCACATTAATATCATTCATAGCTGCACCAGCATCATTTAAGTGATAATTAGCCTCAGCTCTTGTAAGATACATTTCGGCTAAACGAATCAATGGAATATTTAATGGTAAATGTCCATCTCTCTTATCTAAAGAACGACGTGTAGCTATAGGAATGTAATATTTACGGCAAATACGTCCTGATTTATTATCATTCAAACTAAACTTATGAGTTGGATTCAAAACCTCATCTCCATAAGCAGCTTCTCCCCACTTAGTGATAGTACTTCTACGACGAATTACATCACCTTCAGAAATGTAAGCATTCTCTAAATCGCTAGTAGGCATACACCAGCCCCATCCATCGAGTACATCAGCAGCAGAATTACTAGGAAAATTTTGTTTGTCTTCTCCTCTGGCTCCAGAAAAAGTAGGCATTGCACTTCCTAAATTTCTATCCTGAACACCAGACGATTGTGCCTCAAGAATAGATTCTACTCCATTATGGTTATTTACATCCCAAATATTTATAAAATTAGGTTCTAATGAAAAAGGTCCTTCAGCAATTACTTTTGTTGCATACATTTTTGCCTCAGCCCATTTTTCCTGAAATAAAGAAACACGTGCTAATAAAGCATAAGCTGCCCATTTATTGATTCTTCCATTTCTTGCTACTTCAACATTCTCTAATTTTGCTGCTGATTCTTTAAGATCTAATTCAACTTGTGCATATACTTCTTCAACTGAACTACGTGACAGCTTTAAATCACTAGTCCCCAAAGCCGTAGTATATAATGGAACACCTCCGTAATTGTTAACCAATTCGTAATAGCAATATGCACGAACAAATAATGATTCGCCTATATATTGATTTTTTTGAGATTCACTTATTGGGGATAACTCCATTTTAGCCAAACCTATATTACAAGATTGAATTGTATAGTAATGAGCTGTGTACATCCCATTTAGATTTCCCATATTATCAGGAGTAATAAGGTATTGAGAAGCAGGTCTGTGAGAACTGTTATCTTGTCCTGTATTTCCCATCCAGGCATCATCAGTTGCCATTTCGTTTGTCATTCTTGGTGCAACTAATACCCACCATTCATTAGGTAATAACAATCGATGGGTTAACTCGTTTACATAATTTTCACACTCCTGTGCTGTTTGAAAGTAATTTTCTAAAGTTTGAACTCCTCTTGCATCTTTCTCGATAAAATCGCTACAAGAAACTGCAACTGCTGCAAAAGTTAGTATTGATACTATTATTTTTTTCATGTTCTTTTATTATTAAAATGCTACATTAATACCCATTAGAATTGTCGGTAAAACCGGATAATTCCAGCCTCCAAAACCTGATCCTTTCACTCCATCATCCTTTTGAGTATCTCCTCCACCTACTTCAGGATCTACACCTGAGAATTTTGTCCATGTCCATAAATTTTGACCTGATAATGAAATTCTTAATTTATCCAATCCAAATTTATTGTAAAGAGAATATCCTAACTGAAGGTTTTTCATACGTACAAAAGAACCATCTTCAACATAGAAAGAAGAGAATTTTGTAAAGTTTTCGTTGTTATCATCTTTAGATAAACGAGGAATATAATTAGTAGTTCCCTCACCATGCCAAGCCATATCATTTAATCCGCTTACTTTGTTTGTTAAACTAGTACCGTTATATAAATCTGAAATATTTTGGTTAACCAAGTCATTACCAATACTAGAATAGAAATTAGCTACTAAATCAAAATTTTTGTAAGCAAAATTCAAATTCAAACCAACATTATAATCAGCCCAAGGAGAACCAATTTTTGCACGATCTTTATCATCTAATTTTCCGTCGCCGTTAACATCTTTAAAACGAATATCTCCAGCTTTAGCATAAGGCTGTAATTTAGTACCGTGTTCGTCAGTATGAGCATTCAATTCGGTTTGATTTTGGAATAAACCATCCGCTACATATCCATAAAAATACCCTGGTACTTCTCCTTGTACAGTCAATGTTCTGTTACCTGCTCCGTAAAGTCTTTCTCCTTCAGCCGATAAAGACAACATTTCTACATTTACCGTAGTAAAAGTTACATCTACACCATAAGAAAAGTCACCTTTAGTATCCTTATAAGACAATAATAAATCAATACCACTAGATTGCATTGAACCTACGTTTGTCCAAATTGTTGAAGATCCAGGAAAACCACTGTAAGTAGGGAACTGTTTTTTGAACAACATGTCATTTGTTTTTTTCTGATAATATTCTAATGAACCAGAAATTTTATTTCTCCATAATCCGAAATCAATACCAAAACTGATATCTTCTACAGTTTCCCAACGAATATCTCTATTAGCCATAGTTGATGGATATGAAGTATCTACAACTTCACCACCAATAACATAATTTCCCTGACCTATATTAGATTGATAAACTGAAGCTGGTAGATTTTGATTCCCTACTTTACCCCAACCTGCTCTAAAAGTTAAATTGTTAAATATTGCATTTTCACCCATCATGAAATCTTCATTCGAAACTCTCCAAGAAACAGATGCTGCTGGAAAATTAGCCCATTTGTTATTAGACATAAATTTAGAAGAACCGTCACGTCTAAATGAAGTAGTCAAATAATATTTACTGTCATAGTTATAAGAAAAACGCGAAATGTAAGACATCAAAGAATTAGACCAGCTGTTACCTTCACTCTTATAATTTTTAGTTGCTGCATTTAACTCTCTCATTGAGTCAGAATTATTAGGAACTCCCTCTCCATATCCTTTTACATCATTTCCATTATACTCTTCCATTGTACTACCAATCATTAAAGAGGCATTGTGTTTCTCTGCAAATGATTTAGAATAAGTTGCTGTAGTTTGCCAAGTCCAGTCAGAGTTCGTTGATGTTTTTCTTTCTATACTATTAATTTCAGCTTTTTCGTGAGCTGCATCAATAACAAAATCGGGTTTAAAAATACTTTGTACTTTACTTCCAACCTCAATCGATCCTTGTGTACGGATTATTAAACCTTTAATAGGCTCATATTGCAAGTAACCATTTGTATTTAAATTATACTGATCTGTATAATCATCATATCTCTTCACTGCACCTACAGGATTCCAAACATACGAAGGAGATCGTGCATAAATACTGTATTCATTTTCAGTACCGTTTAATTGACTTGCTGGTTTATAGATTGGAGTAATTGGATCAATCTTAACAAAATCAGCCCAGTTTCCCGGAGATCCCCAAGTTTCATAACGAGGATTTAAAGTTACACCTGCCGAAAACTTATCAGTAAATTTAAAATCATTAGCAATTCTAGCGGTGATTCTTTTCCATCCTCCAACATCATAAAATGAATCGGTATTATAATAGTTCAAACTTATTGCATAAGTATTTTTCTCAGAACCTCCTGTAACACCGATTGAAGTATTAGTTACTGATGAACCTTTATTAATTCCTGCTTTCCACCAGTCAGTAGTGTTTCCTCTATATTGTGCTGGATTAGGCAAATATTCTGCATAACCTGCATTAGTATAGGCAGTGTTTTGAATAGATGCATAATCTTCTGCATTTGCCATATCATAAGGTTTCTCCATAATTTGGTAACCAGTACTTAAATCAAATGTGAATTTTGGTTTTCCAATCTTTCCTTTTTTAGTAGTAATCAAAATAACTCCATTTGAAGCACGAGAACCGTAAATAGCACTTGCAGAAGCATCTTTAAGAACATCCATAGATTCAATTTCATTATTACTCAAAAAATTGATACTTGTTCCCATTGGGATACCATCTACTACATAAAGTGGATCTGTACTTAAATTGATTGTAGATATACCACGGATAAGTACTCTAGGTTGAGCACCTGGACCACCCTGACCCGTAACCTGAACTCCGGAAACTTTTCCTTGTAAGGATTCAGTAACGTTTCCCACTGTCATAGTTTGAAGGTCTTTTCCTTTTACTGATGAGATCGAGCTGGTAACATCTTTCTTTTTTACAGTAGCATATCCTACTACTACAACTTCCTCTAATGTTTGATTGTCTTCTGCTAAAACGATATCAACTACAGTTTTTTGATCTACTTTAATTGTTTGTGTAGCAAAGCCAATAAAAGAAAACTCAATTTGTGCATCTTTATTAGGAACAACAATAGCGTATTTTCCATCGAAATCAGTTGAAACAGAAGTTTGTGTTCCTTTTACAAAAACATTTACACCTGGAATTGGTACTGATGTTTTATCTTTAACAGTTCCTTTTACTGTAATTTGTGCAAAGGCTGCCGAGCTACATAAGATAGCAATTAGTAACCCTATAAATTTATATTTCATATCAAGATAATTTATTAATTAATGTTATATCAGTTATAACAAACTATTTTTTAGTGATAAATGCTCTTTCTAATTCTGTATCCAGAACCACTTTATAAACACCTGGAGCAGCAGGATATTTAGCATTCCCATTTCCTCCTGGTGACATGGTAGCAATACCATTTCTTATTAATCTCCAGGAAGGACTCCACCACTGACCTGTAAAAGTGGCTTCCATTTGCCCTGTCAAAGTATACTCGCCTACTAATTGATATGGATTGTTTGGATTATTAGCTAAATGCAAACCTTTTTGCATCCAGGCATCCCACGTATCCCATGTTGCACCTTGAATACCAGCACCACATACACTGACGAAAGGTTTTCTTTGTGCTTCTACATCATGCCATAAACCATTAGCTATATTAGCCCAAACCTGACTTGTTGGAGTATATTTAGTTACTGTATACGCTAATGTATTTGGATTCACTTTTATTTTATAATACCCCTTAGTTGGTAAAACAATGGCCGATGATGATACATCATCAATTAAATTTCCTGAAGCATTTAAGCCAAAACAGTGTGGTGCAAAATCAGCCTCCTGACCTAAGAAATAAATTTCTTTATTATCCTTGTCTGCATAATATTTGAATTCAAAGTCTTGTCCAATTTTTTCATGGAAATACATAGGTACTCCTACTGCATCCGTAGTTAAATTAGTTCCTTTGGGTTGATCACATAAATAAATTGCAGGATATTCATTTGTAGCAACAATATTGAGGTTTAATGTTCCTGTGTTTGGAATAGCAAATTTATCTTTGGCAGTAATTGTTAAAACATACTGAGCAGCAGTTACTGGTAAAGTATACGTTTTGTTAAAAGTATAGGATTGAGGAGCTCCTGTTAATTGAACCAATTCGTTAATACCTAAAGCTTCACATTTAACCTGAATATAGTCAATACCAGAATCATCATTAACAATAAAGTTTACTGGCAATTGATTACTAGTTGACAATAAAACGACAGCACCTTCTTTAGGTGTAATCATACTAATTGCGGGAGCGCTAAATTCGCCATCTAAACGTAAATTAATATCCTGATCAATTGAATTTTCAGAAACATCAGTAATCGTTAATTTCACTTTAAAAGCTTCAGATGTTCCTCTATCAGCAGGAACTTCAAAGAAATAACTCAAGTCATAAGTTGTTAAAAGCGGATCTAATGAAAAATTGATGGTTTTATCTAAGCTCAATTCCGGAATTTGAATCCTTACACTTTTTAGTCCCAAATCGTCATTCAAAGTAGCCTTAATCTCGAATTTTCTGTTTGGTGCTCCATAAATTTCATTAGTTAATACAGCAACCGTTGGATCGTTTGATGAAGGATAACTTGGTTCATCTTCTTGGCATCCTGAAAATAGGATTACAAAGAATGTAAGTAAAAATAAATAAGAAAGTTTTTTCATATGCTTTTAGTTTTTTGTAGTTGTTTTTAGTTAGTTTTTTTATAAGCAGTTCTTTATCTTTTCTAGTACATAGAGTACTTTATTAAGATTTTATACTTTTCATAAGCTTGATTTTTTGTTAGTGTGGTTAATAAATTAGTATAGGATGTGTTTTGTTATTTTATGATAATTTAACTTAAGACAAATCTAAAATTTGAAAGAATAAGGTTATCATCTAAGCAAAGTAAGAGTTAATTTGAGCTAGCTATAGGGGGTAAATTCGAAAAAAATGAAGGGTAAATTGGAAAACAATAAGGACATTTTATTCAAAAAATGTGATTTAACAAAAAAATCTGACTTTATTTACTTTGTACACAAATTATATGTTATAAATTTTTCAAATCAATAAAAAATCCTAAGCTTATTATTAGTAAGATTAAGATTATTTATTGTAATACTATTTTATGTTAAAAAAGAGAAGTAAAATATGTTAAATTTTAAAAAATAACTATTTAATAATATTCAGATCTTTATTAAATGAGACTTTATATATTTACTAGGAGTCATTCCCATTTCGACAATCATTCTATCAATTCAAATCGATACCAGATTTATTGAAACAAAAAGTTAAACGCATAAAAAACCCTATTTCTTGATTTAGAAATAGGGTTATTGATATAATTGTTTTTTACAATTATCTAAAGCTTGCAAATGCTATTCCAATAATTGAGAATAAAAATATAACACCATATATTGATAATATTATAATAGCTAGTATCCCCATAAATTTGTAATGAGATTTTAAATACTCAAGAGAAGTGGTTAATGCTTCGTTATCATTTCTACTAAAAGCCGCCTTAGCTTTAGATGAAAATTGAAATAAATAATATACTGGAAAAAAATAAAGTACCGCCATAATTAAATATAAAAACGTAATAAACCCAACTCCCATCGTTGGCGCAGGAGACATGCCTGAGTTAAAAACACCTAATTTTGAAAAAATAGTTCCCATAAATACCGATAACAAAATAAGCATTCCTATTCCAACAAAACCTACTATTGATAAAAAATAAGCCCATTTAGCTGTTTCTTTCAAAAACGATTGGGATTCTGCTGTTAATTGCAAACTTGAATTTCCTGATGTTGTAATTTCTTCCATAGATTGATTGATTAAGTTTTTAATAGACTCTAAATATATAAAAAAAAATATAAGAATTTACATTGAAAATATTTTAGAAAATATAAAACCAACAATTATAAAAATCCTGAAATCATATATAATAAAGTAAACTGAATTTGATCTTTTGGAAAATTACTCTTTCTATCTCAATGTTTGACTATATTTGTAGATTAGCAAAAGATTATTACGAACAAACTATAATCTTGGAATTAATAATAAAATGAAAAGAGTGGTCAGACATATTTTTACAAAAGCAATCATCATTTTGATGACTTTTTTTGTTTGTCTGCCGTGTTCTGCAAAAAAAGAATTCAAACAAATATTAGAAATTCCATTTTCCGGTTTAGAGAGTTCGGAAAAGCCAAATAAAAATTCGATTTGCCAAAACTTTACAAAATCAGAAAAGACTAAACTCTCTACTTCTAAACAAAAAAAAGTTTTACAAAAATGGAATTACAATTGTGATTTAAATGTAATTCTTCACAAGGCTTTATCTCTTAATTTCAGTCCCTTTTTAAACATTCAAATTGCTTCATCGGTACCTATTTACATACTGCATGAACAATACCTGATTTGATTTTTGATTTAAATCTTTCGATGCTTCAATAAAACTTTTATTGGAGTTTTCTGTATTTCATTTTAATCAAATTTTAATTCAAATACCAATGAATAATCAAACACAACCATATGCTGGAATGTTTACCACAGCATTACGCTGGGTAGCTGGCTGGACTTACTTTTCTGCTTTCTGGAGAAGAATAATATTAGAAAACAAACTCAATCCTGAAGAAGCAGGATACATTGGTGAAAAATTCAATCATTTTTTACCCAATGCACTGGGTATTAAACCTATTATTGAACATCTTGTTTCAAATCCTGACCGTCTTTGGTGGGCAATGATTTCCTTTACTATCATTGAGGGTATTGTTGGATTATTTTTTATGCTTGGACTATTCACCAGATTGATGAGTATTGGTGTATTTAGTTTGGCCTTGGGAATTTTATTAGGTTCAGGATGGCTAGGAACAACATGCTTAGACGAATGGCAAATAGGCGTTTTAGGAGTAGCCGCAGGATTTACTATTTTTCTTTCTGGTGGAGGAAAATATTCCCTTGACTACTATTTTATGATCAAAAATAAAAGTTTTACTTTAAAAAAATGGTTTCACTTTGCAGCTTCAGAAATGTTGCCTTTAAAAGAAAAAGTAATGAACCGAATTGTTCTGGTTGGCGCTATTTTTATTTTAGCATTAACCTTGTTCACTAATCAATATTTTCATGGTGGAGTATATGGCAAATTACACAATCTTTCTGTCCGCCCACATGTGAGTATTAGCAATATTCAAATTCAGGATCAAACCCTATTATTTACTGTTTTTAGAGATGAAGGAGCAGATGTTTATGGCTCTTTTCTAATTGGCATAAAACTGATAGATGAAAAAGGAAATGCCGTTTTTGAACGAACTCAAAGCCAGCTTTCAAAACTGGGTTTAACACAAATTAAAAATGCTTATGTAGCGAAAGTAAAACCTGGAAAACACAGTTTGATCCTTCCTTTAGGAGCTAAAGCAATATTGAATTTTCAACAAGATGAATTCAAACATTTAAAAGGAAAGTATACGCTAGAATTACTAGACATTAGTGGTACAAAATGGGAAGAAAGTATTTTTGTAAACTAAATTTCTATTTTTATAAAAAAAGGTTTTCGAAAAATAATATTTCGAAAACCTTTTTAATTGATATAAAACAAGTCTTATTATAGATTTTTAATCACAAACTCACTTCTTCTGTTTAATTCATGTTGCTCTTCGGAACAAGATTCAATTGGTTGGCACTTTATAATTTGAACTGTTTCGCCATAACCTTTAGCGAGAATTCTTTTCGATGGAATTCCTTGATTAATGAAATACTCTCTGGTCGAATTAGCTCTTTTTGTTGAAAGATCTAAATTGTATTTATCATTTCCTCGACTATCCGTATGCGAACCAATTTCAACTACCATATCTGGGTATTTTTTCATCAATTCGATTACTCTGTTCAAAATAGGTTTTGATTCTTTTCGAATGTACCACAAATCATAATCAAAATAGATAGGATCCGTTTTAATCAACAATCTTTCTTTGTCTCTTACGATATCTTTTTCAGTAGCAACAATAGCTTCAATTTTTTCTTTCTTCTTAATTTCAGCTTCTACAATTGCTTTTTTAGTAGCTGTTTCTTTTTCAATTTTAGTTTTTTCAGCAATAACAGCAGCTTCCTTTTTCTTTAATTCTAAAGCTACCAATGCATCTTTTTTCTTTTGCTGTTCTATAACTGCTGCTTCCTTTTTCTTTTGTTGCTGAATGGCTATTTCTTCTTTTTTGATACTTTCGGCTGATTTTAAAGCCATAGAAGCATCATTTACTTTCTTTCTATCCTTATTTGTTTTCAAGAATTTTGAAGCGTTAGCGTAGTCTTCTTTTGAAGCATGAACAGAATAGCTTTTTTGACAATCAACTGAAAAAGAAAAACTTCCATCTGCAGTAGTTACAGCAGTTTCTATTTCTTTTTTATTAGCATCTTGCAAACTTACTTTTGCCTTTTCCAAAGGAAGTTTAGTATCAACATCAGTAATAATTCCTGAAATAAACTGCATACAATTTTCAATCACTAAAGGCTGAATTTCGTTTACCTCGTAAATATCATCACTTCCTTTTCCTCCTTTTCTATTCGAAGCAAAATAACCGTGTTTAGTATCTGAATCTATTACAAAAGAAAAATCATCGTATCCTGAATTTACAGGTAATCCAATATTTACTGGAATAGAAAACTCATTGTTTTTGATTTCAGAAACGAAAACATCCAAAAAGCCATAACCTGCATGACCATTAGAAGAAAAATACAATTTGTTATCTTTTGAAATAAACGGAAATTGTTCTTTTTTATCGGTATTAATTGTTGGTCCAAGATTTTTTGGCGTACCATAATCTGAATCTAAAATAGCCACACTGTAAATATCAAAAGAACCCAACGAACCTGGCATATCTGAAGCGAAATACAGTGTTTTTTCATCATTGCTCAGTGCAGGATGTTCAACAGAATAATTATCGCTATTAAATGGTAAAGCAGTAATGTTTCTCCATTTTCCATCAATTAATTCGGCTTTAAAAATTTGGAGCATTGAGACTTTATTATCATTTTTAGCTCTTACCCCATTTTTAGAATTGTTTCTGGTAAAATACACTGTCTTTCCATTTTTAGTAAAAACAGCATTCGATTCATGCAATGGAGTGGTTAATTCGATAGCGAATCTTTTAATCGAATCGATTTTAGGATTTTTAAGCGAAACCGACATTAAGTCAAGGTAACTTTCGTTATTCCATTTGTACACTTTTTCGAAAGTATAAGGTTTTCTTATTACTGCCGAAAAAACCAATTTATCTTTATAGGGCGTTGCTCCAAATTCAGAATTTAGCGTATTAATTACCATATTTTTAATCTCATATCGATTGCCTAAAGCGGAGATATTATCCAAAAGTCTATTTTCTTTTTCAAGATTTTCTATAGCTTTTTGATTATTGGAACTCAAAAAATAATCACGCATTACTTTATTCGATTCCTCATAATTCCCCGATGCTTTTAAGGTTTGTGAATATCTGAAATAATCTTCGGCAGTAGCTGCTTCTGGAAATTTAGAAATAAAAAAACGATACTGTCTTTGTGCATTTGCGTAATCATTGGTATAATAATAAGAATCGGCTAGATTTTTTACTACTTCAAATGAACGGTTTTCGTTTAAAATAGTTTCGTACAGAGGAATTGCTTCGCTGTAATAGGTTCTTTCAAATAAGCGTTTTGCTCTTTGTAAATCTTGCGTTTGAGCTTGAGTAAATTGTATTGTAAGTACAATTAAAATGAGGTATATTCTTTTCATCGCTATCATATTAAAAGAATCTTGGTGATTTATCATATCCTTTTCCTAGTAAATCTATATTGAACAATACAAAAACCTCATGGGTTCCTGAGTTGAATTGTCCAAAATTAGAAGTGGTGTAATCGTAAGCGTAACCTACGCGAATACCAGGCGAAACCTTAACACTCATTAAAGCACTTACGGCATCATCCCAACGGTAAGAAGCTCCAAGTTCGAATTTTTCGTTAAAGAGTACATTTGCCGAAAGATCTAATGAAACTGCTGAACCTGGAACTATTTTAGTCATAAATGCAGGTTTTAATTTAAAGGTATCTGATAAGTCAAAAACATATCCTCCGGTAAAAAACATATGAATTTTTTCAGAACCAAAGGCATTAATTCCTGAACTCTCTTCAATATGTTTTGACGAAAATAAATTAGGAGCAGACAATCCTAAATAATAACGATCGGTAAAATAGTAAGCTCCTACTCCTACATTTGGAAAAATACTATTTACATTTTCAGCAAATGCCTGATCGGTTGAAGAATCGCCACTTTCGAATTTAAAGCCATTGAAATTCGTTTTAAACGAAGTAAATCCAGCTTTCAATCCCAAAGATAATTTTGCGCTACTGCCCACATCCAGAACATAGGCAAAATCAGCGTAGAAGTTGTCTTCTTTTTTAGCTCCATCACCAATATCATCTGAAATAACAGACAATCCCATTTCGACTTTTTTACTCAAAGAAGTGTGTCCAAAAAAGTTAAATGTTTTAGGAGCACCAATAGCTCCAGCCCATTGAGAACGATATAAAACACCTAAGTCTAACATTGCCTGAGTGCCTGTTGCATAAGCGGGATTGACAATGTTCATATTGTACATATAGTGTGTGTATTCAGGATCTTGCTGTGCAGATACTTTTATTACCAAGAATAAAAAACTGATACTTAATATTATTTTTTTCATTTCGAAGTTTAGTTTAATGTAATGAAAATCAACTATCGGTTTAGGTATAGTCTTCCCTGAACAGGTTTTTTATCTCCTTTATTGAATTGAAGAACATAAAAATAAACTCCGTTTGGCGCTATTCCATCAATTCCTACATTGTAATCTGAATTTCTACCAGTCCATTCTGGTTTATCACGATTTCCTTTGAACATTAAATTTCCGTAACGGTTGTAAATTTCTAAAGTAAAATCAGGATAGATGAATTCGATTTTTGGAATTCTAAAAACGTCATTTACCTGATCGCCATTTGGAGAAAATCCATCTGGAATGAAAAAGTCACAATTTGAAAGTGAAAAAGAAGCTGTATTATTATTTATAATTACTGAACTACAATTAGCTGAACTATCCATTAAAGAATTAAGAGTAAAATTAGTAGTCCCTGAATTTTCAAGAATAGACATAGGAATTATAAAACTCGTTTTTCCCGAATTGACTATGGCAGTAATTGTTTGATTTAGTGCTACATTTGCTCCTGTTATAGAATAATCAAAAATAATATTAGTTGTATCGCCCAATCCGGACAGCTGAACTACAGTATCGCCCTCTAAACATTCATTATTAATATTTAAAGAAATTCCTGAAACATCTGGCGTAGGATTAATTACAAATACTTTTGATAGATTAACCGTGTTTAAGCATCCTGTAGTTAGGTTCACTATATTAGTAATCTCAAATAAAGTATTTATTCCTGAATTAGGAATTAAACTTGCAGGAATTAAAAACTGAGTTACTCCACTAGTAACAGTAAAATTTAACTGTTGATTACTTGCCACATTATCTCCTAACAGATTATAATTTATTGTATAATTTCCATTAGTTAAATTAGTATTTCCAGAAATTTCAACTTTTGCATCAAAACCACTACATATTGGATCTATTTTTAAAGTCGCATTATCAATTCGTGGTAACGGAAAAATTGTTAAAACATCTGATATTGTTCCAACATTAATATTACAAATATCAGAAGAACCATTTCTTATAATATTTGTAATTGTAAAAGTATAATTACCTACAGATGGAAAATTTATTCTATCAATATTAAAAGAAAAATTACCATTAGAAAAATTACCATTAACAATGAAATTTTTAGTTGTATTCCCGTTTGATAGCGAATAAAAAACATCATAATTCCCATTAGGAATTACTTTTACTCCTCTTCTTAAGGTAGCTGTATAAGTAGCTGTAGTAATTTGATTTTCACAAATATCTGAACTCACAGTCAAAGTACTTCCTGTAAAATCTATTGGTTCTTCAATAACAAGCCGAAAAGTAGATTGAGCATTTGTACAAATTGGATTAGATGATAAAATAGTATACAGAAAATTATAGGTTCCCGCTCCAAAAGTATTGTAAATTTTCTCTACATCAATTCGGTTATCAATTGTACTGCTTAACTCATTGGTCCCTGATAAATCTGTCCATCTTCCTCCTACATCTTCTCCTTGTAATCTGTCGTTTAAATTTAAATTTTTATACGGTGTTAAATCATCAGTACTACAAACAATTAAATTAGCAGGAACTCCAGATATTGGTTTTCTAAAAACAGTTACTGAAACTGTTGCTGATTGTGCTCCACAAGAACCTACTGCTGGTATAGTATAGGTATACGAATAATTACCTTCTCCTAATACCTTTGGATTGACGATACTACCTGACAAAACAATACCGTTACTATCTCTCCATGTTCCATTTTGCTGAGGAGCAACTTTTGTTCCATCAAAGATTGAAAACAAATTAAAAGATTCAACATCATTACAAGTAGAAACATTGGGACTAGGAACACCTGCATAAGGACCAATATTAACAGTTATTGTTGCCGTATTATTGGTACATACTGAAGGATTTAACACATAAGTGTAGGTATAAACGCCACTGTTCTTTATATTTTGCGCGTCTAAAATCCCATTAAAAACACTTTCTTCCAGTGGTTTTGAGTTATCAATCCAAGTACCTCCTGATGTCGGAGTGCCTCCTAACAGACTAAAAAGATTAATGTTTTTATTAGCTGGATCTTGAATATTACAAATATTTACTATGGCATCAGTACCTGCGCATTGCGAATAACTATTTGAGGATAACAAAAATAGAAAAAGAATAAAGCATTTTATAAAATTGTTTTTTATAAAAGAAAGTAGTTTTATTATCATACTGTACTTTTTAGGTTAGATTTTGGGGAAATATCACGCTAATGTAATAAATAAAGCAGCAATAAAATCAAAAAAAAATCTACATAATTCGTAAATAAAATTAAAGAATAAAAATTTTTCTCTACATTTATAATACTTTACTGATACTAAAAATCCTTTTATTATTAAATTATGGAAGTCAATAGAAAAATTAGAAGTAAAAAATTAAATCTTAAAGTGGATTTAACTGCAATGGTAAGTGTATCTTTTCTATTGATTATTTTCTTTATGGTAAATAGAGAACTAGCAAAACCTAATGCACTACCACTAAGCTTACCTCACCCTTTTGATTCCAATGTTTATGAAAATATTGGCTGTTATAATCCAGATGAAAATAGGATAATTACTCTTCTATTAGACAATAATAACAAAGTAATATCTTATCACGGACTAATAAACTTGCCTACATCTGCACCAAAAAAATTAAATTTTGGAAAAGAAATCCGAGATGAAATCAATCTTAAAAACAATCAAATAAACGAATATATGGCTAGCAAAGGTCGCCCGGATATGGGAGCCATCTTTATCATCAAACCAACCAATAAATCTAATTTTAAAAATTTAGTGGATATTTTAGATGAAATGGCAATTTCCAATATTTATACTTACACTATTGTAAACTATTTCACTCCAGAAGAAAAGGCTTTATTGGCTTCTAATTAATCTCAAACTTAGAATATCTACCCAAATTAAAATCGTCCTGTTTCGTCATTGCGAGCAATAGAGAAGCAATCACACTTAACAGACTATAATCAAATTATAATTTGCAAAGCCCCCAATCGCTCGGATATACACAAAGGTTAGCCCAGTCCCGACGATTCGAGAGCATTCTATGTCAGAAACAACAAACAACTTTGTAGAATTACTGAAATGAGATTGCTTCGTTCCTCGCAATGACTTAAAGCCGATAAACTTAAATTGTTTTATACCATCCAAAATTAGTTCTAAAACGAATAGCAACAAAAAAAGCCTCACATTACTGTGAGGCTTTCCTATTTAAAGAATCAAAAAATTATTTTTTCTCTGATTTTTCCATTTTAGCTTTCAATGCTGCTAATACATCATTGTTATCTCCTAAAGTTGCAGCTGGTGCATTAGTAGAAGAATTAGATGAAGTATTTTCAGTAGCTGCTTTCACATTTTTCTCTTCTTCTTCACGGAAGATAGCTGTGTGAGATGCAACAACTCTTTTGAATTCTTTGTTGAATTCGATTACTTTGAAATCAGCAGATTCACCTTTTTTCAATTTCTTTCCGTCTTCTTTTTCAAGATGACGAGTAGGAATGAAAGCAACGATATCATCTCCGAATTCT
>Ga0247805_1000656_pt1 | contig 17464 bp, 15 predicted proteins | sample UWRJL044104R1_FD_180930 | JGI IMG/M metagenome (GOLD analysis project Ga0247805, IMG submission 180930) | Plant litter microbial communities from Arlington Agricultural Research Station in Wisconsin, United States - UWRJ-L044-104R-1 | ecosystem: Environmental > Terrestrial > Plant litter >... | reverse complement strand
GTTTTTCGATTATAGAAAATCGGATAAAAAATTTTGGGACACCTATGCATTGCAGTTTAAAAGCTTCGCATTCAATGATTCGGTCTGGGCCGATATGAGCCAGGTGTACATGAAACTGCCTTTCATCAATCCGGGAAACCGTGATGAATATATTGTTTCAGGCAAGTCTATACAATATCCCGAAGGGACGACAATGTATCTGGTCAAGATTAAAAATGTCATTGACCGAAACCAAATCGGGCCCTATGAATATTTAAAACCGACGCTCAAGGAGGTCATTTTAAACAAAAGAAAGTTAGAATCAATTAAAAAATTTGAAAAGGAAATCACTGATGATGCCATTAAAGACCGGAAATATGAAATTTATAAATAAACAAATGGTACTCTCAGTTTGCCTTTTTGTAATGACCACTTTAGCGTCTGCACAAGAAGTGATTCAGGATACGGTTAAAGCAAAGAAACCTGCAAAAGTATCGGCAACGATGCACCGAAAAGTGGATGGGATCATTGCAACGGTGGGAGATTATATGGTTTTGGATTCTGATATAGACAAGTCGTTTCTCGAAATGACAAGTCAGGGAAATTCGGTAAAAGACATCACCCGCTGCCAGATGTTGGGGAAGTTGCTTGAAGATAAGTTGTATGCCCATCAGGCGATTCAGGACAGTATCGTAGTCAGCGACGATGAGGTCAAAGGCAAGCTTGAAGAGCAATTGTCTTACATGGTTCAGCAACTTGGATCCATGGATAAAGTGATCAAATATTTTAAAAAGAACAACGAGGAAGATTTTCGTACAGACCTTTTTGAAATCATTAAAATGAATAAGCTGACTTCAGAAATGCAGAAAAAAATTGTCGATGCTGTAGAAATTACTCCGGAAGAAGTCAGGAATTTCTACAAAAAAATCCCAACAAATGAACTGCCGGTTTTTGGTGCTGAGATGGAAGTGGCCCAAATTGTCATTCAGCCAAAAGTGACCGATGCCGAAAAACAAAAGGTCATCGACAGGCTCAAGGAATTCAAGAAAGAAGTCCAGGATGGTGCCAGTTTTGCGACAAAGGCGGTGTTGTATTCTGATGATAAAGGGTCGTCTGCAACCGGAGGATTTTATAAAATGAACCGCAAAACGCCATTCGTAAAAGAGTTTAAAGATGTCGCGTTCAGTCTTGGAGAAGGAGAAATCTCTGAACCTTTTGAAACGACTTTCGGATACCATATCATTTATGTTGAAAAAATCCGTGGGCAGGAAATCGATTTGCGACATATTTTATTGACGCCGACCGTTTCAGACCAGGCTTTGAAAGATGCAAAAGAGAGAGCGCTGACAATCAAAAAGAAAATCGATAGCAAAGAGGTGACCTTTGCCGAAGCAGCGCGTACCGAATCAGACGAAAAGGAAACCCGTACAAACGGTGGTGTTCTGGTCAATCCAAAAACGCAGGATACGCATTTCGAGCTAACAAAAATGGATCCGGCTTTGTATTCCCAGGTTTCAAACCTGAAAGACAATGAGGTTTCCCAGCCTATTTTGGATGTTGAACAATCGGGCAGGAAAAAATACAAACTCGTTACCGTAACCAACAGGATTAATGAGCATACTGCCGATTACGCCAAGGACTATATCAAGATTAAAGATTTGGCTTTGAAGGAAAAACAAATCAACGCCATTGCCAAATGGTCTGAAGAAAAAATCAAAGAGACGTACATCAAGATCAACGGAGAATACAGAAACTGTGAATTTACCAACAACTGGCTTAAAAAATAACAGCTTTCCGAAGTCCGCTTTCGAAGTTCTAATTCCAAAAGCGTACATTCATATTCCGTAAATCAAAATCGAAAAATCAAATGTCAGACGTTACCGCTATACAAAACCTGGTTCAGAAACGCACCGAGCTTAAAAAAGAAATCGCGAAAATCATTGTAGGACAGGATGTGGTGGTCGATGAAATCCTGCTGAGTATATTTTCTGGCGGACACGCTTTGCTAGTGGGCGTTCCCGGACTTGCAAAAACCTTAATGGTCAATACGATTGCGCAGGCTTTGGGATTGAATTTCAAACGGATACAGTTTACACCCGATTTAATGCCGTCGGACATTCTGGGGAGTGAAATCCTCGATGAAAACCGACAGTTCAAATTTATCAAAGGTCCGATTTTTTCGAATATTATCCTTGCCGATGAGATTAACCGCACACCTCCAAAAACGCAGGCTGCCTTACTTGAAGCGATGCAGGAACGCGCGGTGACAATCGCCGGACACAATTACAAACTTGATTTGCCCTATTTCGTGTTGGCGACGCAAAACCCAATCGAACAGGAAGGAACTTATCCGTTGCCGGAAGCGCAGCTTGACCGTTTCATGTTCTCGATCAAATTGGATTATCCATCTTTCGCAGAAGAAGTTCAGGTAGTAAAAAGCACGACTTCAGATGCAAGAGTTACAGTGAACCCTTTGTTTACCGCTCAGGAAATTATTGATTTTCAGCATTTGATCAGGCGCATTCCCGTTGCAGATAATGTGATTGAATACGCCGTAACTTTGGTGAGCAAAACGCGCCCGGACAACAATTTATCAAACGACTACATTAAAAATTACATTGACTGGGGTGCCGGGCCAAGGGCTTCGCAAAACTTAATTTTAGCTGCAAAGGCGCACGCCGCTTTTAACGGAAAATTCTCTCCCGATATCGAAGATGTCAAAGCCGTCGCGACCGGAATTTTAAGGCATCGTGTCGTGAAAAATTACAAGGCCGACGCGGAAGGCATTTCAATTGAAAAAATTATCACCTCGCTTTTCTAAAAAGTGAAATGAAAAAAATTAAACCTGCTTCGTGGCGGGTTTTTTATTTTAAAATTGTTTTCGCGCCTCAAATTTGGATTGCAAATCCCTATTTAAAGAGCAAGTCGCTAATTTAGAAAGGTTCTTAACTATAACGATGTAATTGCTGGTATTGAAAATTCCGAATTTGGCAATAAAAGCAGTTTAAATTAACAATAACATAATATTTTAATTCCAACGGAAAATTTATTTAATAATAGTCACTAAAAATGCTTTTTTGGAAATAATAATGTTTCGAAACGTTAGTTTTGTTCAAAATAGTTTAATTTAAGGAGTATTTCCGTAAATTTGCTACACAAATAAACAAACCTATTTATTATGGCTTTTGATATTGAAATGATTAAAAAAGTGTATGCGAATATGACAACGCGCGTCGATAAGGCACGCGAAATTGTCGGACATCCGCTTACCTTAACTGAAAAGATTCTATACAACCACCTCTGGGAAGGCCTTCCTTCTACGGCGTTTACCCGCGGAAAAGATTACGTAGACTTCGCGCCTGACAGGGTTGCCTGCCAGGATGCCACTGCACAAATGGCACTATTGCAGTTCATGCACGCCGGAAAACCAAAAGTTGCAGTGCCAACAACAGTACACTGTGATCACCTGATCCAGGCAAAAGTAGATGCGGTAACTGATCTGGCCCGCGCGAAATCACAAAGTAGCGAAGTTTTCGATTTCCTTTCTTCGGTATCTAACAAATATGGAATCGGGTTTTGGAAACCTGGAGCCGGAATTATTCACCAGGTTGTACTTGAAAATTACGCATTTCCTGGCGGAATGATGATTGGAACGGATTCACACACGGTAAATGCCGGCGGACTCGGAATGGTTGCCATCGGAGTTGGTGGCGCCGATGCCGTTGACGTGATGTCGGGGATGGCGTGGGAATTGAAGTTTCCAAAATTAATTGGTGTCAAGCTAACCGGAAAGTTATCAGGTTGGACGGCTCCAAAAGATGTGATCTTAAAAGTGGCCGGAATCCTGACTGTAAAAGGTGGAACCGGTGCGATCGTTGAATATTTCGGCGAAGGTGCGACAGCGATGTCATGTACCGGAAAAGGAACTATTTGTAATATGGGTGCTGAAATTGGAGCAACAACTTCGACTTTCGGATATGACGAATCGATGAACCGTTACCTGCGCTCTACTGATCGTGGCGATGTGGCCGATGAAGCCAATAAAATTGCTTCTTACCTGACCGGAGATGCCGAAGTATATGCAAATCCGGAGCAATACTTTGATCAGGTAATCGAAATCAACCTAACGGAATTGGAGCCTTACTTGAACGGACCTTTCACGCCAGATTTGGCTACGCCGATTTCAAAAATGAAAGAAGAGGCGGTCAAAAATGACTGGCCGCTGAAAATTCAGGTGGGCTTGATCGGGTCGTGTACGAATTCTTCATATGAAGATATCGCACGAGCCGCTTCATTGGCCAAGCAGGTTGCCGATAAAAATTTAAAAACAAAATCAAGCTTTACCATCACTCCGGGCTCGGAATTGGTAAGATATACCATTGAACGCGACGGATTCATCGATACTTTCGATAAGATTGGGGCAACCGTTTTTGCAAACGCATGCGGGCCTTGTATTGGAATGTGGGATCGTGAAGGTGCCGAAAAAGAAGAAAGGAACACGATCGTTCACTCGTTCAACAGAAACTTCTCGAAACGTGCCGACGGAAATCCAAATACATTGGCATTTGTTGGATCGCCTGAATTGGTCACCGCACTCGCAATCGCCGGAGATTTGTCGTTCAATCCGTTGACAGATACTTTAATCAACGAAGATGGAATCGAAGTGAAACTCGACGAACCCACCGGAGACGAATTGCCTCCAAGAGGTTTTGCGGTAGATGATGCAGGTTTCCAGGCGCCGGCTGCCGATGGTTCTGGTGTTCAGGTGGTCGTGAGTCCAACATCTGAAAGGCTTCAATTGCTTGCACCGTTCACGCCTTGGGATGGAAAAAACATTACGGGCGCAAAACTTTTAATTAAAGCTTTCGGAAAATGCACGACAGACCACATTTCTATGGCAGGGCCATGGTTGCGTTTCCGCGGACATTTGGACAACATTTCAAACAACATGCTCATTGGTGCGATCAACGCATTCAACCAGAAAGCCAATTCGGTTAAAAACCAATTGACCGGCGTTTACGATACCGTTCCTGCCGTTCAGCGTGCCTATAAAGCTGCGGGAATTCCTACGATTGTTGTAGGTGATCACAATTATGGGGAAGGTTCTTCACGTGAGCATGCTGCCATGGAGCCGCGTTTCCTTGGAGTAAAAGCCGTACTGGTAAAATCATTTGCCCGCATCCACGAAACGAATTTGAAGAAACAGGGCATGCTGGCGTTGACATTTGCGAACGAAGCAGATTACGACAAAATCCAGGAAAACGATACGATCAATATTACGAATTTAACAAGCTTTGCTCCTGGCGTGCCGTTGACTATTGAGTTCAACCATGAAGACGGAAGTACAGATGTGATCCTGGCAAACCACACCTATAACGAAGGCCAGATTGGCTGGTTTGTAGCGGGTTCTGCCTTAAACTTGATCGCAGCTGCAGGCAATGCATAAAATTTAGTTAGGTTAATTTTAAAAAACTCCCGTAGCGATTCGGGAGTTTTTTTGTTATAGCTGTTGCAGGTTCTTTTCCATTTTGTAATTGATGAGCTCAATACCTTTTCTAAGGTTTTTTTGTTCCTTCAAAATTGTGAATCCGTTCTTTTCAAAAAAAGGGCGCGCCGTGATGCTGACATCGGAAGTGATTTTGAAATTCCCCGATTTTCTCGCGTGGGTTTCCAATTGGGATAAGATATTTTGTGCGATTCCCTGGCGCTGAAAATTTTTATGAATGTAGAAAAAATCAATGTAATTGCCATCGCGCAATGTTCCGAAACCGACAATTTTGTTGTTCCGTTCAGCAACGATAACAAGTTGGTTGTTCATCACCGCAGTCCATCTTGCAGTATTTTCAACAGTAGATTTCCAAACGTCAACCTGTTGCTGATTGTAATCCTGAATACAGATTTCTTCTATGGTTTCAACATAAATTTTCTGCAAATCAGGCAAATCTGAGTCTATGGCAATACGTAATCTCATTGATTTTGATTTTCAGGGTCGAATGTTTAGGTGATTTTCGTTTCATTTTCATCGCTTTCAAAAGTTATGCTGACAGTTCTGCCATCTCCCATGGTATAATGAATAAATTGATGTTGAGCCACTGCATAGTAAACACCTTCAAAATCAAATCCAAAACTGCAGTTTTTTGCTTCCATTCTTGAAAGGAATTTCCCGCCTGCTGTAGGTTGTTTCCCGCTATTGGCGTATGCCAGTCGGTTAACGCATTGTTCCATTTTTAAATATGTTAAGGCTGGGACCAGAATTTCCATACTTTTTCTATGGGTACATTCCACCGTCGTTTTTACGGTTATTTTTTTGAAGTTTCTATAAAGATATGACTTAAGTTTTAAGGATTTGAAACCAAATTTACGACACAAATATTCCAAGCCAAATTGGTAAGTAAGACAATTTAAGGGCAGATTGCGACAGATGAAACCAACTACATTCTGGTTGCGGGAAGGAAAATATCGAATGTCGCACCTTGGTCTAATTCTCCTTTAGCAGCAATGTAGCCGTTATGGTTGTCGATGATTTTCTTTACAATGGCCAATCCGATGCCGGTTCCGTCATAAACGGTCCTGGAATGCAGTCTCTGAAAAAGCTCGAAAATCCTTTCATTGTATTCCTGGGGAAAACCAATCCCATTATCGGTGATCGTAATATGGCAGTAATAGCTGTTGGGAAGCAGATTCTTGTTTTTGAGGAATTTTCCTTCAGCAATCTGGCTTCTTATTTCAATTAAAGGCGCTTGATCAGGTTTTGTAAATTTGATAGCATTGCTGATCAGGTTGTACATCAGTTGACGGAATTGAAAGGGAATGATGTTTACATCGCACATTTCACCAATCGCTACAATACCGTTTTTAGAGTGCAGTTCTTCAGTGAGATCATCCTTTACGCTTTCAATTATCGCTTTGAGGTCGGTGATTTCAAATTTTCGGATGTCGTTATCAGCACGCGAATAGGCGAGAAGATCGTTGATAAGTGTTTGCATACGCTCGGCAGCATTGCGCATTCGGTTAAAATAATCTTTACCGACAGTTGTCAGGCTGTCAATTTCTTTCTCTGCGATCAATGAAGCAAATGTCTGTATTTTTCGAAGCGGTTCCTGCAAATCGTGGCTCGAAATGTAAGCAAACGACTGCAATTCCTTATTCATTTTCTCCAAAGAGATATTGGTATCTTCAAGCTCGACAGTTCGTTCTTTGACTTTTTTCTCCAATTCAGCATTGAAATTTTTCTGATGCTGCAATTGCGTTTTTCCGGAATCAATTTCGTCAATCGCATTGAGGTGAAATGCAATCAATTCGGCAAATAAATTAAACATTCCTGTGGTAGCCGGTGTATTCAAGGTATGCGGATGCGGATCGATAGCGCAAAGTGTTCCAAAAAAAGTACCGTCTTTCTGAATGATCGGAACCGAAATGTAACTCTGAAATCCGTACATCGCCGGTGTATGATGGTCATGGAAAAGCGGGTCTTTTGCAACATGATCGATCACCACAGCGGTGTTGTCATGCCTGATTTCGTTGCAGATTGTAGTTTTGATTTCGAGTTCGTCTCCAGGTTTAAGCCCAAAATTGATATCATCTTTTACGCTGCAGGTAATCCACCGGTCTTCGGTCACACGTGCCACGGCGGCAAAACCCATTCCGGTGGACAGGCATATTACCTCGAGCATTCCCGGTATCATTTTGATTCTGCTAATGTTGTCTATGTCGCTCTGGAAAGTGTGTTCAGTATCGGGTAACATATTAAGTTTAAAATTGTCGCCTAAATTTACAACTTTTATCCAACCGTATGGCTTAGAAATAAAAAATTTCTTGAACTCCTGGGGTTCACGGCTGATTTTTACAACTGACGCTTTTTAATACAGCCAATAATGAAATCGGTATCCACTTCCCAAGGCCTAAATATAAAATGATTCCGGCCTGCAAATTCTTTATAATCCAACACACCTACTCATTTTGCACGTATCGGTTGTAATTCCGTGTATCGAAAGGCTTTTCATAATTGACCTCTGGGGTATCTATTATAGATTTTATTCTGCATCTAATATTGTTTGGGATTTTGGCGATAGCTTAAGATGGACCAATAATTCTTTGCGGGCTCAAACAGTCACACTTTTTTATATCTTTAACGGGCAACTTTAATCAATCAAATTTATGGAACACAACGAAAATGAACATTTTAAGCGAGAACTCGGATTGTTAGACGGAACGATGCTCGTCGTTGGCTCCATGATTGGCTCCGGAATATTTATTGTTAGTTCCGACATGGTGCGGCAAATTGGCTCTGCCGGCTGGCTCATCCTAATCTGGGTTTTAACGGGATTGATCACAGTAATTGCTGCAGTTAGTTATGGCGAGCTCAGCGCGATGTTCCCAAAGGCGGGCGGACAGTATGTTTACTTAAAAGAAGCATACGGCAAACTCACTGCATTTCTATACGGCTGGAGTTTTTTCGCCGTGATTCAAACCGGAACGATTGCCGCGGTGGGCGTCGCTTTTTCAAAATTTGCAGCTTACCTGTATGAGCCTGTAAGCGATGAAAATATATTGTATCAAATGGGTTCGTTCAAGCTCAATGCCGCACAAATCGTTTCGATCATCACAATTATTTTCCTGACGTATGTCAACAGTCGCGGTGTAAAAAACAGTAAGATCCTCCAAACGATTTTAACAATTATCAAAATTTTATCTTTACTCGGACTCATTATTTTCGGATTGACATTGGCCGCAAGCAGCGAAGTCTGGAATGCAAATTGGGCGAATGCCTGGACGACACAATCCTATCACGCCGATAGCAGTTCGTGGCTTCCGATTTCCGGAACGGCTTTGATCACGGGAATTTCCGCAGCAATGGTTGGATCGTTATTTTCAAGCGACGCATGGAATGGCGTAACTTTCATTGCAGGTGAAATTAAAAACCCAAAAAGAAATGTCGGCCTCAGCCTTTTTCTTGGAACTTTTATTGTCAGCGTCATTTATGTTTTGGCCAATTTAATGTACCTCGCCGTAGTACCGCTGCAGGAAATTGCCACGGCAAAATCCGATCGTGTTGCGGTTGTCGCTGCCGAATATATTTTTGGAAACATCGGCACGTTAATTATCGCAATTATGATCATGATTTCTACATTTGCCTGCAACAACGGACTCATCATGGCCGGTGCACGCGTGTATTATACGATGGCAAATGACGGACTTTTCTTCAAAAAAGCAGCCGAATTAAACGAACACAGCGTTCCTGCCTGGGCACTTTGGGCACAATGCATCTGGGCTTCGGCCTTGTGTTTGACCGGAAAATACGGTGATTTGCTCGATTTTGTGATCATCATCGTGCTCATCTTTTACATCCTCACGATCTACGGAATTTTCATCCTGCGTAAAAAAATGCCAAACGCCGAACGGCCATACAAAGCGTTCGGCTATCCGGTGCTGCCTTTTTTGTACATTATCGTAGCCAGCGCCATTTCAGTTGCTTTACTGATTACCAAAACCAGCACCTGCGGCTGGGGCGTCTTGATCATGCTAATCGGAATTCCGGTATATTATTTAACAAAGCCTAAAGAAGTTTAGTTTATTAAGGAGCAATTCCTGCTGTCCGCTGTATCTTTTGTTCCGCTGCGCGCCACAAAAGGATGCCGCTTCCATCAGGGCTAAAAAAATCCGTTTCCATCAAAAGCATTGGTGAAAACGGATTTTTTTTTCTTTCAATATGGATGTTTGCTCAAAAGCACAATCTGCCCCAAATGATATGCATCGTGCTGTATAATGCCGTGAATGTGCTCATAATTCGTCAATCCGTTATTCATGTATACGTCGTCGAGTTTCTTTGGCGGAAGCCCGTTTAAGAATTCCATCCACTCCTTCTCTGAATATTCAAGGTTGTCTATTGTTTTTGCCCAGGCTTCATGCGAAGTGTCTTCAATCGGATAAAAATAATTGGTATCTGGACTTTCAATCACATGGCCTTTTACACGGTCAAGTACGCTAAGCCGCCACAAAATCAAGTGATTCGTGATTTCCCAGATTGAGTTTCGGTTGGCGTATTTTTTTTTAGCCGCTTCTTCAGCTGTAATGTTTTGCAATGTTCCGAAAAGGGTAATGTCAAGCCAAGGCTCACCATTGTACAAATCCTCAAAAAGTTCTAAAATGCGCTGTGGTTCTTTCATGGTCTTGTCATTTAGCTATTTAAAGTTATAAAAAAAACCGCTCTAAAGATTATTAGAACGGCTTTTTGTTAAAATTTAGCGGCCATTAGTAATACGTATACCGTCTAACTTTAGCAATGTATTTTGCAAGCCGAATCACCTGATGGCTGTATCCATACTCGTTATCGTACCAAACATACAGTACGATGTTCTTGCCGTCAGCCGATACAATCGTCGCATTGCTGTCATAAATGGATGGTGCGGAAGTTCCTACAATATCAGAAGAAACGAGTTCGTTGTTCAGGGAATATTTAATCTGCTCTACCAATTCGCCTTCCAAAGCATACTGTTTCATGATCGCATTCACATCTGCGACAGAGGTTTCTTTAGCCACTTCAAGATTTAAAACCACTAAAGAACCATTCGGAACAGGAACGCGGATCGCATTGGATGTCAGTTTTCCGGCCAATGTTGGCAATGCTTTAGCGACAGCACTTCCTGCTCCGGTTTCAGTAATGACCATATTTAACGCAGCGGCACGCCCGCGACGGTATTTCTTGTGCATATTATCGACAAGATTCTGGTCGTTTGTATACGCATGGATCGTTTCTAGGTGACCTTTAACCACGCCTAGAGTATCTTCGACGGCTTTTAAAATGGGTGTAATCGCGTTTGTCGTACACGAAGCCGCCGAGAAAATATTGATTTCATCGGGATTGTAATCTTTCTGGTTAACCCCATGAACGATGTTCGGGATTCCTTTTCCGGGTGCCGTTAACAACACTTTGTCGACACCTTTGGAAACCAAATGCCTTTCAAGCGTTTCTTTGGTCGTGAATGCGCCGGTGTTGTCAATGACCAAAGCATCGTCAATACCATATTTTGTATAATCGATTTCTTCCGGGCCATTTGCCGTAATCACATGAACAGTCGTTCCGTTGATGATCAAAGCCTGGTTTTCTACATCGGCTACAACCGAGCCCTGAAAATCGCCGTGAATGGAATCGTACCTCAATAATGACGCTCTTTTTTCGAGTGAAACCGCATCGTTTTTATCCCTTGTAACAATCGCCCGCATCCGCAACTGAGTCCCTTTTCCGGTTTTCGACATCAGTTCACGCGCAAGCAAACGACCGATTCGTCCAAATCCGTAAAGGACAACATCTTTCGGTTTGTTGTTTTTGAAATCCTTGGCATTTTTGAGTTTGTCGATCACAAAACCTTTGGCGTCATCGTATTTATTGTCCTCCAAGTGGAATTCATAGGTGAGTTTTCCAATGTCGAGTTTCGCCGGCGGCAAATCCAATGACAAAATTGCACGTGCAATTTCAACCGAATCAAATACTGAAATCGGCTTGCCTACAAATTCGCCCGCATATTCATGTAAATTGATAATGTCGCTGACATTCAGATTGATTAACTGGTTCCTAAACAAAACCATTTCAATCGATTTGTCATACCATAAATCGCTGATAATTTTGATAAACTCCACGCCGGCGCGCCTTCTGTCTGTTTGAAAAGAAACTTCTTTTTCGTATAAAACGGTGTTGCTCATTGATAATTAGTAAAAAGTTAGTGTTGTGGTTTTGTAATTCGCAGCAAAAGTAAACATAACAATTGTTTTACGAAAACGATTTCGTTGTTTTTTCATTTGAAAAAGGAGCAATAAAAAAGCCATCCCAAATGAGATGGCTTAAAAATATTTATGGTAAATATTATATGATGATGCGGATTCGTTGGCCGGCTTTGTTGATCATTTCGATGCTCACACTTTGATTTTCATCTTTATTTCCGATGATTTTTGAAACAGTTTCCACATCGGTGGCTTTGACATTGTCCACGCTTAGAATGATGTTGCCTTTTAGTTCGTCATAATAAGGTTTCAGGTTTTCATTTGTGATTTCACGGATTTTTACGCCTGAACTGATACCGAATTTTTTCTTGTCCGAAATATCGATGTTTTCAAGTTCAATGCCTTTAAATTCGGTGCTTACAAATTCGTTTTTGGTCAATTCAACCGGAACAGCGTAAGTTTTTCCATTTCTGATGTAGGTCACCTGAACTTTGTCTTTCGGGCGTTTGGTGTTGATATAAGTCGCCAGTTCCGAATAAGTTGAAATTGCCGTATTGTCTAATTTCACAATCACATCGCCTTTCGTTAAACCTGATTTTTCTGCGCCTGAATTTTTTGTCACACGGTTTACATAAAAACCTGAAGTTTCAGAAATGCCGAGTTCTTTCGAGGCTTTTGTATTCAATTCGCCGCCTTCAACACCTAAAATACCACGTTGCACGTTGCCATATTCCATAATGTCTTCGATGATTTTTCGTGCGATATTCGAAGGAACTGCAAACGAATAACCCACATAAGATCCGGTCATCGAAGAAATCATCGTGTTAATCCCAACGAGTTCGCCTTTGGTATTTACTAAAGCGCCGCCCGAATTTCCTGGATTTACAGCCGCATCGGTCTGGATAAAAGACTGGATTCCATTCGTGTCTAGATTTCGCGCTTTCGCAGATACGATTCCGGCCGTTACGGTGGAAGTCAAATTGTATGGATTTCCGACCGCAAGCACCCATTCGCCGACTTTTACATTATCCGAATCGGCAAAAACGGTATAAGGCAATTTTTCATCGGCATCGATTTTCAACAGTGCAATATCCATTTTTGAATCGGTTCCGATAAGTTTTGCTTTGTAAATTTTCTTGTTGTTGAGTGTAATTTCAATGTCGCTTGCATCTTTGACAACGTGGTTGTTGGTCACGATGTAACCGTCTTCAGAGATGATAACACCAGATCCGGTTCCCACCTGTTCCTGCTGCTGGCCGCCTTTGTAGCCATAGAAATACTCCAGCATCGGGTTGGACACGGTACGGTAAGAAACATTTTTTACGTGGACAACTGAGTGAACGGTTCTGTCGGCAGCGTCCGTGAAGTCAACGGTTTCAGCGCCAAGCCCGACATTTTTTGTATAATTTGCGGGAGCAACAGTCACCACATTTTTGTGGTTGGACAAAATCCCGTCATTTTCTATAAATAATTTGTAAGCTCCGAGTGTTGTTGCACCACTCAGTAATGACACTAAAAATAAACTCGAAATATTTTTCATTGGTTAAATAAAAATTGGGTTAAACATTGATGTTTGTTTTCTAACCGTAAAATTAGAAAAGTATTGTTTTTGAAAAAACAGTTTAACGCTCGTTTAACATGGATTAACTTTTCATTGGGAACAGTTGCATACCAAAGGTTTAGCACTCATTTTAGCATAATGATTTCAATTAATATTTTGATGATTTATTCGTACATTTGTGCATCAGAAATAAAAAATGAAACTTACTTTTTACAAATACCAAGGCACTGGAAATGACTTTGTCATGATCGACAATCGCGACGGAAAATTCCCAAAAGAAGACACGGAACTCGTAGCAAAATTGTGCGACCGCCGTTTCGGAATAGGAGCAGACGGTCTGATTTTGCTCGAAGATGATCCTGAAACTGATTTTCGTATGGTCTATTATAATTCCGATGGAAATACCAGTTCGATGTGTGGCAATGGCGGACGCTGCCTGGTTGCATTCGCGAAAAGCCTTGAACTCATCCAAAAGGATACAACTTTTATGGCCACTGACGGTTTGCACTACGCTACGATTTTTGACGGCGGAACGGTTTCTTTACAGATGAAAGACGTCAACTCGATTGAAATTACCGCTGAACACGTTTTTCTGGATACTGGCTCGCCGCATCATGTGCAAATGGAAGAAAATCTGAAAGATTTTGATGTGAAAACCCAGGGCGCCAATATCCGCTACAGCGATATGTATGGTAAAGCCGGAAGCAATGTCAATTTTGTAAAGCAGGATAGTGAAGATACTTTTTCGGTTCGTACTTACGAGCGCGGTGTGGAAGATGAAACCTTGTCGTGCGGAACCGGTGCTACTGCAGTCGCAATCGCAATGAAAGTACTTGAAAAAACCAACTCCGATACTGTAAACCTGAATGTTGAAGGTGGAAAACTTGAAGTATCATTCAGGGAAAACGATGAAATGTTTACTGATGTTTTCTTAAAAGGCCCGGCCACTTTTGTGTTTAAGGGCGAGATAGAGATATAGGCAAAAGGCAAAAAGTCCAAAACTACTTCAAAATCGTAAATCAGAATATCTTAAAATCATAAATCAGATGAAACTCACATTAACCGGTGAAGATATTTTCCTCAGGGCACTCGAACCCGAAGATCTCGAGTTTGTATATGCCGTTGAAAATGACGAATTCATTTGGGAAGTCAGCAATACGCAAACGCCATACAGCCGTTTTCTGATCCGCGATTATCTAAAAAATGCACAGCAGGACATTTACGAAGCAAAGCAATTGCGGTTGGCGATTTGCAAAAAAGGAACTTTTCTTCCGGTCGGACTAATCGATATTTTCGAGTTTGATCCGAGGAATAACCGCGCCGGAATTGGCATTCTAATCAAAAATCGCGACAACCGGAATGCCGGAATCGGAACCGAAGCTTTGGAGCTTTTGATTCAATATGCGTTTAAAAATTTAAACCTTCACCAACTTTTCGCGAATATTGATTCACAAAATGAAGCCAGTATCAGGCTTTTTACTAATTTTGGATTCGAACAAATCGGAGTCAAAAAAGACTGGAATTTCGTCAACGGAAAATACAAAGACGAAGTACTGTTCCAACTCATCAAAAACCAATTCTAAAATTTACGTTTTGAATATAAAAAAAATCGCAACCATTGCTTCTGTCGTCATCGTTTCTGCATTGATCATTTACGGATACATGGTGTACCGCGACATTTTCGCAAGCAATACAAACTTTGAGCAGAAACAGGTTTACGTCAACATACCGACAAATGCAGATTACGAACAGGTCAAAAAAGCGGTCGCGCCTTATATTAAAGATATGGATCGTTTTGATCTGGTTGCCAACAAAAAGTCCTATCCGCAGCGTAGCGAAAAAGCCGGAAGATTTTTGATAAAAAAAGGCATGAACAGCAACGATATCATTAATTCGTTGCGCGTGAATGTTCCGGTTGACCTAACATTTAACAACCAGGAACGATTGGAAGATTTTGCCGGAAGAATCGGTTCGCAGATCGAAGCCGACAGTTTAAGCCTGATCACCGCATTTAAAGATCCGGAGTTTTTAAAGGAAAATGGTTTTACCGAAGAAAATGTCCTCGCGATGTTTATTCCGAATTCGTATGAATTTTTCTGGAACACCGATGCGAAGAAATTCCGCGACCGCATGGCAAAAGAATACCGTAAATTTTGGACAGATGATAGAATTGCAAAAGCCAAAGCACAAAATCTGACGCCGATTCAGGCTTCGATCTTGGCTTCGATTGTACATAAAGAAACCGTAAAAAAAGACGAACGTCCAAAAGTGGCCGGCGTATATTTGAATAGATATTCGACCGGAATGAAGCTTGAAGCTGATCCAACGGTTATTTATGCAGTAAAGAAAAAATCAGACGATTTTAATCAGGTCATCAAACGTGTATTGTACAAAGACCTCGAAACCGATTCGCCATACAATACTTATATGTATGCAGGTTTGCCACCGGGGCCAATTGCGATGCCCGATATTACAGCGCTTGAAGCTGTTTTAAACCCGGAGAAACACAATTATATTTATTTTTGCGCCAGCATCACGAATTTTGGTTATCATGAATTTGCCGTCACTCCGGCGCAGCATGAAGTCAATCGTAAAAAGTATGTTGCGTGGGTCAACAGTCAGGGAATTAAGCGTTAATTGAAAGTTTTTAAAGGCATATTTATTTTTGTTTTGTTGGTTTTGACGTTTCAAAATCTGCAGGCTCAAAATGCTGTAAATGACTTTTTGAAACCTGCTGATTCTTTGAATGTTTCCAGAAGAAATGCAGTCGTGATTTCAGAAGTGGCTTTATCTGCGGTTGTTTTGGTGGGTTTAAACCAATTGTGGTATGCCGATTATTCAAGATCTGATTTCCATTTTATCAATGACAATTCCGAATGGCTGCAAATGGATAAGGCCGGGCACGTTTTTTCATCATACCATTTCGGGAAATTGGGAAAAGACGCATTGCAGTGGAGCGGCGTAAGCCGGAACAACCAATTAATTTATGGCTCAACGTTAGGTTTTGCATTCCTTACTGCTGTTGAGGTTATGGATGGCTATTCCTCAAATTGGGGCGCTTCCTGGGGAGATGTTGCCGCAAATGCCACCGGAACAGCATTGTTGGTTTCTCAGGAATTGCTGTGGAAAGAACAGCGCATCATCCCGAAATTTTCATTTCACACGACACCTTATGCTTCCGCGCGGCCAAATGTCTTGGGAAATTCCCTTAATGAACAGCTTTTAAAAGATTATAACGGGCAAACCTACTGGCTTTCGGCCAATATGCATTCGTTTTTTAAAGATTCTAAAATTCCGAAATGGCTCAATGTAGCTTTTGGTTACGGAGCCGAAGGCATGATCACCGGAGAAGATGCTTTTGTAAACACCATTTTCCTTCCGGAACACAAAAGAGTGCGCCAGTTTTACTTCAGTTTTGATGCCGATCTGACAAAAATCAAAACCAAATCACATGTTTTGAAGACCGTTTTCTCGATTTTCAATACGATCAAAATCCCAGCGCCAACGTTTGAGTACAGGGCTGACGGAAAGGTCAAGCTGCGTGCGCTGTACTTTTAGAAAAGTTTAACTGGCTGATAACCAGATTTATATTTTTTGTTGTATATTTGTCCCGCAGAAATTTCCCGGAGTGACAGTCTTGGAAGAAAAACAATTTATGATTAAAAAATGCATATTTTACACCAGCCTCATTATCATTGTCACGTTTTTAAGCTTCGCTTTAAAGCCCTTTGAACTCAAAAACCACGAATGGTTTTACGTTAACAATTCAGACGAAACGTTCTACAACTTTCCTTCAAAAGAGCAAACTGATTACCCTCACTTAAACATTCCTTTTACCGGTAAATTTTTTATTGGATTCAAAGAAGCCGTTGCTTTTAAAGAGTCACAAGGAAAATACAAGAAAATCAATTCTTTGGGTTATATGGGTAAATACCAATTTGGCTCCCAAACTTTGAAAACAATCGGAATCCACAACAATGAAGCTTTTTTGAACAGCCCGAAAATGCAGGAAAAAGCATTCGTGGCCTTGCTTTCTAAAAACAAGTACGAACTTCGTGATGAGATTGCAAAATATTCCGGAAAAATTGTAAACGGGATTAAAATAACAGAATCCGGAATTTTGGCTGCTGCACATTTAGGTGGTGTCGGATCGGTAAAAAAATTCTTCAAAAGCAATGGCGAGCGCTATTTTAAAGACAATTACGG
>Ga0247805_1000655_pt1 | contig 17471 bp, 11 predicted proteins | sample UWRJL044104R1_FD_180930 | JGI IMG/M metagenome (GOLD analysis project Ga0247805, IMG submission 180930) | Plant litter microbial communities from Arlington Agricultural Research Station in Wisconsin, United States - UWRJ-L044-104R-1 | ecosystem: Environmental > Terrestrial > Plant litter >... | reverse complement strand
GATTTTACGATCGAGTCCGTCTTCCGTCAAATCGATCCAAACCGAACCGTCCGGATCTTTTTCGAACACGCCTTTTTCGAGTCCGAGCTGTACGACTTCCTTCCCTAACAGATAGGTATTGCTTTCGTAATAATACGAGTCAAAATCAACACCGATGTTTTTGTACGTTTCATCAAAACCTTTATAAACCCACCCATTCATCTTGTTCCAAAGCGCCATGACACTTTCGTCGCCTGCTTCCCAGTCGAGCAGCATTTTCTGGGCTTCAAGCATGATTGGCGCCTGTTTTTTCGCTTCGTCTTCGGTGCTACCATTGGCTACGAGTTGGCTGATTTGTTCTTTGTATTTTTTATCGAACGCTACGTAATATTTACCAACAAGTTTGTCGCCTTTGAGGCCGGTACTCTCTGGAGTTTCGTTCAAACCCGATTTTTTCCAGGCGAGCATCGATTTGCAAATGTGGATGCCACGGTCATTGACAATCTGTGTTTTATAGACTTTTTTTCCGGCAGCTTTTAAAATTTCGGCAACCGAATAACCAAGAAGCACATTTCTGACATGCCCGAGATGCAAAGGCTTGTTTGTATTTGGAGAAGCATATTCAACCATGACCGCTTTTCCATTGGCAACAGCCTTGGCAAACCCAAATTGCGAATCTTTTTTGATTTCATTGAAAAAATTCAGGTAATAAGCATCTGCAACTACAATATTCAGAAATCCTGATACCACGTTGAACGCACTGACTTCAGCCACATTTTCAACCAGATGCTGCCCGATTTTACTGCCAATTTCTGCCGGATTTCCTTTGATGATTTTTAGAAGTGGAAAAATCACCATCGTAATATCGCCTTCAAAATCTTTGCGTGTGGCCTGGAATTCAATTTTCTCGAGCGAAACATTAAAAATATCGGCTAAGGCTTTTTGAATTTGTGGCGTAAGGATTTTCGGGAGTGACATAGTATACATTTTAAGTCTGCAAAGATAGTCATATCAGATACAAATCTGAAAGAGAAATGGACTGCCAAAGGTAAAAATCTCCGAAATTAATTCCCATTTGATCAACCTGTTGCCGTTCCACGGATTCAAATCCAATTTATCAACAATCTTATAAACTAAAATTGTAAGAATTTTATTTGTTAAAACATTCAAATTGTGTATTTCATCGATTTAATTTGTATTTCAACGATAAAATTACAAATCTTTGAAGTGTCAAAACAAATGCCCTGAAAAGAAAGTTTAATTAAGATTAACATGAAAAGAACCCTACTCCTTTTTGCCCTCATGTTTGCTGTTGCGGGATTTTCCCAATCCATTACGGTAAACACCTCAACCTACACCGTTCCCCAACTGGTAAATTCGGTACTGATTAATTCTCCCTGCGTGAATGCGACAAACGTTACGTGGAAGACGGGAACCAATTACGGTTCTTCAAACGGTATCGGATTTTTCCAGAACACGAACCCAAATTTCCCGATTCCGTCGGGCGTTATTATCAGTACGGGAGATGTTGCCCATGCTCCGGGACCTAATAATAACAATACGGAACTTGAAGACGGTAGCGCGTCCTGGTCTGGAGATTCCGACCTCGAGTCGACTTTAGCTGCAGCATCTATTCCGATGAATTCTGTAAATGCTACAGTATTAGAATTTGATTTTTTGCCAAAATCACCCAATTTTAGTTTTGATTTCCTTTTTGCCTCAGAAGAATATGGAAATTACCAATGTGAATTCTCGGATGCTTTTGCGTTTCTGCTTACCAATACGGTAACAGGAGAAACAAAAAACCTTGCCGTTGTACCCGGCACGACGACTCCGATTTCTGTAGTTACGATTAGGGATTTCCTGTATAATTCAGGATGCCCGTCGGTAAACAGCCAGTTTTTTGGCGCTTACAATGGTGGAATTTCCGCTGCAGCTTCACCTACAAGCTACAATGGCCAAACCACTTTACTGAACGCGTCGGCGGTGTTGGTACCCAACACACCTTACCATATTAAACTGGTCATTGCTGACCGTGACGATTACAAATCCGATTCTGCTATTTTTATTGCTTCAAACAGTTTTAATATCGGACAAAATGTTTTAGGCCCGGATATTACTGTTGCCAGCCAGCAAGCCCTTTGTTATGGTGATCCGTATACGATCAACTCGGGATTGGACCCGTTAACCCATACATTCGACTGGAAAAAAGATGGTCTTACTCTTCCTGATCATGGGCCATCTTTAGGAATAAACGGGCCGGGCCGTTACGAATTGATTTATCAGGCAGTTGGATGTCAGCCGATTAGTGATGTTATCAAAATTGAATATTATCCACAAATCTTGACGGGAGCACCTGTTAATCTCTACAAATGCAACTCGGGTGCAGCAACTTACAATTATGACCTTACTTACAATACGACTTTAATTAAAACCGGGATGAATCCGGGAACGGTGGTTACTTACCATAGTTCTTATCCTGATGCGCAAAATGGCGTAGGCGAATTGCCATTGAACTATCCAAGCGCCGGAGGCCAAACCATTTATGCAAGGGTAAAAAGTCACAATACCAACTGTTATACGATCAAGCAATTCGACTTGGGTATTGCGCCAGCACCTATTGCACACAAGCCGCAGGATATGACATTATGTGCCAGATCGACGGCTTTAAATAACGGCATCTTTATTATTTCCGACCAAACTTCGGACATTTTAGACACACAGGATGCTCAAATGAACCTGGTTTCTTATTATACTTCCGAAACCAATGCCCTGGCCGGAACTAATGAGCTTACTGCTGTAAATGGTGTGATCCGTTACATTGGAACAAATAATTCTATAATATATGTCAGAGTTCAAAATGCGAGTGACAGGAACTGTTTCAGTACCACAAGCTTTACCTTGTTTATCAAACCATTGCCATTAGTGGATAAGTTGCTTGACGTGATCGTATGTAGTGATTATACGCTGCCTCCATTGGTAAATGGAAATTATTTCACGGGAACAAATGGTACCGGAACGCCAAAATTTGCCGGGGATATCATTAGCACGACTCAGGTGATTTTCATTTACACAGCACCGCTTACACCAGATGACTGCAGCAACCAGACTTCGTTTAAAGTAACGATCTTAGACCCGAACACGCTATCACCTGGAAACCAGATTTCATGTGGCCCATACCGTTTGCCTAGTTTGGTAGCCGGAAATTATTATACAGAGCCGCACGGTGGCGGAACAAGATTGGCTGTGGGAACTGCAATTACTGAAACCCAGACTTTGTACGCCAATTATACATCGACTGATCCCGTGTGTGAGATTGATGCCGGATTTACCGTAACCGTGGTACCTGTAATTGATTTAGGAACTTTTAGCGCGGTGTTTAGCTGTACTTCTTATACCCTACCAACATTAACAGCTGGCAAATATTTTGACCTTCCTGGCGGCCAAGGATCTGAAATCCTAGCCGGAACGGCAATTACGACGACACAAACGGTTTACGTATATGCCGAAACCACTGAAGGTTGTAAAACTGAAAAGAATTTTGACGTTGTTATCGGTATAAATACGCCTGCAGACGTTTATCAATGTAACGGTTACACGCTGCCAACATTGCGCGTTGGAAATTATTTTACCGGAAGGGCAGGAACAGGAACGATGATCCCGGCCGGAACTGTGCTTGAAGCTACAGCTACCGTTTACATTTACGTGCCAACGTCTGAGACGCCAAACTGTACGGATGACATTCACTATACGATCAATATTGCACAACCACCAATCGATCATTTGGAGAGCCGCAGGGTTTGCGACGGATTTACACTGCCGCCGCTTACAAATGGCGAATATTATTTTCAATCTGGAGGAGTTGGGACGCCTGTTCCAGCTGGAACGTATATCTCTTTGGGAAGAACAATTTATATCTTTAAAAGATCAACACCGCAGTGTTATAACGAATCTAGCTTTGTGATTATCATTAATCCGAAACCGGCAATTGATTCGCGTGGCGACCTTAACGTTTGTAACTCTTACACCCTCACGACATTAGACGTTGGAAAATACTATACCGGCCCAGGCGGAACCGGAGATGTCATCCCTTTCGGAACGGTATTGACCACTTCGCAAAGGGTATATATTTACGCTGTAGGAAACGCAACTCCGGCCCCGGCATGTTCCGCTGAAAGCAGCTTTTTTGTATCGATCACTGTGCTAAGAGCAGACAAACCTGCAGATGTTGTAGAGTGTGACAGCTATAGATTGCCAGCCCTGACCATTGGAAATTATTATACTTTACCAGGCGGCCCAAGTGGCGGCGGGATCATGAAACATGCAGGAGATTTAATCACCACGTCGCAAACGCTGTATGTATTTACAGAAAACAACCAACGGATTAATTGTACAGATGAAAACAGTTTCACCATTACGATCCACAATACGCCTATCGTAGCGGCTGTATCTGATAAATATGCCTGTAATTCCTATACACTTCCCGCTTTGACCATTGGCGACTACTACACCGGATCATTAAAAACCGGAACGTTGCTGCATGCAGGGGATGTATTGAACGTAACTCAAACCGTTTATGTTTATGCTGAAACGGGAACCACGAAAAACTGCTTCAACGAAAAAAGCTTTAAAGTAACGATTTTCAATGTGGATGATATTGCCGACGTAACCATCTGCGAAAGCTATACATTACCACCATTGACCATTGGAAAATATTATACAGGACAAAACGGAACCGGGACAAACCTTGCTGTGGGCTCACTTGTCAATACGACACAAACTATTTATATCTATGCGAGATCACCATTCACTCCAACCTGCTATGACGAAAGCTCGTTTATCGTGACTATTGTTGACACGCCAATTGCACATCCGGTAACGGCTGTAATGACTACAGTTTGTGACGAAGACGGAACGAATGACGGCGTGACAGCTTACGATCTGACGCAATTGAACGCCGCTTTATTGGGCAGCCAGACCGGCACTGAATTTACAGTGACTTATTTTGCGAATCTTGCCGATGCTGCAACAAATGTAAATCCGATTGCCTTAACCACAGCACGCACTGCAGTCGCAAGGGTTTCGAATACACTAACGGCAAATTGCTTTGACCTGAGAACTGTTTCGATTACTGTTCATAAAATACCGGAACCGAAGCCTGTTGGCGGAATCATCTGCTACGACAGCCACAATCAGGTTGCTTTAAGGCCTTATAAAATCTTAAGCGGACTTGGAGCCGGATATACTTTTGAATGGTTCAATTCGAATGATGAGCTTTTAGGCACCGGAAGCAGTTACACCGCGGTTTTACCTGGAGATTACTATGTAATTGCTACGAGTACTATTACGGGTTGCCCATCGGAAGAGAAACATGTAACCGTTGCGCCATCTGAACCTGCATTGGTGAGTTATACAATCACTGACGATTTTGTAGACAGTCAGATAATTACAGTCCAAGCTACGGGAATTGGCGGCGATTATGAATACCAGCTTGATTTTGGCCCGTTCCAGGACAGCCCGGTTTTTGAAAATGTATCCTCGGGAATCCACACGGTCCACGTGAGAGATAAAAATGGTTGCGGCATGTCGGATGCGGAAGCATTAGTCATCAATTATCCGAAATTCTTTACACCGAATGGTGACGGATTCAATGATACCTGGAACATTGTTGACCTGAAATCTCAGGCCACTGCCAAGATCAACATCTTTGACCGATACGGAAAATTCATCAGCCAGATCACGCCAAGCGGTGCGGGCTGGGACGGAACTTTCCACAGCAAAGAGCTGCCTTCTACCGATTACTGGTTTGTTGTAAACTATGAAGAAGACGGCATTCAAAAAGAATTTAAAGCGCACTTTGCGATGAAACGATAATTGAATAATTTGGCAAAAAGCGGCTTCCGAAATATGGAGCCGCTTTTTATTTATATCCATTTTAAATTCAGGAACTGTTGTAACAATTATCTTTGCACCGAGTCTTGTATCGGGATTTAAAAAAATTACAACAATAAAATGAAGTCAAAATTACTCTTACTTTTTTTCCTCGGAAGCCTGTTATCCGCACACGCACAAAAAATCGGAAGCCTTTCCGGCAAAGTCACTGACAAAAACAACATGCCCATCTCCTACGCCAGCATCGTTCTTAAAGCTGAAAACAAAGTTGTTACGGGTGGCATTACGGATGACAACGGTTTGTTTGAAATCAGAAATCTCGAACTCAAAAAATATGCGGTCGAAATACAGTTTATCGGATACAAAGCCTATTCAGGCACAGCCGATTTCAGTTCCGGGCAAAAATCAATTGCGCTTCCCAAGATCACACTTGAAGAAGAAGCCACACAATTAAGCGGCGTAAACGTCGTTGCAGAACGCTCAACGGTCGAACAGAAAATCGACCGAAAAGTCATCAATGTTGGAAAAGACCTTACTACAGCCGGCGCTACAGCATCTGACATCATGAGCAATATTCCATCAGTAAATGTCGATCAGGATGGGAAATTGTCGCTGCGTGGAAATGAAAACGTACGTGTCTTGATTGATGGACGACCGACAAACATCGATGCCTCGCAACTTCTGAAACAAATTCCGTCGAGCTCTATCAAAAAAATCGAACTCATTACGAATCCAAGCGCAAAATACAATCCGGAAGGCATGTCGGGAATCATCAACATTGTCCTTCATAAGAATGCGAACGACGGATTCAACGCGACGGTTAATGCCGGATTAACTGTAGCGCGCACGCCAAAACCAAGCAGTTCGATCGATTTGAATTACCGCACCGGAAAGATCAATTTCTTTGGAAACTACGGAAACAACTTCGGGGAACAATACAACCACGGACTCGTAAAAAGGCTTAGTGATAGTTCGTATCAGGAATTCGACGTCATCAACAACAATAAAAACCACTTGTTTAAAGCCGGGATGGATTATTTCATCAACGATAAAAACACGGTTTCTGTTTATACCAACCAAAATATTTTTTCAGGAACAGGTCCGGTGAATACTAATTTTTATTTTACTGAAATCGACAGCAACTTTATTTCACGCGACAATTACAGAAATGCCAGTCGCAACGGAACTTACAACCTGGCTTACAAGCATTTGTTTGCAAAAGAAGGGCATACGTTAGATTTTGAAGGCAATTACAACGATTACCATTCGACCCAAAATGCCGCTTTCTTTACAGACAAAACGCCTTTACTCCTGAATGATCCGGCATTTACCTACAATGACAATATCATTGACGACCGTAAAAATTCGACTGTGAATGTAGATTACGTGAATCCGCTTTCGGAGAAATCCACTTTGGAACTTGGCGCTGAATCGCGAATTGTTCGCACCGACAATGTCTATCGCACTTCCGGAAAAAACCTTCCAAATTCAAACTATTCGTATGATCTTGACATTTACTCTGCGTATGCGACTTTTGGCCAAAAATTCAAGAAATTCAGTTATCAGCTTGGAGCGCGGTTTGAAAGCTATAAAGTGAATGCTACCTTAGATGGCGCAACAGCTTACAAAGACGATTACGTCACGCTGTATCCTTCAGCTTATTTGAGTTACGCCTTAACGGACAAAAACAATTTCCAGCTGAGCTACAGCCGACGCGTAGACAGGCCAAGTTTAGAGCAAACCAAACCGATTCGGGAATTTAGTACGGCGAGGCTCACTTCTATCGGAAATCCGGCGCTTGACCCACAATTTACAAACTCTGTAGAGTTGAATTATACACGGACAATAACAAAAGGCTCGATCAGCGGAGGGGTATTTTACCGGATTATCAATGACGAAATTGCGCGTGTTTTATTTCCGGATGAGGACAAACCAGGTGCCCAAATCATGACTTTTACAAATTATGACCGCAATTCTTCTTACGGATTTGAATTGTCTGCAAATTATAAAATCACTTCCTGGTGGGACATTCAACCGGCAATCGATTTTTCAAGCCTGAGCCAAAAGGGTGCGGTTTCAATCCTTCTTCCAAGACAGCCTGGCGAAACTGTAGATAATTTTGAAACGGTCCTGAAAGAAATTACGGCAAACTCGTTTAATGCCAGAATGAACAGCAATTTCAAAGCGACGAAAAACCTGCGTTTGTTACTGTTCGGATTTTACCGCGGTGCGGTTGACGGAATCCAATTCAACCGAAAAGAAATGTACAAAATCGACGCCGGCGCACGTTACAGTTTCCTGAACAACAAAGCGACAATCAGCATTCGTTCAAACGACGTTTTCGACACCATGAAATTTGCATTTGAAGGCGACAATCCATATCCTCAAAACGGGGAATTCAAATGGGAAAGCCAGTCATTATTTTTTGGTTTCAACTATATGTTTGGTTCCGGAAAAAACAAAGCGCTGCAAAGAAAAAAACGCGATGACAATACCAAACAAGGCGGCGGCGGATTATTTTAAAATATTTTATACTATTTAACCCGAAATGCCGTTTATAGTAATTATTTGAGTTTATTACAACAAAAGCCCCGACTGTGCAAAGCGGGGCTTTTTTTATTTAAGTTTTTGTTGGATTACCATCTGATGATCGCGCTTCCCCACGTAAATCCGCTGCCGAAAGCGGCAAGAACAACCAAATCGCCTGATTTGATTTTACCTTGTTCCCAAGCTTCTGTCAGTGCAATCGGGATCGACGCTGCGGTGGTATTCCCGTATTTCTGTATGTTATTGAACACCTGATCGTTTGTGAGCTTAAATTTTTGCTGGATGAATTGTGAAATCCTGAGATTGGCTTGGTGTGGAATCAGCATATTGATATCTGAAACCGACAAATCGTTGGCTGCCAGGCCTTCATTGATGACTTCTGCAAAACGAACGACGGCATTTTTAAATACAAATTGCCCGTTCATGTATGGAAAATAACTCTCATCGTTTGGATCGTTATCGGCGACAATATCTGAAACCCATCGTCCGCCCATTCCAGGCGCTTTCACGATCAATTCTTCGGCATGTTGCCCTTCTGAATGCAAATGTGTAGACAAAATTCCTTTGGATAAATCGTCTTCCCTTGACAAAACGGCTGCTCCTGCCCCATCTCCGAAAATTACAGATACCCCGCGGCCGCGTGAGGTCATGTCCAAACCTGTCGAATGCACCTCTGAACCGATCACAAGGATATTCCTATACATTCCGGTTTTGATGTATTGGTCGGCAATTGAAATTGCGTACACAAATCCCGAGCACTGGTTCCTGACATCAAGCGCACCAACGGTTTTGATGCCGAGGTCGCGCTGGACTAAAACACCCGGACCAGGAAAATAATAATCTGGGCTTAAAGTTGCGAATATGATAAAATCGATGTCGTCCTTGGAAATTCCAGACCTTTCGATCGCGATCTTTGCAGCTTTAACACCCATAGAAGTCGTCGTATCTTCTCCTCTGATAATGTGGCGGCGTTCCTGGATTCCGGTGCGCTCCTGGATCCATTCATCGTTGGTATCGATTATTTTAGAGAGATCGTCATTTGTCACTACATTGTCTGGAACATAATAACCGAGGCCTGATATTTTGGAGTGGTACATTTTTAGTAGTTTTAGTAAAATTGTGCTGCCAAATTTAATCAAATGACAAAACTATAAGCACAAGATAGGATAATTTTAGCAATCCACAATTAACCAAGGCAATTGCAAATTTGTGTTTAACGCTAAAAAAAGAATGATTTTCTTCGTAATTTCTGCCTGATTTTCAAAAAATACAGTTTGTCCAGTTTCCGATACCGCTTCGATCAGCCAAACATTTCCTTTGAAATAAGATTTTTGAACTTCAACCTGAAACTTGGATTTTTCTGTTATTTTGAGTTGATGCGGATATAAAAATACCGTTTCTTCTGAATCTGAATGCGCTTCAATCAAATATTTAGGAATTACATTGACTTCATCAAATAAACCCGCAGTGTAATAATTTTGAGGATTGCTATAGATCTCTTGAGGTTTGCCTTTTTGCAGTATTTGACCGTTTTTCATGATCGCGACTTCATCGGCGAACGCCAGAATATCAGTGCTGTCGTGTGTGGCCATGATGCAGGTAATATTTTTTTCTTTCAGATACTTGAACAAATTCCGGCGCAGTTTATTTTTTCGAAAAGTATCGATATGACTAAATGGTTCATCGAGCAGTAAAATTTCAGGTTCTAATGCCAAAACGCGGGCAATCGCGACCCTTTGCTGTTGTCCGCCACTGAGGAATTTGGCTTTGATTTTCGCAAATTCGGTCATTTCGACCATTTCTAAGAGTTCTTGCACACGTGCCGCTTTTTTGTCTTTATAAATGTTTGACAGGAATTTTCCGATGTTTTCCTCGACGGTTATAAACGGCATCAGGTCGAAATCCTGCGCAAGGTATTTGATGTAATCTTCTCCGGGAATTAGGTTGAATTTTGGGCCGAGAATTGGCTTTTCACCGTATGAAATCGTTCCTTCATTTAAATCGTATTGGCCGTAAATCAGTTTCAACAACGTACTTTTTCCGCAACCGCTTTCGCCGATAATTGCAATGCTTTTCCCTTTTTCAACTGAAAAATTGATATTTTTTAAAACTGGAAGGTCGTCGTAGGAAAAAGTAAGTTTCTCGATTTTTAGCATAGCAAAAGAATAGTTTGCAAATTTAAGCAAGTTTATTTCGGCAGACGAAAATCTGTAAAAAAATAAGAGCGAAAAACCTTCCGATTCTCCGCTCTTACAACCTAACCAATAAAACAAACATTTATTTTTGAAGCATGTACTGTCTATATTTTTGGGTGTCTACCCGCGCTTTGAGGTCATGCATTAAATTGTACAATCCGAAAAACGTGCGGTTGATATATAAAAAATGTTTCGATCCACGGTTGCCGTTCATTTTGCGCAATTGCGTGTCTTTAGTAAATTCCTCGCCCATGGCAGCAATCGCTCCGAAAAATGCTTCATCTGAAAAATCGAAATATTCTGAATGGAACGGTTTTGTAAACAAACTCAGCAATCTGTGAAATAATTTGGTAAAATAAGTGACTTCCTCGGGTGAATCATCGGTTCTTAAAATCTCCAATTGGTATAATTTTTCTGTAAACAAAACCGGATTGTTAATGAATTTCGGGTTTGCTAGCTCGAAGTACGGAATGTAAAATTCGTTCGGCACTTTTTTAATGCAGCCAAAATCGATCGGCATCAGGTTTGCATTTGCGTCGATCAGGAAATTTCCAGGATGCGGATCGGCGTGAACTTGACGCAACTGGTGCATCTGAAACATATAAAAATCCCACAACGCTTGTCCGAGCTGGTCGCCTTTTTGACGATCTGTATTGTGCGAAGCAAACTCTGACAAATGTTCGCCTTCCATCCAATCCATTGTAAGGATTTTTTCTGAAGACCATTCGGGATAATACGTTGGAAACCGTAAATTTTGAATGGCTTCGCAAGCTTTTGCCATTTCGACAGATTGCTTCAATTCTAAAATATAATCGGTTTCTTCGAGCAATTTGTCCTCAACTTCCTTGAAATATTTCTCTGAGTCTTTGCCTTTCAGGTTGAACATTCTGGTTGCAAATGGTTTTACCAACGCGAGATCAGAACTAATACTATCCGCCACTCCGGGATATTGGATTTTCACAGCAAGTTTTTTCCCATCTTTATGTGCGACGTGGACTTGTCCGATGCTCGCAGCATTTATCGAATCCGGAGTGAACGAATCGTATATTTCTTCGGGAAATTTCCCAAGGTATTTTTTAAAAGTTTTGCGAACCAAAGGCGCTGATAATGGCGGAACAGAAAATTGCGACAGCGAAAACTTATCGACGTAAGCCTGTGGCATAATGCTTTTATCCATGCTCAGCATCTGTGCGACTTTTAAGGCAGATCCTTTTAAATTTTGGAGTCCGTCGTAAATGTCTTCGGCGTTATTTTCGTTGAGTTTTTCTTTAGTTAAAGATGGGTTGACAATTTTCTCGCCGTAATAAGCGATGTAATTGCCGCCGACTTTAATTCCGGTTTTCATCAGTTGTCCGGCGCGTTCAATTTTATTTGTGGGAATTGAATCTAATGTTTTCATGTAGGGATTTTTGTCTGAGGCTTATAGAAAATCATCTCATCTTGCTTTCTTTCCAAAGGAATTTGCCAAGGTCAAAAAGATTTTCAAGCGGTTTGGTATCGAGCAAATCAACTACGGTATTGACCGACTTTTCGATCACGATATCTGTTTTTTCGAAGCTTTTGGAATTGTCATCCATCCAGAATTTTAAGATAAACAGAAACTGAAGCCAGCCGCCTTCAGAGAAAACCGGTCCGGTTACTTTCGCTACTTTCCTGTCTTTCTCTGAGGTTTCTGACTTTAAGAGATTTACGATAAAATCCTTGAAGTGGTTTCTGAAAAGCCTTAGATCACGCAGATTTTTCAAGCCTTCTTTGTTGTCTTTGAGCGAATACATGATGTAGGTCCGGTTCAAAGTTAAGATCTCGAACAGCGTAAAATATAAAGTCAGCAGTTTGTTTTTGTTGGTGAATGAATAATACGTCGGTTCTTTAGAAATGGCTTCGGTCGCGTTTTCAAAAAACTTCACCCAAATCGCTTGCTTTACTGCATCGAAGGATCCAAAGAAAGTATAAAATTCAGTTTCATCAATATTATTCTGTTTGCAAAAGAGGTAAATATTCTTTGGCGGTTCGTTGTTTTCGAGTACCGAATTAATGTATAGTGTTATGATCTGATTGTCATCTACAAATTGTCTTGCCGATGCCGATTTTTTTACAGTAGCCATAAATATCAGGGATTTAAAATCACGTAAAGATACATTTGGAGCGTCAGAACGCTTTATAAACGCATGTTAAATCTGTTATAAAAATCGTTCAAAAAATATGAAAGCAAAAAAAGCTGCTTCTTACGAAACAGCTTTTATATGTAGTTTACTATTCGATAAACGATTACAGTTTATCAAACCCTGTAAATCATAAATTGAATTATTTTCCGTTTTGGGCATCCTGAACCATTTTGTCATTTGCAGTAATTGCAAACTCTACACGACGGTTTTGGCTTCGGCCTTCAGGCGTATCATTTGTAGCAATTGGATCTGCAATTCCGAGTCCGGTTACTGAAAAACGCGTTGAAGACAAACCTTTTCCAGACAGATAACTTTTTACGGAAGCCGCTCTTTCACCTGATAATTTCAGATTGTAATCTGCAGCTCCGGTATTATCCGTATATCCGTAAATGACAATGTTTGTGTCTGGATATTCGTTAAAAACAGAAACCAATTTATCTAAGTTTGATTTTGCAGCAGCAGTTAAGGTCGATTTATTCGTATCAAAACGAACCGAATTTTCACCTAAAACCAATTTAATTCCTTCACCAACACGAACTACGTCCGCACCCGGAAGCGCATTGTCAATTTCACGTGCCTGCTTGTCCATTTTGTTTCCGATCACGCCACCGGCAACACCGCCGACCACGCCGCCAAGAACTGCTCCGAGCGCACCGTTTCCACCTTTTCCTAAATTATTTCCGAGAATTCCGCCGATTACAGCGCCGCCAACGGCACCAATTCCGGCACCTCTTTGCGCTTTATTCGTATTTTTTACTGATTCACAACTTGATATAAACGAACCTGCGATCATTAAAACGGCAAGCCCTAAAACTGATATTTTTTTCATGTGGTAGATTTTATGTTTTTATTGAATTACTCTTTGAAACTGGTATACGACGTTGGTCAATTTTCCACCAACGTCGATGTGATCAACCAATTGAAAAGAATCGGCAGACTGATTGGCAACATCTAATACATAACCGTCACGTACCTTTTTTGCTTTTTCCCCAGCATTGAGCACTTTTAGTACAAATTTACCCTCTTTGTTGACAAACCATTTGATTGGCGAGTTGAATGAAGGACAGTCGGATTTTACAATCGCCATTTCACCAGAATCATTGTTTGAGACGAATTTCCAGGTGCTCCCTTCGAAACATTGAGAATCAGCAAGCCCGAAAGATGTTACTTTGATGTACTCTGAGCCAGGATATGTTACAGAACTTACGACCCAGTTCCCTTTCATTCCAACCTGGGATTTGTTGTCAACCTTCGTATTGGTCGCCGGTGCAGTTGACTTGCACGAAAGCATCAGCACGAACATCGCACTCAGTAGCATTAATTTTTTCATGTTAGATGGTTTTGGATTATTAATTGCAACAAAGATACATTTGTTAAAATCTTAATTTGTTTTAAAATTTGATAATTAAATATTAAAATTAACACTTGTTGCAATTCAAAACAGCGTTTAGAGAAAATATATCCTGTCAGTCGTAACTGCGTTAGCGATAGCAGCGAAAATCCGTTAGAGGTTTTTCACCGAAAAAGATTGCAGCGAATAGCGCGGCCGCAGGCAACGCCAAAATCTATACACGACAATTTGTCACTTTTAACAAAACGGTATCTTATTTGACTGCCGCGAACCAGAAAAAATTTAAACCATTTATATTATGACAACAGGAAAAATCAATGTTTCAGTAGAAAACATCTTTCCCTTAATCAAGAAATTCTTATACAGCGACCACGAAATTTTCCTGCGCGAACTGGTTTCGAATGGAACGGACGCAACTTTAAAGTTGAAACACCTCATTTCGATTGGGGAAGCGAAAACCGAATACGGCAATCCGATTATCGAAGTTAAAATTGACAAAGAAGGAAAAAAACTGCACATTATCGACCAAGGCTTGGGAATGACTGCTGATGAAGTGGAAAAATACATCAACCAAGTAGCGTTTTCAGGAGCGGAGGAATTCTTGGACAAATACAAAGATTCGGCGAAAGATTCCGGGATTATCGGCCATTTCGGACTCGGATTTTATTCGGCTTTTATGGTTGCTGAGAAAGTAGAAATCATTACGAAATCTTACAAAGATGAGCCGGCAGCGCATTGGACCTGTGATGGAAGTCCGGAATTTACATTAGAACCGTCTGACAAAACTTCGCGCGGAACGGAAATTATTTTGCACATTGCTGAAGATTCTTTGGAGTTTTTGGAAGAAAGCAAAATCACTGAATTGCTTAACAAATACAACAAATTCATGCCGATTCCGATTAAATTCGGGACACGTTCTGAAAAAATTGAACAGAAAAAAGGCGAATTTGTAGAATCTGAAGACAAAGACGAAGTTTTTAAAACCGTTGAAGTCGACAACATCATCAACAACCCAAATCCGGCCTGGACGAAACAACCAACAGAATTGTCGGATGAAGATTACAAAACCTTTTACCGCGAATTGTATCCGATGCAGTTTGAAGAACCGCTTTTCAACATCCATTTAAATGTAGATTATCCGTTTAACTTAACAGGGATTTTATATTTTCCTAAATTGGGTTCTGATTTACAAATCCAAAAGGACAAGATCCAATTGTACCAAAATCAGGTTTACGTCACTGACAATGTTGAAGGCATTGTACCTGAATTTTTGACAATGCTAAAAGGTGTGATCGATTCTCCGGACATTCCGCTAAACGTTTCAAGATCGTATTTACAAGCGGACGGTGCGGTGAAAAAAATCTCGAATTACATCACGAGAAAAGTCGCGGACAAACTCAAATCGCTATTTACTGAAAACCGTGAGGATTTCGAGAAGAAATGGAATGATATCAAAATCGTATTGGAATACGGCATGTTGTCCGAACCTAAATTCTATGAAAAATCAAGCGCTTTTGTATTGTATCCAACCGTTGATGGCAAGTATTTTACACTTGATGAACTAAAAGAAAAACTTAAAGAAAACCAAACCGACAAAGACGGAAAACTGGTTGTTTTATATGCGTCGAATAAAGATGCGCAGCACAGTTACATCGCTTCGGCTAAAGATAAAGGTTACGAAGTACTGCTGTTGGATTCTCCGATCATTTCGCATTTGATCCAGAAGTTGGAAAGCGACAATTCAGATTTGACATTTGTTCGTGTCGATTCGGATCACGTGGAAAACCTGATTAAAAAAGACAACGACTCGATTTCAAAATTGTCTGATGAAGAAAAAGAAACTTTGAAATCGGTCGTAGAGACAATTGTTCCGAAGGCAAATTACTCGGTACAGATGGAAGCGTTAGATAGTGAAGCATCACCTTTCATCATTACACAGCCTGAGTTTATGCGACGCATGAAAGAAATGAGCCAATCTGGCGGCGGCGGCATGTTCGGAATGGGGAATTTTCCCGAAATGTACAATCTGGTGGTGAATACGAATTCAGAATTGGCCACAAATATTTTGAGCACTTCTGACAAGTCGCATCAGGAACACTTGGTAAAACAAGCATTGGATTTGGCCAAATTGTCTCAAAATTTGCTCAAGGGCGAAGAACTTACTGCTTTTGTAAAAAGAAGTTTCGAATTGATCAAATAATAAAAATAAAGGGTTTATAATCGGAAGCCTGTAAGTGCAAACTTGCAGGTTTTTTCGTTAATACAATTTACAGTGTCGTTAAAAAGCCGTAACATTGCGCTTCTTCAAAATACAATTTCATGAGAAAAGCCTGGATATTTGTCATCATTGCCGTTTTGGGCGTTACCGGATTTTATGCTTATAGAAAATTGGCCGGCGCTCCCAACATTCAGCTTGAAGATATAGCGTTACAAAATCTTTCGGGTTTGGAAATCGACCTTGCACAGCGCAACAACCAGAAACCGATGATTATTACTTTTTGGTCGGTTTCCTCAAAAGACAGTAAAGATGCATTTTCGCTGTTAAAAAAGGCGTACACGAAACATGGAAGCAACATCAATTTCATAATGGTTTCAGACGACGAAATCGAAGATATCACGACTTTTAAAATAAATTCCAGGTTGCCTTTTTACTTCGCCAGAAGCGTGAAACCACTGGATGACTACAACATTTACAACCTTCCAACAGTTTACTTTTTCAATGCTGCCGGGAAATTGGTTCATAAAAAATCAGGCGTGTTGACCGAAGCCGCAATTGAAAATGAGATTTCAAAAATAAACTGAATTCAGAAAAATTCAGTACTTGAAAAGAATGGGCTTTCGCCAGATTTGTATTTCAATTTATTTGGGAAATCACTGTCGTGGGCTTTTAGTGGCGCGCTGTCGCTTTATATTCTGATTCCGCTGTTAATGCTGTTTTCTGGCGCTGGCCTATTATTTCTGGAAGCGGCTTCAGGAAACCTTATTCTAATGGCAACCTTTAAAACGGTGGACAATTTTATAAAATTGTAACCTTTCAATGAAATTTTATAAGTGAAAAGCGCACCAAAAAAGGGAAATTTGGATCGATTGCAAATTACATATTGTTTTAAGCTCCGACTATGAAAACTTATAAAAATTTGAGCGGAAATTCGGGTATTAAAGCCTATCAAATCAGCCAGCAAAGCATTCGAATCGCTTTTTCTGACGGAAGTGTCTATTTGTATAATTATGGCTCCAACGGAAAACGTGCTGTAGAAATTATGAAAGGCCTGGCTGAACAAGGAATTGGGCTGACGACTTACATCAACAGGGAAATTAGGGACCAATATGCGAAAAGCTTAA
>Ga0247805_1000654_pt1 | contig 17483 bp, 17 predicted proteins | sample UWRJL044104R1_FD_180930 | JGI IMG/M metagenome (GOLD analysis project Ga0247805, IMG submission 180930) | Plant litter microbial communities from Arlington Agricultural Research Station in Wisconsin, United States - UWRJ-L044-104R-1 | ecosystem: Environmental > Terrestrial > Plant litter >... | reverse complement strand
GGTGACGGCGTGGTGGTGGGAACCGGAGCGAGCATCCTCGGTCCGGTCACGATTGGAGCTCGCTCGGTGGTGGGAGCGCACGCGGTAGTGCTCGCCGACGCGCCCTCGGACTCCCGCCTGACGGGTGTCCCGGCGAAGATCCGCTCCCGCACTCCCCACACCCCCGACTTCTACATCTAGCCGCAATCTCGTTCCCGTTCTCCCGTTCCCGCTGGTTGAGTAGCGAGCGAGGAACGAGCCCCCGCTCGCTGGTTGAGTAGCGAGCGAGGAACGAGCCCGCGTATCGAAACCGCCACGCCCATCAAGAGCAGAGCCACAATGAAAATCCGCCCCTACACCCCCACCGACGAACCCCAGGTAATCGCCCTCTGGCAAGACTGCGGCCTCACCCGACCCTGGAACGACCCCGCGAAAGACATAGCTCGCAAACTAACGGTTCAGCCGGACCTCTTCTTGGTTGGCGAACTCGACACCGAGGTCATCGCCACCGGCATGTTCGGCTTCGACGGAACCCGAGGCTGGGTGCACTACCTGGCCGTGACCCCCAGCCGCCAAGGCGAGTCCCTGGGTCGTGCCCTGATGGCCGAAGGAGAACGCCTGCTCGAGCAGCTCGGCTGCCCGAAGGTGAACCTGCAGGTGCGGTCGGGCAATGATCAGGTGATCGGCTTCTACGAATCCCTCGGGTACGTGTCCGACGGAACGGTCACGCTCGGCAAGAGGCTCATTCCTGACGCCTGACCGTGCGGTCGGCGAGAGCGCGAACGAGCAGCAGACCGATAGCGGTACCCAGCGTGTTGGCGATCACATCGGAGAGGGTGCTGTAGCGCGAAGGAAGTGTCCGCTGTACGAGCTCGATCGTTACAGTTGTGGCGAATCCGAGCAGCATGACGATCCACCAGCGCGGGCGGGCGAGCGCGACCCACACAAGCATTCCGAACGGAACGAACATCGCCACATTCGCGGTGAACTCGAGAGCGACGTACGCCGAAGAGAACGCTGCCCGCATCTCATCAATCAGTTCGAGGACTGACGAGACCCAGCCCGGGCGAGCATCCTCGTCGTCTGATGGCGAGAAGACGATCCAGCCGACCGCCGCGAGATAAGAGGGCAGCAGCACGCGCGCCCAAACAACGATGTGTCTGGCCGTGGTCATTGAACGGGCGACTTAGTCGCGCAGTGAATTCACGTGCGCGCGATACCAGGCCACGGTGCTCTTCATTCCGGCGTCTAGCTCGATCTGCGCGGTCCAGCCGGCGTTGGCGAGCTTGGACACGTCAAGAAGCTTCTGCGGTGTCCCGTCAGGTTTCGAGGTGTCCCACTCGGTCGTCCCGGTGAACCCGACAACTTTCGCAATCGTGTCCGCTATCTCTTTAATCGTGACGTCGCTTCCGGTGCCGACATTGACCTGCTCGGCGCCGTCGTAATGCTCCATGAGATGCAGGCAGGCCGCAGCCATGTCGTCAACATGAAGGAATTCGCGCCGCGGTGAACCGGTGCCCCAGTTGGTCACGGTTTCTGCGCCAGACTGAACGGCTTCGTCGTAGCGGCGGATGAGGGCCGGCAGAACGTGCGACCCCTGTGGCGAGAAGTTGTCACCAGGCCCATAGAGATTGGTTGGCATCGCGGAGATCCAGGGGAGACCATATTGGCGGCGGACGGCCTGCACCTGGAGGATGCCAGCGATCTTCGCGATCGCGTACGCGTCGTTGGTGGGCTCAAGGTGCCCGGTAAGCATGTACTCCTCTTTGATCGGCTGCTCTGCCATCTTCGGGTAGATGCAGCTCGATCCGAGGAACAATAGCCGCTCGACGCCAGCGGCGACCGCCGCGTCGAGCACGTTCACCTGAATCAGCATGTTGTCGCTGAGAAAGTCGACCGGGTAGGTGTCGTTGGCGAGGATGCCGCCGACCTTCGCAGCGGCGAGCACTACGTAACGCGGTTTTGTGGCCTCGAAGAAGTTGAAGACCGCTTTCCTGTCCTTCAGATCGAGTTCAGCTGAAGTTCGCCCAACGAGATCGGTGAAACCCTCGTTCTCCAGCAGGCGCCAGATTGCTGAGCCGACGAGGCCGCGGTGACCCGCGACGTAGAACGTCGCATCGCGATCGAGGTCGGCTGGAGAGAATTCGACGTGCTCAGCGGGCATTACTTGGTTCCCCAGCTGGCGAGCTTCGGCGCATCGACCCAGTGGGCCCCGTCATGCTTCAACGCTTCGATATCGGCGTCGACCATGATTCGAGCGAGCTCCGCTGTGTCGACCTCGGGCACCCACCCGAGAACGTCTTTGGCCTTCGACGCATCGCCAACGAGTGCGTCGACCTCGGTGGGGCGCAGGTAGCGCTCGTCGAATCGCACGTGCTTCTCCCAGTCCAGGCCGGCTCGCGAGAAGGCAGCCTCGACGAAGTCGCGCACAGTGAAGCTTCCACCCGTTGCGAGTACGAAGTCATCCGGTTCGTCGGCCTGAAGCATCCGCCACATACCTTCGACGTATTCGGCGGCGTATCCCCAGTCACGCACGGAGTCGAGGTTGCCGAGGTGGACCAGATCCTGCTTGCCTGCTGCGATCGCGGCCACTGCGCGGGTGATCTTGCGTGTGACGAAGGTCTCGCCGCGACGCGGGGACTCGTGGTTGAACAGGATGCCGTTCACCGCGAACATGCCGTACGCCTCGCGGTAGTTCTTGGTGATCCAGTAGCTGTACACCTTTGCAGCGCCGTAGGGCGAACGCGGGTAGAACGGGGTCTCTTCGTTCTGGGGCGGCGGAGTGGCGCCGAACATCTCCGAGCTCGAAGCCTGGTAGAAACGGCAGTGCACGCCAGACATCCGCACGGCTTCGAGCAGCCGGATGGTGCCGGTGCCGGTGGTGTCTGCAGTGTGCTCGGGCTCATCGAAGGAGACGCGAACGTGCGACTGCGCAGCGAGGTGGTAAACCTCGTCTGGCTGGATTTCGCTGATCAGTGTGACCATCCGCGAGCCGTCGCTCAGGTCGCCATAGTGGAGAAACAGCTTGGCAGCCGGGTCGTGTGGGTCGACGTAGAGGTGGTCGATGCGCGTCGTGTTGAACGTCGACGCCCGTCGGATCAGCCCGTGGACTTCGTATCCCTTGGAGAGCAGCAGCTCGGCCAAGTACGAGCCGTCTTGGCCGGTGATCCCCGTAATAAGAGCTCGTTTTGCCACGATTTCCCCTCAATATCGGGCAGAGGGTATGCCGGCAGCATGACCGCGCGTCTCTGCCAAGCTTGTCAATAGCTCAGCATACCGGTTGACAACACACCGTCGCTGTTTGTCGATCGGCTGCAGCTAGGTCGGGATAGTTGTTAGTCCACCAAGCTCGCTCATGGCGATTAGGCTCGCGTTGTAAACGATATGGGCGGTGATGCTGGCACCTAGTCTGCCGGTTCGCATCGCGAGGTAGCCAAGAACGATCCCGACGACGAATGTGCTCATCGCGGTGAGCGGGTTGAATCCCGTGACGAGATGGAAGAGGCTAAATATGACAGCACTTCCGATCACGCCGATCCAGTTGACTCCGATTGCAGGTAAGACAAGCCCTCGGAAAAAGAGCTCCTCCACGATTGGCGCAATAAGAGCTGGTGCAACGATCGTCGAAGCAACCCACAACAGGTTGTACTCCGTCTCGAACATGGTCGAGCTGCTGGTGACGTAGCCAACGCTAACAAGTTCGAGGACGATCATGACTGTGCGAAGAAGCAATCCTACGAACGCACCATTGAGGACGTCCATCCATGTGATGTGAAAGCGGATGCCCGCTGAACGGTTGCCGGTTACGTGTTCCAAACTTGACCGACGGTGGTTCGCGACGAGAACAGCCGCAATTAGTGGCGTCCATAGAACGAGGTACGCCCCCCACGTAGGCAACCCGGGAAGCGCAGCCACTATCGCGACCGCCACAACGGCGCCCGCCGCAGCTTCAACCCGACCTATAGGTTGTGCTGTCATGCGCTTCACGTCAGTGCCTGAGCCGAATCAGTCGACCAACGCTTGTTCGCGGTCAGGCCGGCCCATACTGCGGTACTCCCAGCCAGCTTCACGCCAGGCCGACATGTCGAGGCAGTTGCGGCCATCAATCACGAGCGTTCCAGCGGCAAGCGCGAAAATGGCAGCGGGATCGAGTTGCTTGTACTCATCCCACTCAGTTACGACGATGATGGCGTCCGCGCCGGTCACTGCTTCAACGGCGCTTGCCGCGAAACTGAGTTGCGGGTGCTTCGTTTGTGCGTTCGCCATAGCTTCAGGGTCATGGCAGATCACGTCGCCGCCGAGGCCCTTGAGTTGCACAGCTACATCCAATGCGGGGGAATCACGTACGTCGTCGGAGTTCGGTTTGAATGCAAGGCCGAGCACAGCGATGCGACGGTCGTTGACGCTGCCGCCGAGCGACTGAATTGCCATCTCCACCGCCCGCTGACGGCGGCGAAGGTTAATGGAGTCGATCTCCTTAAGGAAGGCGACCGACTCTCCACGTCCTAGTTCCTCCGCTCGAGCGGTGAAGGCTCGGATGTCCTTCGGCAGGCAGCCGCCGCCGAAGCCGACTCCAGCGTTCAGAAAGCGGCGGCCGATGCGATTGTCGTGACCAATTGCATCTGCAAGTTTGGTGACATCGGCGCCCGTAACTTCGGCAATTTCGGCCATGGCGTTAATGAAGGAGATTTTGGTCGCTAGGAACGCATTCGCTGCGACCTTCACCAACTCAGCAGTGGCGTAGTCGGCAACGACGAGCGGAGTCTCTTTGCTCAGCGCCATGGCATATACCTCGTCAAGCACGGCTCTGGCATGATCGCCATCTGCTGTACCCTCATCGATGCCGTAAACGAGGCGGTCGGGACTTATTGTGTCTTGAACAGCGAACCCTTCACGTAAGAATTCTGGGTTCCATGCAAGTACAGCGCCAGTGCCCGACGCTTGAAGCTTCTTAGCGAGCCGAGCTGCAGTTCCAACCGGTACAGTCGATTTGCCAACAACCAGGTCGCCATCCGTCAAATAGGGGATAAGATCGTCGATCGCGGCATCGACGTAGCTGAGATCAGCAGCGTTGCCGCCGTGCTTTTGAGGGGTGCCGACAGCGATAAAGTGCACTTTACTGCCACGAACCGCGGCCATGTCGACGCTGAATCGCAGGCGGCCACTCGCACTGACCTGAGTCAGCATCTCACCGAGCCCTGGCTCGAAGAACGGCGCTCGACCTGCGGCGAGGTTGGCGATTTTAGGCGCATCTACATCTATACCGACTACCTCGTGCCCCAATTCGGCCATAGCCGCAGCGTGCACAGCTCCTAAGTAGCCGCAACCAATAACTGACATTTTCATAAGCCGAGCCCCCGTCAGCCAGCATCATTCGCAACCGGCGCGCTGTGAATTATAACGATTCGCGCGGCTTCCAGTTCTATTCCGGATAAAAACTCGAGAGCTTGATCGTCAATTTCTCCGCCCACAGTTAACGCTCGATACCAGTATCTGACTAACGAAGGCGCGAATGTGTCTGCGAGATGCAAGGAGGCAAGTGGAGAGCGGCGAGTGGCGAGTGGCGTGCGTGTAGCCTCATGAGATGAGCGGGGGCACAGCTAAATCGGATTCGGCCCGGAGGGTCGAAAAAGCGTTCGCCGTTTTGCTCCTGTTTGTTCTGCCGATCCGGGCCTTCGTGAACTTGGGGTCGAATTTTGCGACTCCAGGTACGATTTTGCTAATCGCTCTTGCCATTCCGGCACTGTTTTCCCTTGGCCGATACAGACACGTTGGACCCTTGACCTTGCTGCTTACTGCGAGTGTTGCATCTGTTCCAGTGCTGACCACCATCGCCCTGAACGACCATGAGGTCGTTGCTCAAGATTCGTTAGCCATGACGCTCGCCCTAGTAATCGGCGCGCTGACGGTATCTGCGATGTTGTGGGCTCGCGGGCTGATCGGCTTACCGAATGTTGCGATCGCATACTCGTTAGGAATGATTACTCAGGCGGCTTTGAATCCAGCTGCATGGAGTTCGAACGCCTGGAAGTACGCGTTCGCTTTTCCCACAACGGTGCTCTTGTTGGCCCTTATTTATAGAGCAAATCGGCGCTGGGCTACCATTGTTGCTCTCGTCTCCCTTGGAACTTTTTCGGTATTGAATGATTACCGCAGTTATTTCGGTTTCTTCCTGATTACGGGACTCGTTTATTTATGGAGAAGGAATCGCGTCACGATTCTTTCTCGCCTCCAAATTCTCGGCACATTCATCGGAGTTGCCACAATCGGGCTCGCCGTTTATTGGGGAGGAATTTGGCTCTCGGTGTCGGGTTTTCTCGGGTACCGCAATCAAGTGGTGACCCTGGCTCAAATGGAAACCGGCGAATCGGTCTTATTGTCTGGCCGAAGCGAATCAGGTGCCGCCATTCAGCTATTCCTGCAGCGACCGTTGGGTTACGGACCCGGGGTGGTTCCGACAACCCGGGATATTGATATTGGTCGCACAGGTCTGGTCGGCGAAGGACAAGATCCCGAGAGTAGCTATGTTTACGGATATCTATTCAACGGTGGGTTCAAACTTCATTCAATCGCTGCAGACCTTTGGGTGAATTTCGGTCTTGGCGGATTGGCGCTTGCCATCGCCGTCGCGGTCGTATTGGTTCTGGCCTTTGGAAAACTATTGTCGGCTAGTTCTCCCGCCGCTTTGCCGATTTTCATCATTTTGGTCGCGCTTTGGGACCTAGCGTTTTCGCCGATCGGATCGAATATCAACGAACTGGTCCTCGCACTGGGTTTGGTTATTCCTCTCGCCGCTTCTCGCGACTCTAAGCCGCGACGTTGGAAATCACCGGGAGCTGATCTAGATTCAGAGGCTCGCGCCCTGAAACGTTATTCCATCGCGAATCGCGAGGACGACGGCGAAATGTCCCGCTAGTTCATGAGTCTGTTGAACTACAAAGTTTCTATACGTGGATGCTGATCTGTCGCCGCGTCTAGACGTTAGTACTTGCAAGCGGTTTCGCTGGTGAGAATATGACCAGCCTTGATGTCGTGCCGAGTTGACCCTAGGAAGCTCCGCCGCGATTAGAGATGCGTAATGATCCGCGCCCTAGTATTGGGACATCGTCACACACGCGCAGCGTTCGGGTTTCGAACTTTCGTGTTGACCTTCAGCTCAATGCTGGTTCGCGGGCAGGATCGCCCTTTTAGTGGCATAGACACGGAGAAAATCATCTATGAAGGTCCCCAAGTTTGTCCGTCTTCGCTACTCGGCCGTCGAAATGAGCGTTTTATCAATCGCAATGGGTATGCCAATCCACGCACTAAGGGTGATGGCATTGAGGGCTTTTGGCGCAACTATCCATTCAGAGGCGGTCGTCTATCACGGCGCGCAGGTGAGATGGGCGCGAGGGCTGACCGTGGGCGGGCGCACGAATATCGGAGATCATGCGATTCTTGATGCGCGCGGCGGTCTTGTCATCGGCAAAAATGTGAATATGTCGACGGGAGTGCAGATTTGGACCGCACAGCATGATTGGAAAGCTGACAATTTCGACTACATTCAGGCGCCGGTTGTCGTGGAAGATCATGTCTGGATCGGGCCACGAGTGGTCGTTCTGCCAGGAAGCGTGATCCGGGAGGGGGCAGTGGTCGCCGCCGGGGCCGTTGTTAAGGGTGAGGTTGCGGCATTCACACTTGTGGGCGGTGTTCCCGCAAAAAAGCTCGGTGATCGACCACGATCCATCGGCTATCAACTAGCAAGTCCCCGCACAAAACAATGGTGGTGGTGATGCCTAGTGCGCAACTAGGCAGCGGAAGCGTGGGTGTGTCAAAATGAAGGAGATACTTCGCGGGATGGGAGCATCCTCTCTCTCTCGGTTTGTGGTCTTGCCAGTCACGGCTCTTGCGGGGGCCCTGACTACCTACGTGGTAATCGACTATGCGGGTGTCTCACAGTTCGCCTATATCGCCCTTGCCGGTACGCTTTTTCAACTAATCCCGTTCGCGGACCTTGGACTCGGTGCCGCGATCGTGAACGCTGTCGCGGGAGAAAAGAGGGACGGCGATGCGACTACGCTCGTCGCCCGTACGGTTCGTGCCGCTTTCTTGGCGCTCGCTATGTCTGGCGCCGCCGTCGTGGTCCTCTCGGCTGCGGTTTCGGGCCTCAACCTCTGGGGACCAATACTGGGATTGCCAGTGGCACTGCAGACAGTTGCGAATTGGGCAGTCTTCTTGGCGCTAGTTCCGTTCGCTATATCTCTGCCGTTGGGGATCGGACAGCGCGTGTTGCTCGGTTTGGGAAAAAACCACTACGTCAATCTAATAGGCGGTATTGGTCCGGTAGTGGCAGTCCTCACCACGCTGCTGCTGGTGAAGCTCGGCGCCGAGCCAATGTTCTTGGCCATAGCTACCCCCGTGGGGGTGCTTGTCGTTGCGGCGGCTTGCTTCATCGTCGCGTTGAGGCAGCCTGGCTGGAGACCGCCAAGCTCGAGCGAGCCTATTGCTGCGCTCCGAGTTGAGCCCGTTCGGCTGTGGAGCGCTGCAGCACCGATGTTGATCATCAGCGTGGCGGTGCCGCTCGCGATGCAAAGTGGCCGGCTCGTGCTCTCGCATGTCGGAACGCCTGTGGATCTCGCTGAATACTCCGTTGGATTTCAATTTTACGCGCCGTCGCTATCCCTTGCTGTCACCGCAGCAGTCACGCTCTGGCCCGTTTTCGCGCGCAATCGAGCTCAGAGCGGCTCGCTTTGGCGAAGGGTCTTGGGACTGATGACTGCAGCGGGGCTGATGCTTGGCCTGGGCTTCGCGCTCTTGATCAATCCGGTCGCGTCTGTAGTAACGAACGGGGCGGTATCGGTCTCGCCACCTACCGCAATTGCATTCGGTGTGCTCCTGTTCGTGATGTCTGCGCATCAGCCATCTGCGGTGTTGCTGACGACGCCACGATTGCTGGCATTTCAAGCAGCCTGTTGTGTGGTCATGTTGGCTATTGCTGTGGGACTGGCGTTCGTGCTTGGCCCGATATTCGGAGCTAGCGGGATCGTCGTGGGTGCCATCATCGGGGTGGCCCTGGGGCAACTTGTGCCGGGAATCTGGCGTTCGGCGAAACTCGTGGGGGCAAAGTGAAATCAACTTCTGTGCCAAGCGTGAGTGTCTATGACCCAAATCATCTGAATCCGTACGGATTGGAGTTGGCGTCGACACTGGCTGCAGGCGGTGCAAAAATTCAACTTTGGCGCGTTCGCAATTCGAAGGCAATGAAATTGGCGGGAATTACAGAGTTGAACCATCTCGCCCCACCTCGGGGCTCCGCTCGGGCGTCTTCGATTCTAATTCGTCGTCTATTCGCCCCTCTCTGGTTTGTGCTCACCGTTCCGAGCAAAGACGTGGTAGTGATTGCGTGGACACGTGACGCTTGGGATGGTTTCCTTTTACTTGTTCGCGCAGTTCTCCTGCGGAGAACAGTTGTCGTTTATCACAACCCACGTCAAGTGCGCGCCCGTGGCGGCTTGTCCGGAAAGATGGAGTGGCTGCTCTTGCGAATGGGTAATCCCGCTGTTCATTCGGAATGGCTCGCGGGATTAGCACGGGAAGACTTCAATCGAGTGATGGTTGCAATCCACCCGCCATACTTCGAGACGACTAGAAGGGTCGCGGCGTGGACACCCCCACCTCGTGGCGACAGCCCGATAGTCGCGTTCGTTGGAGCGTTGCGTATGGATAAAGGGGTGGGCGACCTAGTGGCGATTGCAAGTGCGTCGGGCGGAGGATGGACCTTGCGCTTGTGCACCGATCAGCGATTGAGCCCAGAAACAGTCGAATTGTTGGCTGCTCTGGACGTGCGAGTTCAGAATATCTCGGACAAGGCTCCAACTGACGCAGAGCTTAACGCGGGTCTATTGGGTAGTGATCTCGTTATTGCCCCGTACAGATCGGTGACAGAAAGTGGATCAATCCTGCTTGCGCTTTCGATCGGTGTGCCCATCTTGGCTTATTCATCTCCTGCGGTCGCAAGTGTGCTGGTTAGGTCCGCCCAGGCAGCTGGACCTAGTGAACTCGGTGGCTTGATCGGCCAATTCCTTTCATCGCCATGGCAGACGAACGCTGACGCAACGGATCGTCGTTCGCTTTCCATCGAAGATTGGAAGAAGGTGGTCTCCAATGCAACTGCAAGGTGACCGTCCAGACGTGGCCATCGTCATCGCGACTTTCAATGCCGCCAATTACCTTGCGGCAACGCTCGAGTCGATCTCCAGTCAAGTTGATTTCGCGCCTAATCGTGTCTCGGTTGTATTGGTGGACGGAGGATCGACAGACGAAACTGTAGAAATTGCCAGACAGAGCGGTGTGGTCGATCTTCTAATTAGTGAACCCGACCGTGGGATTTACGACGCAATGAACAAGGGCGCGGACAGGGCAACCAGTCGGTGGTTGCACTTTTTGAATGCGGGTGACAGCTTCGAGAACATCCACGCGCTTTCAAATATTCTTGCCGCGCTCGACGAGGCGGAGCTCGCTAGGACGCCATGGATGGTGGCGGGAGCGCTTAACTTAGGCGGCGGTATGTCTGCGCCGAACCGGTTGATCTCGAACATCCCACATATTTGGTGGAGGCACGCGTGGGGAATTCAGCCGCATTGCCACCAGGCGACATGGTTCCGGCGAGACGTATTCTTAGCATCCGGTAGTTATAGCCTCAATTTTGGGACCGCTTCGGACTTCGATTTGATAGTGCGATTCGGAATGCTTGGGCACCCACACGAACTAACGCAGACCACTATCAACTATCTCGGCGGCGGTGTGTCGGAAAAGAAAGCGTCACAAACCCCAAAGATCTTGCACGCCGTACGCGTTGAAAGAATGCAGCTCACTGGGCCACTACGTGTCCTCGACAGAGGGATCACACATCTCGTAACGATCATTAATGCGGCCAGAAAGTATGGCGGCCTCGCGAAACGCTTTATGAAGCGAAGAAGATCAGCGCAGGGTTAGCCCCGAGACATTGGTTGCTATGTGACGTCTCGAACTGGGACGGGGCGATCTCCGGTCGGGCGGCTGGAGCTGTCTAGTTCCTCGACCCGCCCTGAGGCCTTTGTGGCTCAGGCTGACGTTGCTCGCCTCCGGTGAAACGTCTGCGAATCAGGAGACTGATCGTCGACGATCGTTTGTCCGTCGCCTACGCGGTATTCGTACCGCATGAGAAGCCAAGGGCAATGCTCTGCGTTGACCTCAAGTGGATCGGCAAGATCCCGACGGTGGCGGGCCCTGGCCACGTCCGAGGCGGCAATAACAGGGGGCAATGCCGGGGATAGCACGCGATATCACCTACACGAAATGCTCGATGCACGACTCGTCCCCACGGTGGGCGACGACCACTGGCGGGTCGCCGAAATGTACTACTACGTCATGAGATTGATGATATCTCGCGTCTTGTGAAGTAAAGGGACCACCGCTCTCAGCGGAGGTACCTGACACCTGCACAAACAGGGAGGCCCTTCTGGTTCACGTTAATGCTCCCTTGAATATGCCCGCCAAAGTTGTCCTCATCGGGCGAGTGATTGTGGATAGACGCCCGATCTCTGACGTCGCGAAGGAGATAGGAGTCTCCCGTCAAGCTGCCGCCCGATGGGTTCGACGATTTCGGGAAATGGGCGACGCCGGGTTGCTCGAGTGATCATCTCGACCTCGCTCGTGCCCGCAAAAGGGCTTGTCGGAATCGGAGGCTGCGGTGGCGGACGCCCGGCAGCGTCTGCGATCCGGCCTGCTCCGGACTTGGGCCGAGACGGGTGTCTCGCAGCGGACGGTGGCGGATTCTGGTCCGCAATTACTTGCCCGCTTGGTCTGGTGTGATCCGCATCATCGGAAAACACGTCCGCGCTTTCCAGAAGACCGCACGCCGTTACGAGCGTGAGCGGCCCGGAAGACTCTTGCATGTTGATGTGAAGAAGCTCGGCAAGATCCACCGATGGTGGCGGCTGGAGGCAACAGTGTCCCGCAAGCACAAGAAGCAGCATCGGGTTCGTCCACGTCCATGCCATCATCGACGACCACAGCCGTCTCGCGTATGCGGAGATCTACGACGACGTGAAGGGCATTACCTGAACCGCGCCGCCGTGTTCTTCGGCGCGAACGCATTCCGAAGATTGAGCGATTCATCTCCGACAATTCCCTCGCCTACCGAAACTTCGCGTGTCCAATAACGCCGTCGCAGAGCGTGGCGCCGTGCAGAGATTCGTTGAACCGTACTGCCCAAGGACGAACGGCATGGGTCAAACGCCTCAATCGCACACTGCAAACCAAGTGGGCGTACTGCGCTAATTCATCAGCGGGCAAGAATGCGCCGATGCCCTTGCTCCCTGGCCCAGCCGCTACAACACAGAGCGCATCCCCCAGGCATCGGAACCACTCGCATCAACCGGGTGTCATTAACGTGATGGCTGGGTGCACCTAGCTGAGATCCCCCGGCAATGTGACTGTTCTGCGGTCCCCTTGGCTTTTCATGAACGCTGAACCGTGGTTCGCTGCCCGTGGCGTCATTATCGAACGGATGCTCGACGACAATGGCTCCGCCCGCAGATCTCACCTCTGGCGCGCCAGCTGCGCGGAACTCGAGACCAAGATCAAGAAGATCTGCCCCGCTGGACGCAGACCATCGGGAAGCTCGAATGATCCCACCCTCGCCGACGGTTGGGCCTTCGCTCGCAGCTGCAACAGCGAGCTAACGTGCCGGCGACTACTCCCTCCAAGGCTGCACGGATACATGCACTAGGCAGCGTTCGGTGACGATCCATCGATCATCCGATTGATCAGCCTCCGGAGGAGTGCGGTCAAAGGTTCCCGATGGAAAGCGCGCGTTTAAACCGAGCCGGACTGCCTGCATAAAGCGAGTTTTCGTGACAATCTGATGTGACTGTGCTGCCGGCAGCTATAACTGTCCCGCGGCCGACGGTGACTCCCGGTAGGAATGTGACACCTGCGCCAATCCAGCAACCATCTCCGATGCTGATCGGAAGGGCGCGGGATGCGCCCGCGCGACGAGCGCCAGAGCCGATCTCGTGTGTTGCCGTGATGAAGCGCACTTCATAGCCAATTTCGCAATTCTGACCAATCGACGTTGGCGCCGCCAGGTCGAAAAAACAGTTGTAGTTGATGAACGACTTGCGGCCGACTTGAAGACCATGACGCGCGCCGAGGAAGGATCCAGGGTTCATTGATGCTGTCACATCGATGTCGTGCCCAAAATGCTTCCAAGCCCTGGAGCGCAACGATCTCGGCCAAAGTGAACCGTTCACCAGCCCATTGAGGAGCAAATTGCGGCCTGAGGTTCGTAGATCCTTCAATATAACCCGTAGCATTTCACCGAATCCCGATTACATGTGAGGCGAGTACGAGTTGCCAGCGCAAGGCGGTTGCGTCCCAACTAAAATTGTCTTCGGCGACTCGCCGTGCAGAGCGGCGAAGAGCTTCCCAATCCTTCGAGGATCTAAGTTCCGTTATCGCGTCGGCAATCGATTTCTCTGTGGGGCTGTCTAATACGATCCCGCCCGCTCCGTTCATGTATGCGGCAGCCGCGACATTAGCACTTGCAATACATGGAATGCCGCGAGCTAGGGCTTCTGCGAGGCCGATGCCAAAATTCTCATCGTCGCTCGGAAGTAAGAAGATTGCTGCGGACGCATAGAGGCTTTCCTTTTTAGCGCCATCAATGTGCCCTTCAAAAGTAACTTCCTCGACTACTCCGAGGCGTGAACATTGCTCGCGAAGAGCCTTCTCTAGAAAGGGATCTCCTGTCCCTCCTATGCGAAGGCGAGCCGTGACGCCTCGCAATTTCAGTTCGGCGACTGCGCCGATCATCAGGTCAATACGTTTTTTTGGGGCGATCCGCGACATAGAGACCAGCTGCAGATGGTCCTGGCTGATGGTGGGATGAAGAGAATTGGGAAGCACCGTACCGACTCCCCCAAATTCTGCATTTACTCCAGGGAACTGCGACTTTAGATCGGCAGCTTCAATCGCCGATCCGGTGACGAATCCAGCCATCCACTTTCGAGTTCGCTTGCCAACTAACCGTTCAAAGATTCGTTTTTTCCGCTGACTAAATTTCTGTTGATGGCTAGTTAGTGCCCCGTGCGGAGTGATAACAAACGGCGTCCTAGTGAGCTTGCAGACGACAGCCACGATGGGAACCCACGGCAAGTAGTACCCGTGAATGATTACTGCGTCTGAATTAAGGATTGAGTGCAGGAAATCCCAAACGCTTGCCACGCGCTTCGAGTCGTTCGATAGAACTCCAACGCGACGAGGGCCCGGGGTGGGAAGTTTGCCTGTGGCAGCGCTGTCTTGAAACACGACGCCATTGGCGACATCGCCGCGGAACCAAAACAAATTTGTCTCTGAGTTTGCGGCGTTGAGGGCGAGGTTGAGCTCAAAAGAATTTCTCGCAGGCCCACCGTCGGAAGTGGAAAGGGTATTCACAACTTGCGTGAATCGACCCTTCAAAGGCCTCTGAATTTGTTTATACGAACTCATTCAGCCGGCCCGTCTCAGCTCGCGTTTCTTAACACCGATCTGCCAGTAATACATTGACAGCGCTATCGCGTAATCAAAGCCCGCTCGGCCATCGAGAAATCCTTGTCTCAGAATGTAGGAATACCCAAAGAATACGACTGGCTTGAAGGGCACGCGATCGAAAAATGCTCCTTTCGGGGAGCGTTTGGAAGCAATATCGCGTCGCAGGTCAGCGTTCATGCGTAGGTGGGCTTCCCAATCGGAGTATTTATTATGTCGGTCAAACCAACTCGCCACTGGATCCTTGTCGTCGTGCATGAGGCGGCCGTTGAGTTGACCAACCTGTCCGTCGGCTTCCGGCTGATAATGACCCTCAACCTCGCGGATACCGGGCGCCAACAAATCATCGACAACTGGGAACCGAGTCCTTTGAATGTCAAGCAGGGAGCGTTTAGTTACTCGGTGCCCGTGATTCAGGAACTTGCCACTGAAGCGATATGACAGAAGTATGTTGAATGCTGCATGCCGCTCGTCTCCCAAGCGCGGCGCCAGATCGCGCATCTCCTGGATGAGTTGATCTGACGGGTATTCGTCGGCATCAAGAAGCAGCACCCATCGGTGGCGAGCTCCCGCATGCTGTAGCGACCACTGCTTCTTCTTCGGATATTTTCCGTCCCAAGCGAAGCTGACTACTTCCGCGTGATGCGCTTTCGATATCTCTACAGTGCGGTCTGTGCTGTGGGAGTCAATCACCACAACCTGTTCGAACATTGCCACTCGATCAATAGTGTTCGCAATCCCTGCCTCCTCGTTCTTAGAAAGGATCATGACGGTGATGGGGATGGGGCCGCCCTTTGTGAATCCCGCGCGTGTTTGGCTCATTTGGTCTTCCCAAGGTTGGTGGTCGAAATTTGCCGAGATTGCAGCATCTTCAATAACTCAGTCGTTATCGATGGTCGGGAAACGCTGGGCGAGAACGGCGGCGCCGACAGCGCCGTAAATCGCGTTTGCCGGCACGGATGCGTCAACAACGGTATTCGGTCGTATTAGAGCAGAACGACCAATCGTTACACCGCCTAGGACCATACATCTGGTTGTAATCCACGCACCGTCGTGAATGTGTATGGGACGTGTCAGCAAGGCCATATCTCGTCTGTGAGCGTGACTTCCTGTTGTCAAGAATGACTCTTGGGAGACACAAACGTCCGCGCCGAGGGTGATCTGATCTTGATTGTGAAATCGAACTCCCTCGCCTATCCAGCTACGATCGCCGATTCGGAGTTTCCAAGGAAATTTCACGCGTGTGCCGGGTCGAAATATGACATCGTGACCAATATTCGCTCCGAACAGACGAAGCACACTTACTCGTAATGATGAGCTTATTTGCCATGCATTGGTTACGAACAAAAGTTCAAAGACTGCCCATGAGTAAATCACAAATCGCGATCGATCCCACGAGGCGCGATCCCCGGGTGCGTCCGCGAGGTTAATAACTGGTATTTGGGAATCCTCCGACGGCGCGCCGCCGTGATTGCGTGCCATAGCTGTGCCCCCAGAATTCGATGTCTCGATATCCGCTATTCTGGCAGATGGGGGTAACCAAATTATGCGAACCACAATCATCGGTTTGAACTATCTTCCCGAGCCAACTGGTATCGCCCCTTACACCGCAGGCCTGGCGGAGGGTCTACAGGGGTATGGCGACGATGTTCATGTGATTTCCTCTTACCCTCATTACCCATCGTGGGCGATCGCCGATGGTTACGCTGGACGTCGAATGAAAGACGTCGTGAATGGCGTCTCGATCTTGAGAATTCGTCCCCATGTAACAAAGAATCCCGCTGGAATGAAGCGCCTACTGCTTGAAGTTCATTTCGGATTCAGAGCGGCGTTTTCCTCATGGCACAGCCCCGACGTCTTGGTGCTCGTGAGTCCGGCGCTTTTCGCGACTGCTGTCATCCAGATTCGCGCACGGTTGACTCGTCGTCGTCCTTCAGTCGTCGTGTGGGTCCAGGATATTTACAGCCTGGGTGTTGCTGAAACAGGCGCGATGGGAGCCAGAGGCGCCTCCTTGATGAAATGGGTGGAATCGAACGTCTTGCGAAGAGCAGACAAGGTCATAGTGATTCACGAGCGTTTCCGTCGAGTCCTGGTTTCGTCGCTTCGTGTAGATCCTGTCCGCGTTGATGTAGTCCGGAATTGGACGCACCTCACCCCGATAATCGTCGATCGTCAGGTGTACCGAAACAAGTTCGGCTGGGGCGATGAAACCGTCGTACTTCACGCCGGGAACATGGGCGCGAAGCAGGCATTGGAAAGTGTGGTGGACGCAGCACGTCTTGCTGACGGTATGGGTGCCCCAATCAGGTTCGTTCTGCTTGGCAACGGCAATAGGCGCGACGCGCTGCGGGAGTCTGCGCAGGGCGTGGAGCGGTTGGAGTTCATGTCGCCGCTCAGCGACGAAGATTTTCAGGGTGCGATGGCTGCGGCGGACGTTCTGCTGGTGAACGAAAAAAGCGGCATCGCGGAAATGGCTGTCCCGAGTAAATTGACATCGTATTTCGCCGCGCAGCGCCCTGTGATTGCCGCAACTGACGAAGGGTCAATCACCGCGGACGAAATTTCCGCTGCGAACTCAGGAGTGCGAGTCAATGCCGGGGATGCACAGGCGCTCCTAGACGCTGCGTTAGAAATTGGTGGAGATGCCGAACGCTCTGCCAAGCTCGGCCGCAATGGAGCGATTTATCAGAATCGTGTTCTTTCGGTCGATACAGCAATGGCCCGATTCAAAGAAGCTCTCGCATCGATATCGAATGCGAGTTCCCCGAGGCGCTCGATATCTTCGCATCCATCCGCGACGGATGATGGAGTGGAAGTCGATCTCGTAGAGGACCAATTGCCGCGCTGACCCAACGCTGTTTGGCAAGTTCTTAGTACGCCCCATCGCGGCGGAAAACAGCCTTTAGCGTGCGCCATATCAGCATGAAATCACCAGCCAGCGACCAGTTCTCGAC
>Ga0247805_1000652_pt1 | contig 17508 bp, 12 predicted proteins | sample UWRJL044104R1_FD_180930 | JGI IMG/M metagenome (GOLD analysis project Ga0247805, IMG submission 180930) | Plant litter microbial communities from Arlington Agricultural Research Station in Wisconsin, United States - UWRJ-L044-104R-1 | ecosystem: Environmental > Terrestrial > Plant litter >... | reverse complement strand
ATAATTTTGATGTTTTTTGTTTTCCAAATTTGGAAGTGTTCTAATAATTAAAGCTTCCGTAGTTTTTCCGTTTAAAAGTGGCTCAAGCTGTTTTTTAGTAATCACAGCATCTTCTCCTTGAATTTCTGGTTCAATTGAAACCAATTCAGCCAAAAATAAAAATTGCTTCAAACATTGATTGATGCTGTAAAATTCCTTGGTAATGTGCCCCAGACATTCCGTATGTGTGCCATGTCCATGTGGATTAAATAGGATGTTATTAAAATTAGTCGAAGCTCCTTCTTTTACACTTCCTGTCCAATCTCCAAAAACAACAGGATTTATTTCGGGTTTCTCAATATACCACGCAATCGGATTGTCCTCAGTATTTGATAAAGGGATAGAAATATCAATGGGTTTTGATAAATCGACTTCGAAGTTGTTGATTTTTGCTTTCATTTTCTTAACCACAAAGGGGCAGTAAGTTTACGCAAAGTTCACAAAGCTTAGTGTACTTTGTGCCTTCTTTGTGTTCTTTGCGGTTAAATAATTATTCCAAATTTAGATAAAATAAGTCTGATGCAATTCCATCAGTCAAAAACTTTCCTTTTTTAGTTGGTTTTAAGATGTTGTTTTCAATAAAAAGCAAATCGTCGTTTAAGAATTTCTGTGTTTGTTTAGATAAATAATTTAAATAATCTTGTCCAAATTCGTTTTGAATTCTGTCTAATGAAACGCCCCAAATGGTTCGTAAACCCGTCATAATATATTCGTTGTAGCGATCAGCAACAGATAGAATTTCGGTTTCATTCGGGAGTTTGTTATCGGCAATGAATTTGAGATAAAGTGAATTATTGGCAATGTTCCAACTTCTGGAAATCCCATCATAGCTGTGTGCCGAAGGACCAATTCCAATGTATTTTTTACCCAGCCAATAAGCGGAATTGTTTTTCGAAAAATAATCGGGTTTACCAAAATTTGACAATTCATAATGAACAAATCCGTTGGCTTCCAGTGTTTCAACCAGAATCATAAAATGTGCAGAAGCCACTTCGTCTTTTGGTTCTGCAATTTTTCCAGCTTGAATTAATTTATTCAAAGCTGTTTTAGGTTCTACCGTCAAAGCATAACTCGAAATATGCGGGATTCCAAAACTCAAAGCGGTTTCAATATTTTTTTCCCATTTTTCGTCACTCATTCCTGGAATTCCATAAATCAAATCCAGTGAAATGTTATCGAAATATTTTGTGGCAATTTCCAAACATTTTTTGGCTTCCGCCGAATTGTGAGCGCGATTCATCATTTTCAAATCGTCTTCAAAAAAAGATTGAATTCCAATCGACAATCGATTAATTCCTATTTTTGAAAGTGCAATCAAATAGTCTTCCGACAAATCATCAGGATTGGCTTCGAGCGTGATTTCTGGGTTTTCTGAAACTTTATAATTTTTATACACTTCATCGATCAGTAATCTGCAATCTGCAATCTGCAATGTTGAAGGAGTTCCTCCACCAAAGTAAATGGTCTCTATAACTTCATTCTTAAACTCATTTTTTCGAAGAGAAATTTCTTTGGTCAAAGCCAAAACCATTTCGTCCTTCTTTTTCATCGAAGTCGAAAAATGAAAGTCGCAGTAATTACACGCTTGTTTGCAGAATGGTATGTGGATGTAGATTCCTGACATAAATTAGTGTTCGGTGTTCAGTTTTTTAGTAATCAGTCTTTAAAAGTGGTCAGTGAGTAGTTTTTTTAGTGTTCGGTTGTATACTGTATACTAAAAAATTGACCACTGCTCACTCTTTTTTAACTCCAAATTTTTCTGGATTTAGTATCATGTAATTAATAAGTTTTCCAATTTCTAAACTTTCGGAAGTAAGTTCTTGATAAATTGACTCCGATATATATTTACAAGCAAATGCAAACTCTAGCCAAACCTGTGTTTCTGAATTTTCACTGTCAGAATCGGTCAATTTACTATGAAAATTTTTGGGATAAATTCTCTTTCGATACGCTTCAGCAATAGTAACAGGAACACTTCTAGAAGAACGTCTGATTTGATCTGTTAACGAATAGGTTTCTTCTTTTGGGAATTTCTGTGTTATTTCAAAAATCTTCATTGCTAAAGCAAATGATTTTTTATAAGCTAACAAATCTTGAAATCTCATATGTACATTTTTAAAATTGAACTCTATATTTCTCAAAATTAATATTCAGCTTTTTTAGTATTAAGAAAACTGAACACTGATCACTTACTTCTTAACTCGTTCTTCATTCTGTTTTACAAAAGCATCCCAACCTGAATAGCTTTTGCCAGCCACCACTTTTCCTGAGTTGAAAAAATGACAAACTGCAGCGGCCAAACCATCGGTGGAATCGAGATTTTTAGGTAGTTCTTTCAGTCCTAAAAGTTGTTGCAGCATTTTAGCAACCTGTTCTTTACTGGCGTTTCCGTTTCCGGTGATTGCCATTTTTATTTTCTTAGGTTCATATTCTGTAATCGGGATATCTCTGGAAAGACCAGCTGCCATAGCTACACCTTGCGCGCGACCTAGCTTTAGCATCGATTGAACGTTTTTACCAAAAAAAGGAGCTTCAATAGCAATTTCGTCCGGATTATGGGTGTCAATTAGCTCAATGGTACGCTCAAAAATGAGTCTTAGTTTTTGGTAATGATTGTCGTATTTAGATAACTGCAATTCGTTAAGCTGAACGAATTCCATTTTTTTATTGATAACACGTATCAAACCAAAACCCATTATGGTTGTTCCCGGGTCAATTCCTAATATGATGCGTTCTTTTGTCATTATTTTGTTTCGCTAAGCTGCACAAAGTTGGCACAGAGACATACGAAGTTTTTTTGTTACTGTAAAAAATTAAAATTCTTAGCGAAACTCTGTGAGTCTTTGCGTTTCTTTGCGCAATAGTTCTTCGTTATGATTTCAATTCCTCACAAAACTAAGCAATTCCTTGTACTTCTAATCAAAATTTTGATTGTAGCTGGTGCGTTTTATTTTATTTATAATCAGCTAGCGAATAACGATCAATTGGATTGGCAAAAATTCATTGTTTTGTTCCAAAAAAATCAGTCGGTTTTAGGGATTAGTTTTATTTTGTTGCTGAGTGTTTTAAACCGTTATTTTGAGATTTTAAAATGGCAAAATTTAGCGCAATACATTCGTGAAATCTCAGTAGCCGAATCGACCAAACAAGTACTTGCCGCTTTAACTGCTGGATTATTTACGCCAAACGGGGTAGGTGAGTATGCTGGGAAAGCGCTCTTTTTCAATAAATCAGAAACTAAACAAGTGATTTTCCTAAACTTGATTTGCAACGGAATCCAAATGGTTTTAACGGTGGTTTTTGGGATATTTGGCTTGTTGTATTTCAACTCGATTTATGATGTGATTACTCCAAAGACGGTCCTAATCTTATTTGGAATTTGTTTTTTGCTTTTTGGAATTTTGTTCTTTTCGAAGAAAATAAATATAAAAGGTTATTCTATAGAAAAACTGATTCATAAGATTAACGAAATTCCAAAGTCTATTCATCAACGAAATATCCTGCTTGGAGTCTGTCGCTATTTGGTTTTTTCGCATCAATATTATTTTTTGTTTTTGGCTTTTGATGTTCATTTACCTTATTTAATCCTTATTGCAACGATAGCAAGTGTTTACTTTTTAGCGTCTTCATTGCCTACTTTTCAGTTTTTAGATTTTGCTGTAAAAGGTAGTGTTGCTATTTATTTCTTTGGGATTTTAGGGGTAAACGAATGGATTGTCGTTTTTATTTCAACTTTGATGTGGTTTCTTAATGTGGTAATTCCAGTGGTTATTGGTAGTTATTATGTGTTGAATTTCAAGACAAAAAACATCACATAATGCTTTTTTTAATCTTCATATTGTCTATTTATTTTGCAGCTATTTTGCTTTTAATTTATGGTTTTACAAAAGTAAAAAACTATGATACTATTGGCTTGAAGCCAAAAACTACGTTTACAATTGTAGTTCCTTTTCGAAATGAAACTGAGAATTTACCAGTGCTTTTAGAAAGTATTTCGAAAATGAATTATCCAACGGATTTGTTCGAAATGATTTTAGTTGATGATGAATCGGAAGAAAAATTCCAAATATTAAATTCCAAATTTCAAGTTTCGATAATCAACAATATTAGAGTTTCCAATTCTCCTAAAAAAGATGCTATTTCAACGGCTATTCCTTTGGTTAAAACAGAGTGGATCATTACCACAGATGCTGATTGCTTAGTTGCTGAAAATTGGCTTTTAAGTTTAGATAACTACATTCAAACGCATGAAGTTGCTATGATTGCTGGAGCGGTGACTTACGATTGTAATGATTCGTTTTTACATCATTTTCAGCAATTGGATTTGGCAAGCTTACAAGGAGCTACTATTGGGAGTTTTGGGATAGGAAAAGGATTTATGTGTAATGGCGCTAATTTTGCTTACACTAAATCATTATTTGAAGCGCTTAATGGTTTTGAAGGAAATGATACTATTGCCAGTGGTGATGATGTTTTTTTGTTGCAAAAAGCAATGCTATCCCAAAGTTTTGGTACTGAAAAAGTACATTATTTAAAGTCGGAAAACACTATTGTTAGCACAAAACCTCTGGATAATTGGAAATCTTTATTTTACCAAAGAGTACGTTGGGCTTCGAAAACGGGTTCTTATCAAAGTAATTTCGGAAAATTATTAGGATTGATCGTTTTTGCTGAAAATTTGATAGCGGTTTTGAGTTTTGGCTTATGGATTACAGGGTTTATTGCATTTCAACTTCTCTTTTTGTTATTCATTTTGAAATTTATTATTGATAGCATTTTGATTTATAAGACTAATCGATTTTTAACCAAAAACAAAATACGCCATTTGGTTTTAAGTAGCTTATTGTATCCTTTTTTTAGTGTAAGTGTGGCTTTGTATTCTTTATTTGGAAAATACGAATGGAAGGGGAGACGGTTTTAATTCTTTTTGTGATTTCTAAAAATAAAACCCGCTAATGAAGCCGCTATTATTATTGATGAAATAGTGCTTACAATTATGTTTCCTATTTTGTTGAATTCAGTTCCAAAATAGAAGCGTATTAAAATAACAATTGTTGAAAATAGTAATATTAAATACCAATAATTAATATTGATTTTTTTTACACTCGCGTTCTGTACAGGCATTTTTTTGAAATAAAAAAAGATTAGGCAGATACCAATTATAGAACTTAAATGTTGTGCTATTTTGTATAATGGAATATTATATATTTTAATATTAAAAAAAGAAAAATTTTCTACTAAATATCCATTCCAATGTGTCATTGAATCCCAAAATATATGAGAAATTGTGCCTAAAAAGAAAGAAATTAATACTGTAAAGAAATTGTTTCTCAAATATTCGATCCAATTTAATTCTTTTAAATGATTCAGTCTTTTTTGAAAAAAATCAGGGGTATTTTCTATTAAAGGTTTCTTTGTAATTTGATGAAACAATATCATTATTATAAAGCCTAAAGGGAAATCAATTAAAAATATTCCTGTAAAAGTATGGCTAATTTCACTTTGAATTTTCATTCGAAAAAAATATTCTAAATCTGGAGACATTGCTCCAACGATCAAAGCAGTTGCCGATACATTTTTGTTTTTTAAGAAAGGCAGAATGATTGCTGGATGTGATAAAGTAAAAGGCATTTACTCTATTTTTATAATTACGGGCAATATAAATTGTGTTTTTACCGGAATTCCTTGTTTAAGGGCTGGATTCACTTTTGGGAAATCAACCAGTCTGGCGTGTAAAATGCTGTCTATTTTGATGGTATCGTAAGCAACAGAATCTTTGGGAAACTGCGGTTCGAATTTCATTTTAGAATTTGGAAAAACTGTTACTTTTACCTCGATTGTATCAAGTTCCGGATACAAAATAGAAAGAGTATCTACTTGTAATTTTTCCTGTATTAGCTGTGTTAAAAGATTGAAAAAACATTGTTGACGCTCTGTTTTATCGTCTAATTTGTCGCAATCTACAAACGAAGGATATTCGTCGACCTCTTTCCAGTTAATGGCTTTCAATTCCTTTTGCAATAATTCTTTCTCTGACGGCACTTGTTTTTCGAAGTATTGACAGGAAGTGAATAGAATGAAAAGTAATAAAAAGGAATAGTGCTTCAAGGTTCTGTTTTTGAATTCGACCAATATTTTATAAAAATACAATTATTTTTTTGAGATGCTTTGGAAAATAAATAATCTTCCTAACTTTCTGTAAATTATTTTTTCAAAATTAATAAAAATTAATTTATGGATATTTTACTTCTGGTACTTGGTTTAGTGTGCATGTTTCTTGGGATTCTAGGTAGTTTTTTACCTGTATTGCCAGGGATTAGTTTGTGTTGGTTAGGAATAGTTATGCTTTATTTTACAAGTGTAATTCCGGTCAATTATTGGCTTTTAGGAATCACATTGTTAGTGGTTATTGTTTTTTCTATTGCCAATTATATCTTACCAGCCAAAGGAACTCAGCGATTTGGTGGGAGTAAGGCTGGGATTTGGGGAACAAATATTGGGCTTGTTATTGGCTTATTAGCTCCAATTCCTTTCGGTTTTATAATTGGTCCGTTTGTGGGAGCCTTAGTTGGTGAATTATTTTTTGATACTAAAAATGTAGAGCAGGCATTAAAAGCGGCTACTGGATCGGTTTTAGGGATTTTAGCTTCGACTTTTATTCAGTTTATGCTTTGTGTGATTTACTTTGGAATATTTATTTCCATTGTTTGGGAATACAGAGCACTTCTGTTTTGATTAAAATAAAAAAGCCTTTCCGTAAAGAAAGGCTTCTTGCAAATTTGCGGTCTGGACGGGACTCGAACCCGCGACCCCATGCGTGACAGGCATGTATTCTAACCAACTGAACTACCAAACCTCTGCTTTATTGCGAGTGCAAATATACAATATAATTTTATTTAAAAACAAGAAGAATTTAAAAAAGTATTTTTATTATAAAAACGTTCTTAAATCAAAAAAGCCATTCACATTTAAGTGAAAAGCTTTTCATTGGTCTAACTACTAAACCGAGATCAGCTAACTAGGCTGACCTAACAACACAACTAGCTTTAGATACCGTATAATGGAAAAAAAAGCCTTTCTGTTAAGAAAGGCTTTCCCAATATTAGCGGTCTGGACGGGACTCGAACCCGCGACCCCATGCGTGACAGGCATGTATTCTAACCAACTGAACTACCAAACCTCTGCTTTATTGCGGTGGCAAAGATACAATAGATTTCTGTTTACACAAGTGTTTTTGATAAAAATAATAATAATTTTTTTGGTGTATTATCCAAAGTTTTGTTTTTCAGTTAAATAGGTGAGGATAATTTTTCCAAAATCTTCTCTTACGCTAACAGGAGCATACTTGATTTTATTTTGAGTACAATTCAAAGCCAGTTTTTTAAAGTATATTGACACTTGTTTTTCATATTCTTCCTTTACATTCTCGGCAAAAACCGAAATTTCTTCATCGGTTTCCATGTCAATGAATTTTCGCGGTGCATTGTCAAAATCAAAATTAAATTCGGTTTTTCCATCAAAAACATGAAACAAAACCACTTTATGTTTGTTGTGTTTTAGATGTTGAAGAGCATTCAATAATTGGTCTTCGTCTCCTGTTTGAAACATATCGGTAAACAAAATAATCATCGAACGACGGTGAATTTTCTCGGCTATTTGATGTAAAAAAGTAATGGTATCGGTGCTTTTCTTAACTACAGGTTCTTTTAATAGATTTTCAAGAGTATTTAATACCATTCTGTGATGTCTGTCACTGCCTTTTTCGGGAGCGTAGTATTCATAGGTATCCGAAAACACGCTTAGTCCCACAGCGTCTCTTTGCTTCTTTAAAAGATTCATTAAAACAGCCGAAGCTAGAACTGAGAATCCAATCTTATTTTCGTAGAAATTTTGATTTCCCTTTAGTTTAGGAAAATGCATTGACGAAGAATTATCAATAATAATATGGCAACGTAAGTTGGTTTCTTCTTCAAATTGTTTGGTATACAATCGGTCAGTTTTTGCAAAGAGTTTCCAGTCGATATGCTTGGTGCTTTCGCCTACGTTATAGACTTTATGTTCGGCAAATTCAGCTGAAAACCCATGAAACGGACTTTTGTGAATACCCGAAATAAAGCCTTCAACAACTTGATTAGCCAATAATTCCAGATGTTGAAAACTCGATATCTTGTCTATTTGTGATTCTATCTTCATCTCTCAAATGTATTTAAAAAATTTAAAAATGAAATGATTGAAATATTAAAATATTACAAATAGGAATCGCAAGCCTAAATAAATTTGGTTTAAACCAAAAAAAAGGCTTGACTTTCGTCAAACCTTTTTCTCATATAAATCATAATCTTACGATTACAACAAAGCGTCTAAACTATCTGCGTAAGTTTGTTTCGGAGCAACTCCTACTTGTTTTCCTACGACTTCTCCGTTATGAAAAACTAATACTGTAGGTATGTTTCTCACTCCGTATTTTGCAGCAAATTCCTGGTTTGCATCCACATCAACTTTTCCTACAACAACTTTTCCGTCGTATTCAGTACTTAATTCGTCAATGATTGGTCCAACCATTCTACATGGTCCACACCAAGCTGCCCAAAAATCTACCATTACTGGTTTGTCTGATTTCAATACTACTTCTTCAAAAGTAGCGTCTGTTATTGCTAATGCCATATCTTTTTTATTTTAAGTTTATAAATTTAACGTCTTTTAATGCCTTAAACACTATGCAAATTTAGAAATTAAAAACCAACAAAACACCATTCCAAAATTAGTTTTGGCTATTAATGTATTGTTAATTATTATCAGTAGCTATTCCTGCTGTCCGCTATATCTTTCCAGCCGAACCCCGGCTAGAAAGGATGCCGCTTCCATCAGGGCTAGGGGTGTAGTGGTTTAATTCAACTTAAAGTTCACCTGCATTTTCTCTAATTCCTGTAGCAATTCATTCGAAATTTTAATTTTCAATTTTCGGCTTGCCATACTTAGTTTTGTTACCACTTTTACTTCCTCTACCTCAGTAACTTGAACCGCTTTGTTTTCAGATACTTCCGAAGTTTCCATGTCTTCATTTTCGTCTTCAAAAACGACTTCTTCATTTTCTTCAAGAACAGCCGATGTTTCAATCAGTTTCTTGATTTTTTCTATTTCCATCACTTCAAAAGTCACCTGATTGTCTCCTTTGTTTTCGTTAAAAAGATGACTCAGCTTATGAATAAATTCGGGCTGTAAATCTTTTATATTCAACAATACAATCAGCCTTTTTGCCATGGCTTCCAGAACATCCTGCAATTGTTTTAATTCTATAAATTGCATTCTTGGATCTCCTTTTTTTCCTGTATCCTGATTCATCCAGCCTTCTTTTACAGTTATTTTCATAAAAGTAAAATTGTTCTGTATCAGGAAATGACGAAATTTCAGGTATTCTTCTCCAAAAATTCGGAATTCAAAACTCTCATCATAGCCTTCAAGCGAAAACATGGCCCAACCCTTACCATTCTTGGCAACACGATGTTGAACATTATTGATAATTCCGCCAAAAGTCAAAGTTTTGCCCACATAAGCTTCCAAGGTTTTAAGCGCTTCCAGTTTGGCATTACAGAAATATTTCATTTCAAATCTAAAATCATCCAGTGGGTGACCTGAAATGTAAATTCCAACTACTTCTTTTTCTTTGGCTAACTTTTCCATAGTACTCCAGTCTTCACAAGGCGGAACTACAGGCTCTGCAATTTGAACTTCGCTGGCTTCGCCAAATAAACTCACCTGAGAGGAATTTTCGTTTTCCTGAAATTTAGAACCATAGCGAATGGCTTTTTCATAAAAGGTAATTCCATCGCCTTCATCGTGAAAATATTGCGCTCGGGTTGTTCCTTCAAAAGCATCAAAACCACCAGCCAAAGCCAGGTTTTCAATTGCTTTTTTGTTAGCAGCACGCAAATCAATTCGCTTAGCCAAATCAAAAATTGATTTGTATTTTCCGTTTTTTCTGTTTTCAACAATAGTTGCTACCGCTCCGGAACCAACACCTTTGATGGCGCCCATTCCAAAACGTACTGCATACTCATCGTTTACCGTAAATTTGTAAAAAGATTCATTTACACAAGGTCCTAAAACCTGTAATCCCATGCGTTTGCATTCTTCCATAAAGAACGAAACCTGCTTAATATCGTTCATGTTATTCGAAAGTACTGCCGCCATATATTCAGCCGGATAATGGGCTTTCAAATAAGCAGTTTGGTAGGCGATCCAAGCGTAGCAAGTAGAGTGCGATTTGTTAAAGGCATAACTTGCAAAGGCTTCCCAGTCTTTCCAGATTTTTTCCAGAATTTTTGCATCGTGTCCTTTTGCCGAAGCTTGTTCGACAAATTTAGGCTTCATTTTATCCAGGACGTCTTTTTGTTTCTTACCCATCGCTTTACGCAAAACGTCGGCATCACCTTTTGAAAATCCAGCTAATGACTGCGACAAAAGCATCACCTGCTCTTGATATACCGTAATTCCGTAAGTTTCTCCTAAATATTCTTCACAGGCATCCAGATCGTATTTGATTTCTTCTTCCCCGTTTTTTCTTTTGACGAAAGAAGGTATATACTCTATTGGTCCCGGACGGTACAAGGCATTCATGGCAATCAAATCTCCAAAAACCGTTGGCTTTAGATCCTTCATGTATTTTTGCATTCCGGGTGACTCGTATTGGAATATCCCTACTGTTTCTCCACGTTGGAACAGTTCATAGGTCTTGACATCATCAATCGGGAAAGTATCTGGATCGAGGTCAATATTGTTACGGTATTTGACTAACTTAACAGTATCTTTTATTAAAGTAAGGGTCTTTAGACCCAAGAAATCCATTTTTAGTAATCCAGCGCTTTCGGCAACGGAGTTGTCAAACTGAGTCACATATAAATCAGAATCTTTTGCGGTAGTTACCGGAACATAATTGGTAATATCCGAAGGTGTGATGATTACTCCACAGGCGTGAATTCCTGTATTTCGCATTGAACCTTCCAGAATTTTTGCCTGCTGAATAGTTTCTCCAGCCAAATCACTTTCATTGGCAATGGCGATTAATTGTTTTACAAGTTCAAATTCATCAGGACCTTTTAATGCTTTTTTAACCTCATCTTCTGATTCAGAAAGAAATCGGGCTAAATTCCATTTACCCGGCATCATTGCGGGAATCAATTTTGCAATTCTGTCGGCTTCAAAAAGTGGCAAATCCAGTACACGTGCCGTATCACGAATCGCTGATTTGGTTGCCATTTTACCATAAGTGATAATTTGCGCCACCTGATTGGCTCCGTATTTCTTAATTACGTAATCCATCACTCGACCACGACCTTCGTCATCAAAATCGATATCAATATCGGGCATGGACACACGATCAGGATTCAGGAAACGCTCAAAAAGCAAATCGTACTTAATAGGGTCAATATTGGTAATCCCGAGACAATAAGCAACTGCAGAACCCGCAGCCGAACCACGACCTGGTCCAACAGAAACATCCATTTTTCGAGCTTCGGCAATGAAATCTTGTACAATTAGAAAATAACCTGGGTAACCAGAATTTGAAATTGTTAATAATTCAAAATCCAATCGTTCCTGAATGGATTCGGTAATTTCGCCGTATCTTTTTGCTGCACCTACCATGGTTAAGTGTCTCAAATAAGCATTTTCACCTCGAACGCCTCCATCAACGGCATCTTCGGCAACAACAAATTCTTCGGGAATGTCATATTTTGGAAGTAAAACGTCTCGGTAAAGCGAGTAAATTTCGACCTTATCTACAATTTCCTGAATATTGATAATGGCTTCGGGCAAATCAGAAAAGAGTTTTTTCATTTCCTCTTCTGACTTGTAATAATATTCCTGATTAGGCAATCCGTAGCGATAACCACGACCTCTACCAATAGGTGTTGCTTGTTTTTCACCGTCTTTTACACACAATAAAATATCGTGGGCATTGGCATCTTCCTTATTTACGTAATAGGTATTGTTGGTTGCGATTAATTTAATCTGGTGTTTTTGTGAAAACTCAATCAGGGTTTTGTTTACCCTGTTTTCATCTTCCTGATTGTGGCGCATGATTTCGAGATAAAAATCATCTTGAAATTGTTCTTTCCACCAGATCAAAGCTTCTTCGGCTTGGTTCTCACCAACATTTAGAATTTTACTCGGAATTTCTCCGTATAAATTCCCAGACAAAACCATGATGTCTTCCTTGTATTGTTCGACAATGCTTTTGTCAATTCTCGGCACATAATAAAAACCATTTACATAAGCAATCGAAGCCATTTTGGCCAAATTATGATAGCCGTTTTTGTTTTTTGCCAATAAAACCACTTGGTAGCCATTGTCTTTTTTGGTTTTGTCCAAATGGTTTTCGCAAATGTTAAACTCACAACCTACAATCGGTTTGATTTCGGTTTCTGTTGGTTCTTCACCTGCTTCAACCAACGCTTTGTTTTTAGCAGAAGCTCCTTTGTTGTGATTCATCACTGCACTCACAAAGTGAAAAGCTCCCATCATATTTCCTGTGTCAGTCATTGCAACTGCTGGAAATTTATTTTTGGCAGAAGTAGCTACAAGTGGCCCAATTCCAATTGTCGATTGTAAAACCGAAAATTGCGTATGATTGTGCAAATGGGCAAACTTCGCTGCCGAAAAGCCTTCTTTATCAGCTTCGGAAATTGTAGTTTGCGAAACATTCTGCTCCGTTTTTTGAAGCTGCTGTCTGATTTTATCAGAAGCCGCTTTTAAGTTGATATGTTTTAATCCGATGAGTTGGATTTCCTGCGGATTTTTGTTTTGAAAATCCTGAAAATAAGAAGCAGGAACATCCAGTTCTTCTTTGGTAAAAACTTCTCTTTTGATTAATTCCAGAAAACAACGCGTGGTTGCCTCCACATCGGCAGTTGCATTGTGGGCTTCTGCAAAAGGGACATTGAATAAATATTCGTGTAATTCGGTTAACGTAGGTAACTTGAATTTTCCTCCACGACCCCCAGGTAATTTTAGTAATGAAGCGGTAACTTCGGTACAGGTATCCAGAACTGGCATTGAAGCCATCGGTGAGTCGACTCCCATTCGATACAATTCGGAGCCCATAATGTTGACATCAAAACCTAAGTTCTGACCCACAATAAATTTAGCTTTGCCTAATGCAGTATTGAATTTTTCTAAAACATCAATTAAAGGAATTCCTTCGGCTTGAGCTAATTCGGTTGAAATTCCGTGAATACGCTCGGCATCATACGGAATATTAAATCCCTCGGGTTGCACCAAATAATCCTGATGTTCGATGAGATTTCCCATATCATCATGCAACTGCCAGGCGATTTGGATACATCGCGGCCAGTTGTTGGTGTCAGTAATAGGCGCATCCCAACGCTTAGGTAATCCAGTAGTTTCAGTATCGAATATTAAGTACATAGCTGTAAATGAAGGAATTGAAATTTTGTGAAATCAAAAAATCTGAATTCCAAATTTAGCTATTTTTTAGAGGAAAATAAAGGTAAGTTATGAACAAAAAAAAGTCTTGATTATTAGTCAAGACCTTTTTTATAAATTTAAAAACTAGGATTATTTAAAATTCCACCCGAATGTTAGACCAAATGCTATGGGTCTGATTTTTGCATTTTTATCCGTACTATAGATTCCATTGGCTTTTCTATCAGAAACAGATGTTGGATTGTATCCTATATAAGATTCGTCTTTATCCTGATCAAGAATAGAACCGTAGCCATTTTCTAGAAACATTGCTGCATACAATGCATTTTTTTTTCCGATATCAAATGTAAAACCTAATTCGAAGGTACTCATTAGAATTCCTTTTGTTTGATACTCACCAGATGCAGAATAGTTGCCTTGGCCTCCAAAACCGTATTCTGGTAAATCATCGATGTATAAATTAACATCCGGATAGTAGGCAGTACCATTTACAAAAGCTGCCGAAGATTTAATCTTATAATTTACAGGTAAAAAGTATTTGGCTCCTGCTCTAAAATTAAAATCAACTCCTTTACTGATATTGTTTTTAAATTGTAAAAACAATGGGATTTGAATGGCCTGTAAGGTTTGTTTTTCTGTATAATTGCTTGTGGTAACATTATAGATAAATGCAGAGCTGGAAGGGTCAATCTCAAAATTAGTTAAAGTTTCTGATGAATTAGCCAAAGAAACATCTTGTTTGTATTGAGAAAATTCTATCCCTGTCCCGATTCCAAAATGATTCGTTAGGGAATAAATATAACCAGCCTTTAATGCTCCTGCGTGCTCAATTTGATATCCTGGAGCTGTTACTTTAATATCACTTTTAATATGTCCAATTCCTGATTGCACACCCACATAAAACTGAGCTGCCATTCCTTGAGAGATTAAAAAAGCTGTAATCCCAATAGTATTTTTAATATTGAATTTCATACTTGTGTTTTTTACATTAGAATAATCCATCCTCATTTATGAAAATGAGGATTTCATACTCTAAATTATTTAATTTTTAACTAGAAGGTTTTTAGTGAAATATTTACCGTTTGCCAGAGTCATTTTAATAATGTAAATACCCTCAACTGTTGGTGCTTTTAAAGTCACTGTATTTTGACTAGTTATTTTATTCTCCAATAGTAACCCACCTACACTGTATACTTCAATACGTGCATTTTGCAATCTTGCAGTAGGCACATTGTTAAGTAGCTCATAACTTGCGTTAGGTTTAACAGGGTTAGGAACAATTTTGATGTATTCGTCTTCTACTGTTGGTGATAAAACTAAAGGACAAGTAGTAACTACTATTCCATCTAGTTTGGTTGCCACTGCATAGTAAGTACCATTCAAAGGACCATTTTCTTTAAAATATTGATCTGTTTGACCAGTAACTAAGACTCCATTTTTATACCAAGTGTATGTACTGAAACTCTTAGAGCTATTGTCAAAGAAAATAATATTTTCAAATTGTTTTCTAATTAAGTTCGGTTGGCTGTTAACAAGCGGTAAAGTTACTACAACAGCTGGATTGTAATTGTTATTACCTAACTGATTTGCACTAATAGTTACCGAACCATAATTCAATAGATTCAATGAATTTCCTGAAATAGAAACAAGATTACTATTAGAAGAAGCATAGCTCACTGGTAAACCACTACTAGAAGTAGCTGTTAAAATAACAGTAGTTTCTCCTTCACAACCAAATCCTAAAGTTTGATTCCAGGTGATTGTCTGGTTTGCTTTAACAATAGTGAAATTGTTTCCTATATAAGTCAGGTTGTAGTTTGTTCCTGCATTTAATGTGCCTTGTGTAATTGCATATACACCTGCATCATTTCCAGCAACTCTTCCTAATGCTCCTGTAAATGAATCGCCACTTACTAATGCTGGAGAAACTGAATAGGTATAAACTGGATCAGCAGTTCCGTAAACTTTAGACTGAGAAGCATTAGCTGTAACTGTAATTGGTTTTGTAGTTATAACAAAATTATTAGCTACATAGTTTAAAGTGTAATTTGTACCAGCACTCAATGTACCTTGATTAATAGCATAAGTACCTACGTTTTGACCAGGTAATCTAGTTAAGTTTCCACTGAAAGTATCACCAGAAACTAATGCTGGAGCAAAAGTATAAGTCAATGCAGGATCCGCCTCACCATAAGTTTTGCTTTTTGCTGCAGCAGTTACTGTAATTGGTTTTGCGCCAATAGTTAAATCAGCCCCCACATAACTCAAAGTATAGTTACCGCTTAAAGCAAGAGTTCCTTGATTGATTGCATAGGTACCTACGTTTTGACCAGGTAATCTAGTTAAGTTTCCACTGAAAGAATCACCAGAAACTAATGCTGGAGCAAAAGTATAAGTCAATGCAGGATCAGCATCACCATAGGTTTTGCTTTTTGCTGCTGCTGTTACCGTGATGGTTTTTGCGCCAATAGTTAAATCAGCACCCACATAAGTCAAAGTATAGTTACCGCTTAAAGCAAGTGTTCCTTGATTGATGGCATAGGTACCCACGTTTTGACCAGGTAATCTAGTTAAGTTTCCACTGAAAGTATCACCAGAAACTAATGCTGGAGCAAAAGTATAAGTCAATGCAGGATCCGCCTCACCATAAGTTTTGCTTTTTGCTGCAGCAGTTACTGTGATGGTTTTTGCACCAATAGTTAAATCAGCCCCCACATAAGTCAAAGTATAGTTACCGCTTAAAGCCAGTGTTCCTTGATTGATTGCATAATTACCTACGTTTTGACCAGGTAATCTAGTTAAGTTTCCACTGAAAGAATCATCAGTTACTAATGCTGGAGCAAAAGTATAAGTCAATGCAGGATCAGCATCACCATAAGTTTTGCTTTTTGCTGCTGCTGTTACCGTGATGGTTTTTGCGCCAATAGTTAAATCAGCCCCCACATAAGTCAAAGTATAGTTACCACTTAAAGCAAGTGTTCCTTGATTGATTGCATAGGTACCCACGTTTTGACCAGGTAATCTAGTTAAGTTTCCACTGAAAGTATCACCAGAAACTAATGCTGGATCGAAAGTATAAGCCAATGCAGGATCAGCATCACCATAGGTTTTGCTTTTTGCTGCTGCTGTTACAGTGATGGTTTTTGCACCAATAGTTAAATCAGCACCCACATAAGTCAAAGTATAGTTACCACTTAAAGCAAGTGTTCCTTGATTGATTGCATAAGTATCTACGTTTTGACCAGGTACTCTAGTTAAGTTTCCACTGAAAGTATCACCAGAAACTAATGCTGGAGCAAAAGTATAAGTCAGTGCAGGATCAGCATCGCCATAGATTTTGCTTTTCGCAGCAGCCGTTACCGTAACCGTTTTTGCACCAATAGTTAAATCAGCCCCCACATAAGTTAAAGTATAGTTACCGTTTAGTGCAAGCGTTCCTTGGTTAATTGCATACGTACCTACGTTTTCGCCTGGTAGACGGGTTAAACTTCCTGAGAAAGTATCTGTTCCAACTAGTGCTGGAGCAAAGGTATAAGTCAGTGCAGGATCAGCATCGCCATAGGTTTTGCTTTTCGCAGCAGTAGTAACGGAAATAGTCAATGGAGCAACTGTACTGCTTGGTATAGCTGTGATTACATTAGCTGCTCCAGCACTGCTCAATGTGACATTAGTGTCTGCATAAGTATTGGCAGCGGCAGTGTTTTTTAATCTTACATAAATAACTTGTGATATTACACCAGCAGATCCTGCTATAATAGTATTGCTAAATGTAATATTATCTGTACTTACCTCAAAACCTGCTGGTGGGCTAACCAATACACCTGCGGTCATGTTTACTCCAGAAACTGTAAAACTTGTTGAAGATGAAGCTGTACCATAAGTAGTTGTTAAAGCACTTAAAGTTCCTGTTGCTGTTATCGTTGGTGTGGCAACATAGGTAAACTGGTCGCTGACACTGGTCGCACTGGTACCGCCTGTTGTAGTGATGCGGACATCAACGGTGCCTGTTCCCGCTGGTGCGGTAGC
>Ga0247805_1000651_pt1 | contig 17508 bp, 13 predicted proteins | sample UWRJL044104R1_FD_180930 | JGI IMG/M metagenome (GOLD analysis project Ga0247805, IMG submission 180930) | Plant litter microbial communities from Arlington Agricultural Research Station in Wisconsin, United States - UWRJ-L044-104R-1 | ecosystem: Environmental > Terrestrial > Plant litter >... | reverse complement strand
TTACCCATCTTGGGTCGGTTGGCAATTGTAATCGTAGTACACCCATTTTGTTAAGTCTTAAAGTTAGAAAGTCATAAAGTTGTAAAGTCAAAAAAAACAAAAGTCGAAGATCAAAACTAAGATAGAAACACATTCTATTCCAAGACTTTCGACCTTCGACTTTAAGACTTTATGACAAATATTTAGTATACGAAAATTGGTCTTTCGCTCATCATTTCGTCTACTTCGTTAGCTACTTCTTCGATAACAGTTTCATTTGTGTGATCTACGAGCACTCTGTCGATTAAAGCTACGATAGTTTCCATATCTTCTTCAACTAAACCACGAGTTGTGATTGCAGCTGTTCCAACACGAATTCCTGAAGTTACAAATGGTGATTTATCATCAAAAGGAACCATGTTTTTATTTACAGTAATTTCAGCTTTTACCAATGCATTTTCAGCATCTTTTCCTGAAATATTTTTGTTTCTTAAGTCAATCAACATCATGTGGTTGTCAGTTCCTCCAGAGATAATGTTGTATCCTCTTTTTACGAAAGCATCTGCCATTGCGTTTGCATTTTTTTGCAATTGCATAGCATAAGTAAAGAATTCATCTTTTAATGCTTCACCAAAAGCAACTGCTTTAGCGGCAATAATGTGCATTAAAGGTCCTCCTTGATTTCCTGGGAAAACAGCTAAATCCAATAAAGATGACATCATTCTAATTTCTCCTTTTGGAGTTTTCAATCCCCATGGATTTTCAAAATCTTTTCCCATCAAAATCAAACCTCCACGTGGACCGCGTAATGTTTTGTGAGTTGTTGTAGAAACAATATGACAATGTGGAATCGGGTCATTTAATAATCCTTTTGCAATAAGACCTGCAGGGTGAGAAATATCAGCAAATAAAATAGCTCCAACACTATCAGCAATTTCTCTGAAACGTGCAAAATCCATATCACGAGAATAAGCAGAAGCTCCTGCGATGATTAATTTTGGCTGTTCTTTAGTGGCAATTTCCTGAATTTTATCATAATCCAATCTTCCTGTTTCTTTGTCTACACCGTAAAAAACCGGATTGTAAACACGCCCTGAAAAGTTTACAGGAGAACCGTGAGTCAGGTGACCTCCATGTGATAAATCAAAACCTAAAATTTTGTCTCCAGGCTGCAAACAAGCATGAAAAACAGAAGCGTTAGCCTGAGAACCAGAGTGTGGCTGTACGTTTGCATACTCAGCTCCAAATAATTCTTTTGCTCTGTCAATTGCAATTTGCTCGATAACGTCAACTACTTCGCAACCGCCGTAGTATCTTTTGCCAGGATATCCCTCAGCATATTTATTAGTTAAAACAGAACCAGCTGCTTCCATTACTTCATCACTTACAAAGTTTTCCGAAGCAATAAGTTCTAATCCGTGAATTTGTCTGTCTTGTTCCTCTAGTATAAGGTCAAAAATTTGTTCGTCGCGTTGCATTTTTTCGTTTTTCGTTAATTTCCTGCAAAAATACAAAAAAACGTTTGTGAAACTGTTAGATTATGATATATTTGACATACAATTTTTCAACAAATAATTAACATTCACATGCCAATAACTGCCAACGATACCAAAAGAAAATCATGGTTAGAAGTTCCAGAGAATAGTGATTTTCCTATTCAGAATATTCCTTTCGGTGTATTTCTTACCAAAGAAAATGTCGTTACAGTAGGAACAAGAATTGGCGACTACGCTATAGATTTAGGTGCCTTACAACAATTAAACTATTTTGAAGGAATAGACTTAACTGATGATATGTTTATGCAGGACACGCTTAATGATTTTATTTCTGACGGAAAAAAAACATGGAGATTAGTCCGAAACCGCATTGCAGATATTTTCGATGAAACAAATCCTCAGCTTCGGGATTCAACAAAAGACAGAGATATTGTTATTTTTAAAATTGACGATGTCGAGATGCAATTGCCTGTTTTAATCGGGGATTACACCGATTTTTATTCCAGTAAAGAACATGCTACAAACGTAGGTAAAATGTTTCGTGATCCTGAAAATGCTTTACTGCCTAACTGGCTGCACATTCCTGTTGGGTATCACGGAAGAAGTTCTACCATTGTTCCATCCGGAATTCCTGTTCACAGACCAATGGGTCAAACGTTGCCAGCTGGAGAAAAATATCCTGTTTTCGGACCTTCTCGTTTAGTGGATTTCGAACTTGAAACTGCTTTTATTACTACTGATGTTAATATAATGGGAGAAAATATCCCAACATATGAGGCAGAGGATTATATTTTCGGAATGGTATTACTGAATGACTGGAGTGCGCGTGATATCCAGAAATGGGAATATGTGCCGCTTGGACCATTCTTAGCCAAAAACTTCGCAACGTCAATTTCGCCTTGGATTGTGACTATGGATGCGTTGGAGCCTTTTAGGACTAAAGGGCCAAAACAAGATCCATCACCACTTCCCTATTTACAAACAAAAGGAAAGAAGACATTTGATATTAATTTAGAAGTTTCATTAAAACCTGAAGACCAGGAAGAAACTATTATCTCAAGATCAAATTTCAAATATTTATACTGGTCAATGGCTCAGCAATTGGCGCATCATACCTCTAATGGTTGTCGTGTTAATTCTGGTGACATGATGGGTTCAGGAACAATTTCAGGACCTACTCCGGATAGTTTTGGTTCTATGCTGGAATTGACATGGGGCGGTCAAAAACCATTAAAATTAAAAGATGGCAGTGAAAGGAAATTTATTGAAGATAATGATACTGTTATTTTTAGAGGTTTCTGTGAAAATGCAGAAGTTAGACTTGGTTTCGGAGAAGTTTGCAGTCAATTACTTCCTCCTTTTATCAGACCTTAAAGAGAAACTAATATAATCTACTGATATAGTAAGCCTTGTTGTTAAATAACAAGGCTTACTTTTTTATGTAAATCAATTCAAAAAGTGAATATTTTAATAAAAGCATATCTAATAAATATAATCTGACACACGTTTTATTTACAATAATACCTATTAAAATTCATCATATGAATCTTTAAATTTGGAAATAAAAAAAAAGGAACAAAACGAATTTTGTTCCTTTTTAAGTTTATCAATAAATATAATTTCAATGAATTAAATTTATTTTGCTTTTAAAGCTTTTGCTTCAGCAGTCATTTCCAATGCGCTATAAACTCCCAATAAAGTTTTCTTTACATCTTCATTTTTAGGATCTAACTCATTTGCTTTTTTAAGATATGGAATCACACCTTTAAATACTTCTTGTCTTTTTGCCTTAAGCACATTGTAACGTTTAGTATCTTTATCTGAAGTCCCTAATTTATTCATTTCATCAATAATAGGTTTTTCAGCTTCTAATTTTAAGGCTGCAAGATTAAGATATGCATTGGCATAATTTGGATCAATTTCAATAACCTTAAGATAGTACTTTTCAGCATCTGCAGCATTATTAGCGTTGGCACTGATAACACCAAGATTAAAAATCAATTCTTTATTATTAGGCTCCTTTTGCAATGCTTCACCAACTAATTTTTTGTATGTTTCATAATCTTTAGTGTCCAGATATAAATTTGCTTCAGTAAGAATTAATGAAGTATCGTCCGGGTTAGATTTTCTTGCATCAGAAACTGCTTTTTTAGCATCTTCAACACGACCTTTCTGAACTAATATTAACGCAACATTTTTGTAGATTTCTCCTCTTTTTGAAGGAATTTCTTCTGTTTCTGGTTTTTCGTGAGTTCCTAATTTCACTGCCTGATCTCTTTCTTTTGCAGTAGCAAAGCTATCCTGATTTCCTGAAACTTTACTTACAGCTAAATAATTAGTCCCTTTTCCTGAATAATTTAATTTCTTTAATTCATCATAAGCAGAAAGTGCAGCATCATAATCCTGTGCGTTTACGTATGTAGAAGCAGCATAGTACAAATTGATTGTATCTTTTTGATCCAACAGATAAGCATCATACAATTTTTTTGCTCCTTCTGCCTGTTTATTAGCTTGCGTATCTGCAATAGCTGCATTAATCAATTTTCCTTTAATTTGAGTAATTGATGTAGCTGCCTGAGTTGAATACTTTTGTTTTCCTGATGTTTTTTCTAAATCAATCAGTTTTTTATAACTCTCAGCTGCCAAAGACAAGTTTTTCCCAGCTTCTACATTTTTGTCAGCAAGACCAAGATAAGCATTCCCAATAACAAAATAGTATTGAGCCTGCTCTGTATCTTTTGCATTTACTACTGTATTTTCAGCATCTTTTAATATCGTTATGGCTCCTTGAGCATCTCCGCTTTTTAAAGCTTTTTCAGCACTTTTAATCTGATCCTTTTGAGCAAAAGTAGCTACTGAAATCAATAATGCTGACGCAAGTATTACATATTTACTTTTCATAATATTCAATTTGTATATTTAATTTTAATTTTCTGCAATTTATTTATTCTTCAGATTCTTCTTCTTCAGAATCATCTTCGTCTTTCACTTCTTCATCAGAGTCATCCTCTTCATCATCTTCTAGAGTTCCATCATCTTCCAAAACTTCCAAATCAGGTTTTACTCTTTCTATTACAGATTCAATAACATTTCCATCTTCATCCACAATAACTTCTGCAACATCATCTTTCATGACTTTTGTAACAGCAGCGATAGAATCTTTACCTTTTAAATTAATCAATCGAACTCCTTGCGTTGCACGACCCATTACGCGTAAATCTTCGATAGCCATTCTGATCGTTAATCCGGATTTATTGATAATCATCAAATCATCTGCATCCGTTACCGCATTTATCGAAATTAATTTCCCTGTTTTTTCAGTAATATTAAGTGTTTTTACCCCTTTACCTCCACGGTTTGTGATTCTGTAAACATCTTCACCATCTTCATCAACTAATTTGGTACGTTTTCCATATCCGTTTTCAGTTACAACAAGAATTTGAGAATCGTTGATATTATCCTTATCTACAGTAACCATACCAATTACTTCATCAGTATCATCTTTTAAGGTAATTCCACGAACTCCAGAAGCTGTTCTTCCCATCGGACGGGTTTTGGTTTCTTCAAAACGAACTAATTTACCAGACTTAACAGCTAAGATAATTTGACTTTCTCCATTGGTTAATTTTGCTTCAAGTAACTCATCTCCTTCCTTAATAGTAATAGCAGCAACACCGTTTACTCGTGGTTTAGAATATTTCTCTAAAGAAGTTTTCTTAACCTGACCTTGTTTTGTAACCATTACAAGGTTATGACTGTTGATATAATCCTTATCTTTTAAGTCTTGTGTACAAATGAAAGCTTTTACTTTATCATCGCTTTCAATGTTCACTAAGTTTTGAATCGCTCTACCTTTTGCAGTCTTGCTACCTTCAGGAATTTCATAAACTCGCATCCAGAAACATTTTCCTTTTTGGGTAAAAAACATCATATATTGATGATTTGTTGCTACATACATGTGCTCCAAGAAATCCTGATCTCTTGTTCCGGCACTTTTTTGTCCAACTCCTCCTCTATTCTGAGTTTTGTATTCTGTTAAATTGGTACGTTTGATGTAACCTGCATGTGAAATAGTAATTACTACATTCTCATCAGCAATTAAGTCTTCAATACTTACATCACCACCGGAATATTCAATTTGAGAACGACGCTCATCACCATATTTATCACGGATTTCAACAAGTTCTTCTTTAATTAAATTAGTTCTTAAATTTACATCTGCCAATAAAGCTTTCAAATGTTCGATTAATTTCATCAACTCTTCATACTCTGCCCTTAATTTGTCCTGTTCCAGACCCGTAAGCTGACGAAGACGCATTTCGACAATAGCACGAGACTGAATATCAGAAAGACTGAATCTTTCAATTAATTTTTCACGGGCTTCCTCTGTATTTTTAGAACCCCTGATAATGGCAATTACTTCATCAATATTATCTGAAGCGATGATCAAACCTTCTAAAATATGAGCTCTTTCTTCTGCTTTACGCAATTCAAACTGCGTTCTGCGGACAACAACATCGTGACGGTGCTCAATAAAATAGTGAATCATGTCTTTCAGATTCAGCATTTGTGGGCGGCCTTTTACTAATGCAATATTGTTTACACTAAATGAAGATTGTAATTGAGTAAATTTATATAAGGTATTCAAAACGACGTTTGGTGTAGCATCACGTTTCAGAATATAAACGATACGCATACCATTTCTGTCAGATTCATCACGAATATTGGCAATACCTTCAATTTTCTTTTCGTTAACCAAATCAGCTGTACGCTTAATCATATCAGCTTTATTAACCTGATATGGAATTTCAGTAACAATAATAGATTCACGTCCGTCAACTTCCTCAAAACCTACTTTAGCACGCATTACAATACGTCCTCTACCTGTTTTAAATGCTTCGCGAACACCTTCATAACCATATATAATTCCACCTGTTGGAAAATCAGGAGCTTTAATATGTGTTATTAATTCATCTATTTCGATATCATTATTATCAAGGTACGCCAGTGTTCCATTGATAACTTCAGTTAAATTGTGAGGTGGCATGTTAGTAGCCATACCAACCGCAATACCCGTTGCCCCATTAATTAATAAGGTAGGAACTCTCGTAGGCATTACCTTTGGCTCATATAAAGTATCATCAAAGTTCAATTGAAAATCAACTGTCTCTTTTTCGATATCAGCCATGATTTCTTCCGAAATCTTTTTCATTCTTGCTTCAGTGTAACGCATTGCAGCCGGACTATCTCCATCTACAGAACCAAAGTTACCCTGACCATCTACTAAAAGATAGCGCATGCTCCACTCCTGTGCCATACGAACCATGGCATCATATACTGATGTATCTCCGTGTGGATGATACTTTCCTAAAACTTCACCGACAATTCTGGCGGATTTTTTATGGGCTTTATTCGAAAAAACTCCTAAATCATACATTCCGTAAAGCACTCTACGATGCACTGGTTTCAAGCCATCTCTAACATCCGGAAGCGCTCTTGATACGATTACCGACATCGAATAGTCGATGTAAGCTGATTTCATTTCATCTTCGATGTTAATAGGAATTAACTTTTCTCCTTCAGACATAAGTTGTTATATTAAATAATTATATTAGTTTCAAAGCGTGCCAAGATACGATTTTTTGAAATTTTTATTATTATTTTCACACACTTATTTCAATGATTTATTAACAACTTTATTTCCTGTTTTGGTTAATAAATTAAGCCTTTTTTAACTGTTTTATTATTATTTTTTTTGTCTCTTAGCTGACAGGTGTTCCTGAAAGGTATGGTTTTTGTTTTTCAAAGACTAATTCACTAAATTTACAATACCTAATTATATATTATGGATGATAATTTTTCACCAAGAGTAAAAGATGTTATTACATACAGTAAAGAAGAAGCCCTTCGTTTAGGTCACGACTTTATTGGTACTGAACATCTAATGCTGGGTATTTTGAGGGATGGAAACGGAAAAGCCATTCATATCCTTAATAACCTGGCAGTCGATTTAGATCATTTACGCAGGAAGGTAGAAATACTGAGTCCAGCCAACCAGAGCGTTGAAGTAAATGCGGAAAAGAAAAATCTTCATCTTACCCGACAGGCAGAGAGAGCCCTGAAGACCACTTTCCTTGAAGCTAAAGTATTTCAAAGCTCGTCGATTAGCACGGCGCACCTACTTTTATGTATCTTACGAAACGAAAACGATCCAACAACCAAGCTATTGAATAAGCTGAAAATTGATTATGATATAGCTAAAGAACAATATTTAAATATGACTCCAAGCGAAGAAGAATTCTTAGAAAACTTGCCGAAAAACGAATCATACAATGACGATTCAGGACAAGATGACAGTCTTAAAGAAAGTAGTTTTAACAATCCGGCCAATAAGTCAAACAAAAAATCTAAGACTCCTGTTTTAGATAATTTTGGGAGAGATTTAACCGAAATGGCTGAAGAAGGAAAACTGGACCCGGTAGTAGGTCGCGAAAAAGAAATTGAACGTGTTTCTCAAATCCTGAGCCGTAGAAAAAAGAACAATCCACTTTTAATTGGAGAGCCTGGTGTAGGTAAGTCTGCTATTGCTGAAGGACTTGCACTGCGAATTATCCAAAAGAAAGTATCCCGTATTCTTTTCAATAAACGTGTTGTAACTCTTGATCTGGCAAGTTTAGTTGCGGGAACAAAATACCGCGGACAGTTTGAAGAAAGAATGAAAGCCGTTATGAATGAGCTTGAGAAAAATGATGATATTATTCTTTTCATTGATGAAATTCACACTATTGTAGGTGCTGGCGGAGCTACAGGTTCTCTTGATGCTTCAAATATGTTCAAACCTGCTCTGGCAAGAGGTGAAATTCAATGTATTGGTGCTACAACGCTTGATGAATACAGACAATACATTGAGAAAGACGGTGCTCTTGAAAGACGTTTTCAAAAAGTAATCGTGGAACCAACTTCTGTTGAGGAAACTATTGCCATTTTGAACAACGTAAAAGACAAATACGAAGATCACCATAATGTAACGTATACCCAAGAAGCAATTGAAGCTTGTGTTAAATTGACAAACAGATATATGTCTGAGCGTTTTTTACCGGACAAAGCTATTGATGCTCTTGACGAAGCCGGTTCTCGTGTACACATTACTAATATTGATGTTCCTAAACAAATTCTTGATTTAGAACGTCAGTTAGAAGAAGTGCGCGAAAACAAAAATATGGTAGTTAAAAAACAAAAATATGAAGAGGCTGCCAAACTTCGTGATGATGAAAAACGCATTGAAAAAGATTTAGCTGTTGCACAAGAGCAATGGGAAGAAGATTCTAAAAACAACCGTATTGAAGTTACAGAAGATAATGTTGCCGATGTTGTTTCAATGATGACCGGAATTCCTGTGAACCGAATTGCACAGACTGAAAGCAATAAATTAGCTAAGTTACCTGAATTGATTCAGAATAAAGTAATTGGTCAAAACGAAGCTGTTCTTAAAATTGCACGTTCTATTCAGCGTAACAGAGCCGGACTTAAAGATCCTAACAAACCAATTGGTTCGTTCATTTTCTTAGGTCAAACCGGAGTTGGTAAAACTCAATTAGCAAAAGTATTAGCAAAAGAATTGTTTGATTCTGAAGATGCGTTAGTTCGTATCGACATGAGTGAATACATGGAGAAATTTGCGATCTCTCGTTTAGTGGGAGCGCCTCCCGGATATGTTGGTTACGAGGAAGGTGGTCAATTGACTGAAAAAGTGCGTAGAAAACCTTATTGTGTTGTTCTTTTGGATGAGATTGAAAAAGCCCATCCTGATGTGTTTAATATGATGCTTCAGGTGTTGGATGATGGATATTTGACGGATAGTTTAGGTCGCAAAATCGACTTTAAAAACACTATTATCATCATGACTTCTAATGTTGGAGCACGTCAGTTAAAAGATTTTGGACAAGGCGTAGGTTTCGGAACAGCTGCAAAAGTGGCTCAGGCTGATGAAAACTCTAAAAGCATTATTGAAAATGCATTGAAAAAAACCTTTGCTCCTGAATTCTTAAACAGAATTGATGATGTAATCGTATTCAACGCATTAGAGAAACATGATATTGATTTGATTATCGAAATTGAGCTTAAAAAATTATACGCTCGTATTTCTGAACTTGGATACAATTTGAGTCTTACTGATAAAGCTAAAGCATTTATTGCTGAAAAAGGTTTTGACAGACAATTTGGCGCAAGACCTCTAAAAAGAGCGATTCAGAAATACGTTGAAGATTTGTTAGCTGAAGAAATTATTACTTCAAAAATACATTCAGGTGATGAAATCCTGATGGATTTAAAAGATGATTCTCAGGAACTTTCGGTAGAAATTCATAAAGCCGAAGAACCTACGAATCTTTAAATATTCAAAATTTATAATAAAAATAATATACCCGTTACGTTTTAATAACTTAACGGGTATTTTTTTTAGATAATTCACTATCTTTAATAAAAGCAAATAGCTACTTTTGAATATTAAATTTCTATAATAAACAACAATATATGTTTCAAAATAAAGTCATTTTAGGAAGTGAAGAATGGTGTGCATTTCCAGAATTAGGAATTCCGACAATAAAAGCTCGTGTTGATTCTGGTGCTAAAACTTCAGCAATGCATGCGATAAACATTGCTCCTTTTATAAAAAATGATGCCAATTGGGTTAAATTCGATATTAATCCAATTCAGAATAATACCAAAACAATTATCCATTGTGAAGCTCCGTTAGTAGACAAAAGAATTGTAAAAAGTTCAAGCGGATTCAGGGAACATCGTTATGTGATTCAGACCAGCATTAAATTAGGCGAAATTAAATGGCCTATAGAAATGACGTTAACCAATCGTGACTCAATGGGTTTTCGTATGCTTTTAGGTCGTGAAGCCATGAGTGGACGTGTATTGGTTGATCCTGAAGAAAAATATCTTTTGGGACAGCCCTCTACTGATACACTTAAAGAATTATACCAAAATTCGGAAAAAGCAACATCCGGTTTACGAATTGGACTTTTGGCCAGCAATCCTGAATTGTACAGCAATAAGCGAATCATGGAAGCAGGTGAAATGCGTGGTCATGAAATGCATTTTTTGAATATCAAGGAATGTTATATGAAACTGGATGCAAAAACACCTGAAATTCATTATCGTGGCGGAAAAATATTAAATCAGTTTGATGCGATTATTCCAAGAATCCGACCAAGTATTACTTTTTACGGTTGTGCCCTAACACGTCAATTTGAAGCTTTAAAAGTTTTTTGCTTAAATTCGGCTTCAGCCATAACACAATCACGTGACAAATTATACTCGTTGCAATTGCTTTTAAACAGCGGAATTGACATTCCAACAACCGGTTTTGCCAATTCTCCTTTAGATACTGACAATTTGATTAAGATGGTTGGAGGCTCTCCTTTAATCGTAAAACTACTTGAAGGAACACAAGGTAAAGGAGTTGTTTTGGCAGAAACAAAAAAAGCAGCAGAAAGTGTTATCAACGCATTTAAAAGCTTAAATGCCAATATTTTAGTGCAGGAATTCATCAAAGAAGCCAATGGAAAAGATATCCGTTGTTTCGTCATTGACGGAAAAGTAGTAGCTGCTATTCAGCGTGAAGCCATGCCTGGTGAATTTAGGGCAAATATTCACCTTGGTGGAACAGCATCCGTTATAAAAGTAACTCCTGAAGAAAAAAAGATTGCTATAAAAGCTGCAAAAGCCATGGATTTAAAAGTAGCCGGAGTAGATATAATCCGTTCTTCCAAAGGTCCTTTATTATTAGAAGTAAATTCTTCTCCAGGTCTTGAAGGAATTGAAGGAGCAACTAATAAAGATGTTGCCGGTGAAATGATACGGGCAATTGAGAAAAACTTTAAACTATAATGTATTATTCTTCATAATTAATTTGAGAAAAATTAATCTTCAATCTTTGTCAGATTTTTAAAATTTGACAAAGATTTTTAAATTAAAATAAAATGGCACTTTATCCTTATCTTGATATCATTCTCAGAAGTGTTGCTGTTTATTTCTTTATGACAATTGCGTTACGAATATTCGGGAAAAAAGAACTTTCGCAATTGAATACTGCTGATGTGATTTTGATTTTACTGATTAGCAATTCAGTTCAAAATGCAATGGTAGGTCCAGATACTAGTCTTTTGGGAGGATTGGTAGCAGCGTTAGTTTTATTTGTCATCAATTTTATTATCAAAAAATTAACTTACAAATACAAAATCCTTGGTAATCTACTATTAGAAAAACCTGAAATTCTAATTCATGACGGAAAGTTAGATTTTAAAGCTTTAACTAAATTAGATATTTCTGACAACGAACTAAAGGAAGCCATGCGTGAACATGGTGTAGAACATTATTCAGATGTAAAACTTTGCATGCTAGAAATCGACGGTACAATAAGCATCATTACTCAGGATAAAAATCTAAAACAAACACATTACAAACGAAAACACAATCATAAAAACTTTAGAAAATAAAAACGAATATTATTTAAAGTATTAAATTCCAACACTTTAAATAATTAAATAAAATTATTTGGCTACATACTTTGTTATGCTATGTATTTTGTTATACATTTACAAAATGAACGAAACATTTGTAACAAACTGGAAATCGCAGGTTAAGAAAGGAACATTGACTTTCATTATTCTGAACGTACTCAAAAAAAATGAGTACTATGGTTATGAGCTTATCGAACAAATAAGGAAACATACCGAAATTGAAATTGCAGAGGGAACACTTTATCCGTTAATGAATAGATTAAAAACAGAAGAATTAGTCGAATCAAAATGGGTAGAACAGGAAACAGGCATTCCAAGGAAATACTATTCATTAACTGAAGCCGGAATAGAAACGCTGGTTCAAATGAATATGTATTGGGAAAATCTGGAAAAATCAATTAAAAAAATCATTCAATGAGAATAGAAGACATAAAATTCAAACAAAAAGCTTCACAAAGAATCTATACTGATTACATGAAGCGAATCAAAAGAGCGACAGCTTCATTGTCAAAAATCAATCAGGATGATATTTATATGGAATTTAACAGCCATATTTTTGAAGCTATTCAACATAAAAATGAAACCAATGAGTTAGATTCACTTTTAGATATTATTGAAAAACTAGGATCACCTGAAGAAGTTTTAAAACCACTTGTTGCTGATAAAAAACTGGAACAGGCAACCAAAACATTCAATCCAATCCATGTTTTCAAAGCCTTAGTACTCAACTTTACGAATGGGGTTTCATACATCTTTTTCTTTATTCTGTATTTGTTTCTTTTCGGATTCGTTTTTCTAATTTTTGCCAAAATTATCAATCCATCTCTTGTTGGCCTTCATATCAAAAAAGAATCTCTATCTGTTTTTGTATTAGGAATAACCAGTTCACATGATCAGATCAAAAATCAAACAACCGAAGTTCTCGGAAATTGGTTTATTCCTGTAATGCTATTATCAATTATTATATTTTATTTCCTCATCACCTTATTACTAAAACTTAAAAAATCAATCAATCAAAAAACACTCTCATGAAAAAAATTATCATTACCAGCTTATTAGCTCTTATTGTTACGAGCGGCTTCTCCCAAAATTTCAATACAAAAAGACTTGACAGTTTATTTCAAATTCTGGAAATAAACAATAAGTTCATGGGAAGCATTGCTATTTCTGAAAACGGAAAAACGATTTACACCAAATCAATAGGTTTTGACGACCTTGCCAGTTCAAAAAAATCAACAAGTAATACAAAATACAGAATTGGTTCTATTTCAAAAATGTTTACTGCATCAATGATTTTTAAAGCTGTCGAAGAAAAAAAAATAAACCTAAGTCAGACTATTGACAAATATTTTCCAACGGTAAAAAACGCTAATAAAATAACCATCAGCAACTTATTGAATCACAGAAGCGGAATTCATGATTTTACAAATGACCCGGAATATTTAAATTGGTATACTGAACCGCAGTCAAGAATTAAAATGACAGAGAGAATAGCTGCGGGAAATATTGTTTTTGAACCAGATACAAAAGGACAATACAGCAATTCAAATTACATTTTACTGACATTTATCCTGGAAGACGTTTATAAAAAATCGTATAGCGAAATCCTAAATCAGAAAATCGTTAAACCTTTAAAATTGAAAAACACTTATTTGGGAGGAAAAATTAGTTTAGAAAACAACGAGTCTAATTCTTATACTTTATCCGGAAAATGGGAAAAGGAAAAAGAAACCGACATGTCGATTCCGCTTGGGGCCGGAGCAATTGTTTCTAATCCAACGGACTTGAATATTTTTATAGAAAACCTTTTTGCCGGAAAAATAGTTTCAGCAGAAAACCTGAATCTGATGAAAACAATAAAAGATAAATTTGGAATGGGAATTCTTGAATTTCCTTATTTTGAAAGAAAAAGTTACGGTCACACAGGAGGAATTGACGGATTCAGATCTATTTTAAGTTACTTCCCAAATGAAAAATTAGCTCTAGCCATAACATCTAACGGTGCAATGGGATATGACAATAACAATATCCTTCTATGCGCATTAAGCTCTTATTTTAACAAACCTTTTCAAATGCCTTCTTTTAGCAATGTAGAAATAACAGCGGTTACATTGGATTCTTATTTAGGAACTTATGGAAGCTCACAAATTCCTATAAAAATAAATATTACCAAAAAAGAAAGCACCTTGATTGCACAAGCAACAGGACAACCTTCTTTTCCATTAGAGCCAACTGCTTCAAATGTATTTAAATTTGATCCGGCCGGAGTAGTAATAGAATTCAATGCAGAGAAAAAAGAATTGATTTTAAAACAAGGAGGAAAAGATTATGTGTTCCTTAAAGAATAAATCTTTAATGCTTTTAAATAAAAAAGCTGGTTTCAGAGTACAACCAGCTTTATCATATATTATTAGCCTTTTTAATACTATTTGAAGGATTTTATTTCTAAAATGAGATTTTTAATATTGTTTCGTAAGTTAATCATCCTGGAATACAAATCACAGAGAAATTACAAACAGACTGTTTAAAGAATACTATTTATATTAAATTTCCTTAACAAATCAACAACAACCTATATTCCCCCTCATTTTCTATTGGAGCTCTATGAATACAAGGCAGTACTTGTTGTTTAGGATGATCTACGGCAAGACGCCAAAGATGCCCTAAGCCTAAATTAATGGGTTCTGCATCCTGATGTACCTGATAATGCAAATCAAAATAATTTTCTTTCAAAAAAAATTCGAATTCTTCTGTTGGTCCGTTATATAGCTTTTTTAGCTTTGTTCTGATTTCGGAAATCAGAATTTTTTGCTCTGCCTGAGAATTAGAAATAATATCACTTGCTACTCCGTGATAGGTACATAAAAAGGTATCTGTAGCAATGGTCGAACGATCCACATGAAACGAATACACATCAGTTGATATGAAATCAAATTCATCATCTCGTTCATAACACTTCAGCAAATTAAGAGACGGCGAAGCGCCAAAATCAGCTAATAATTGTAAATCATTTAAGATTATTTCCCTGGCCATATTTCCCTTTTCTGATAGATGAAGTGCGATTAGATCTTCAGGATAAACTTCAGTTATATTTTCTTTTAAAGATAGTTTGATAACAATCTCGTTAAAATCGCCAGTCAAATTTCTGTACCAGCATAGCGCATTTATTTCTCCGTTGAAGTCGGTATGTATAAGTTCAGAGAAAGTAGATACTGTTTTAATTTGGCTGCTTTCAGAAAATGTATTATTCATAGTATAATAGTAAGAAGCTAGTTACTTCCTGAGTTACAAAATTATGTAATAGTAATCAATTGATGTATTTTACCACTATAAACTTTTAGAGTTATCTCTTTCTAACCAAAAATAAATGCTGTATTTATTTAAAGTAATTACTTAATTGTGTTTTTAAAATATATGAATGAGCTAATATATCTGCTCATTCTAAACAAATTTGTAAAAGCATTTAATTTCGATTCTTAATAAAATATACTAAAAATACGCTTGAAAACAACCTTTAAATTTATGTTAACTTAAATTGTTTTAAGATTTACATTGGTTTTATTCAACTATATGTTTTAAATTTATAGGAAGAACATTTTTTAAATCTTATAATTTAGTAAAAACCCTCTAAAATTATATTGTTTAGAGCCTTAAAAAGATTCTGAAATATCTTAAAAAGTGTAAAATTGAAAATCTAAATAGTATTAATAAATAAAACAGCCCATGAAATTTCTTTTGATGCTTTCATTATCAATTTTCTTTTTTTCATGTCAGGAAAAAGAAAATAAAAACCCTTCTGTTTATTACAGTTCAGATCCGGTTCAAACTAAGAAGAAGAAAGAGGAGAACAAGCAAATTGGCGATACAATTCACATGAATTATATTGACGACCAAGGTTTATATACAGCTGAAGGTTTAATAGATTCTATTCGTCCAAGAATTTACATAAAATTTAAAAGTGACGATTTAGGTGAGTTAAAAGGAAAGATTATTCCAACTACAGGCAAAGGAAACATTCGTTTTAATCAAATTATTTTTCCAGATGAAACCTCAGACGGTCCTTTTGGAATGGATTTAAAAATCCAGCTCACACAAAAAGGAAATTACATTATAGTAATTGGACATTCGCTAATGGCTGACAACCCTTTTTGGGGAAAATTCAAAATACAGCTTGAAAATAAAAAAGAATAGATTAGGTTTATAATTAACCTAATACTGGAAAAATACCATTTACGATTTATCCACTCCCCTGTTTTCTTACCCAATCAACATTACAGCTTCATTTTAAATCACATTAGGTAAATGAATGACAATAAGAAAAATAGCTATTATTCATTATAGAATTGAAAACACTTATGAAATTTATTAAAATCATCTTTTTACAGTTTTTTGTTTTTTCTTTAACGGCCAATGCGCAATCAAAAGCAACCGTTATTATTCAAAATCCTTGTGCAATTAACAGAACAGGAACTGTAATTGCCATAAACTGGAAAACAATTCTATCCTCATATCCCAAAATAGATACCACAAACTTCATTGTAATCAATTCTGTTACAAAAAAGCAAGTCCCATTTCAGTTAGAACACAAGGGACATTTTGATATACAAAATTTACTGGTTCAGGCAGACATTAATGCAAAATCAGATATTACTTTATTTATACAGCAGGGAAAACCGGAAACCTTTACTGCCAAAACGTATGCTCGTTTTGTTCCGGAGCGTAAAGATGATTTTGCCTGGGAAAATGATAAAATTGCCTTTCGTGCTTATGGAAAAGCATTAGAAAAAACAGATGGAGATGCTTATGGTTTTGATGTTTGGGTAAAAAGATCCAATAAATTAGTCGTGAACGAGCGTTATAAACGAAATGATTACCACACAGATCATGGTGATGGATTAGATTATTACCATGTTGGCTATACATTAGGTGCAGGAAACATGGCTCCCTATGTAAAGGACACTGTTCGTTATTCAGGAAATTATCATCAATGGAAAGTATTAGATAACGGTCCTTTGCGATCTGCATTTCAATTGGTTTATGATACATGGAACGCTGGCGGAATAAAAGTAAGTGCAAAGAAGATTATTTCCATCGATGCCGGTTCACAGCTGAACCGCATTGAAAACACATATACTTTTAACGACAGCAACCCCTTGCCTGTTGTAGTCGGCATCATTAAACGGGAAAAGCCCGGCACAATTTTATTAAATGAAAAGCAAGGTATTATGGGCTATTGGGAACCGACATTAGGAGAAAATGGCACGACAGCAGTAGGTTCTATTTTAATAACGCCGGTAACGAATATGTGGGTCGATAAAGAGCAATTATTAGCCATGACTACATTAAGAAATAACGAACCTATTATTTACTATACTGGTGCGGCCTGGGATAAAGCCGGAGCCATTACAACAGACAAACTATGGTTCAGTTATCTTGATAATTTTAATCAGGAATTAAAAAATCCTCTGATTATAAATGTAAAATAATATTAAAAGCACTAT